>Ga0308419_1001183_pt1 | contig 17497 bp, 15 predicted proteins | sample HotsprSampleMS50_FD_203674 | JGI IMG/M metagenome (GOLD analysis project Ga0308419, IMG submission 203674) | Hot spring phototrophic mat microbial communities from Mushroom Spring, Yellowstone National Park, Wyoming, United States - 20090730_MS50 ... | reverse complement strand
TCCGTTCATCTGCCGCCATCGATCTACGCAGTGTCCAGTGCGCCCCATGAGTGGCTGTTTCCGCGCGTGTCGGTGACCGTGCACCACGCCGGCGCCGGCACGGTGGCGGCGGCATTGCGAGCCGGCGCGCCGATGCTGGCGGCGCCGATAGCAGTCGATCAATTTTTCTGGAGCCGGCGGGTAGAGGCGCTGGGTGTGGGGCGCGTATTGCGGCGCCGCTCTTTTTCGGCCCGCGCAGTGGCCGAGGCATTGGTTGAAACAGCGCGTGATCGCCGGCTGCGCCAGCGCGCCGGCCAGATGCAGCAGGCCCTGGCAGCCGAGAACGGATTGGGCCGCGCAGTCGAGTTGATCCACCAGGCGGTCGTTTGCGCGAGAGCGCATGTTCTCCGGTAGACTGTGCCGGAAGAGGCCAGGATGAACAAACAACACCCCACAATCGAACATGCCACGCCGACCGTCTTTCTCGCCGGCCAGGCCGGCGTATTGCGCCAGCTTGCGCGGGTCAGCATTTCAAATCCGGGCGAGCCGATTGCTGCCAGCATCCTGGCGCTTACGCCGGGTGGCAACGCCCTGGAAACAGCGTTGCCCGCCCTCCCAGCCGGCGCATCCACCCATGACGTGTATTTATATGAACCCTCGCACCCTGCCGATGTGACATTCGCCCTCAAGGTGAACGGGGCCATCGTCGATCAACACACGCGCGCCTGGCGCCGCCCCAAACGATGGGTGGTGCACGTGACGCAAACCTCGCACCATGACCTGGGCTACACCGACCTGGCCTCGAATGTGCTGCGCATCCATGATCGCTGGCTCGACGAAGCCATCGACCTGGCGGAGGGGACGCGCGACTTTCCTCACGACGCGCAGTTCCGCATCGTGATCGAGCAGGGCTGGTCGTTGCAGCATTTTCTGCGCGCGGCGCCGGCCTCGCGCGCGGCGCGCATGATCGATCTGTTGCGCTCCGGTCAGTTTGAGTTGAACGCGCTGTGGGGCAACATGACCACCGAGATATGCGGGCATGAAACGCTCATCCGCGCGCTGTATTTCGCGCAGTCGCTGCGGCGCCAACATGGCATCCCGCTCACCTCTGCCGAACACAACGACATTACCGGCATGAGCTGGGGCGTCTGTCAGGCGCTCACCGGCGCCGGCATCGACTTTTTCTGTCCCGGCCTGCCGTTGTACTACGACTGGGGCAATCTCGGTCTGGAGTCGTTCTGGGACGAGCGGGCTGTCTTTGGGCCACTTTTCCCCGCAGGCTCTCCCGGCGCGTTCTGGTGGGAGGCGCCAACGGGCCGGCGTCTGTTGTTCTGGTGCAACAACTCGGGCTGCGGCGGAGATTGCCGCGCCACTCTGCCGGGGCTTGAGGCAAAGTTGCAGCAACTGTGGGACGCTGGCTATCCGCTCGATGTGTTGCGCTGGCCGGTCATCGGCGGCGCGCGCGACAACTCGCCCTACATCGACGGCTACGCGCGAACCATCCGCGACTGGAATGAAAAGTGGGCCTATCCCCATCTGGTGTGCAGCACCAATGCCATGTTCCTTGCAGACCTGCGCGCCCGTCATCTGAGCGGCCCGGACCAGGTAACATTGCCAGTTCATCGCGGCGAATTGCCCGGCCAGGATTACCCCATTGGCGCGACATCCACCGCCGCGCCGACCGCCATCAATCGCAACAACCATGCCGCGCTGGCCACCGCCGAAAAACTCGCAACAGTCGCCAGCGCGCTCACCGATTTTGTCTACCCAGGCGCGCAACTGAAGGAGGCTTACGACGATGCGCTGGCTTTCGATGAGCACACCTGGGGGCACCATTATCCGGCTGGCCCAAGCGCCCAGGCGTCGCAAGCGGAGAAAGCTGCGCATGCATACCGGGCGGCGGCGCTGAGTCATGATGTCATCGCCCGCGCGCTGGCTCGAATTGCCGATCATGTGCATGCCGGCCAGAACGCAGACTCGTATCTGCTGGTGGTGTTCAATTCGACAGACACAACGCGCACGGGACTGGTGCGCGCGCCCTTGCGCGAGATCGACAATTGCGGCAGCGAGATGGCGGCTGTGCCGCCGGCCGACGATCCGCAAGGCGCCGGCTATCTGTGGGGCGTGCTGCTCACCAACCGCTGGCATCTCAACCTGCCCCCGGACATGTTGGCCGGCCGGTTCGACCTCATCGACGCAACGAGCGGCGACCAGGCGCCCTTTCAGGTCATCGAGATTGCAGGCGCGCAAGATACGGCGCTCTACGCCGCCGAACGGGCCGGCCTCGGCGCAGGCAGCAAACGCTACGGCATGTTCGAGATGCCTGTGGGCATCAAGCGAGACGTGTGCTTTGTGGCGACTGATGTGCCGGCGCTGGGCTACAAGACCTACCGCCTTGTTCCACGCGCCACACGCCCGCGCTTCAAGAATGCGCTGCGGGCAACGAACCTGGTCATAGAAAACGAGCACTATCGTGTGACTGTCAGCCGCGCCGAGAGCGGCATCGTCAGCATTTTTGACAAACACGCCGGGCGCGAGCTGATCGACCCTGATCGCGCCCACCCGTTTGGCGGGCTGATCGTGCGCGACCCGCGCGGCGCGGAGTGGCGGATGGAGCGGGTCAGGGCGCGCAAAACGGCAGCCGGCCCGGTGTGCGCCGCGATCGAGATCGCCGGCGCGGTCCACGGGCACCCGGCCGTGACCCAAACCATCACGCTGTGCGCGGGCATTCGGGAAATCCAGATCGCGACCCGCATCCTGAAAGACGCCACGCCATTGCTCGACGCGCACATTGCCTTTCCGTTTCTGGCGAATGCGCCCAGCTTCCGTTACGAGGGCGCGCTGGCAGCCCTGGCGCCCATCGCCAACTATCTGCCCGGCGCGCAATCCGATCGCATCACCGTGCAGAACTGGGTCAAGGTTGCTGACGGCGCGTTCAACATTCTGTGGTCGTCGCTGGATGCGCCGGTGGCGAGCTTCGGCGGCTTGTGGCCAGGCTATGTGTCGCCGGCGCACCGCTGCCTGGTGACCGAGGACGCCGTCAAGGCGCATCGCCGGCTGACTGAGGCAGACTTGAGCCGGGGCTGGCTGTACTCGGACATCTGCTACAACAACCTGGGCACGAACTTTGCCGTGTCGCAGAGCGGTGAGTTGTTGTTTCGCTATGTCATCACGACGCGCGCCGGCGCTGTGACAGACCGCGAGGCGGCCGCTTTTGGATGGCAATCTGTCGCGCCGTTCGAGACAATGCTGTCGCGCGGCGCGCCCGACGAGGGGTTGCCGGCGCAGAGCGGTTTCCTGTCGATCGACGATCCGCGCGTGGTGGCGCTGAATATCAAGCAGGCTGAGGACGGGCGCGGCGTGATCGTCCGGCTTTGGAACATGAGCGACACAACCGCAACGCCGGCGGTGCTGGCGCATGGCCGGCAGATCGCGCGCGCTTGCCGCGCCAATCTGGTCGAAGCCGACGGCGACGATCTGCCGGGCGATGCCGGCGCGCGGCGCGTCGAGATCGGCCCGCGCGACATCGCAACGATTCGAATCATCCTGCATTGAAGACGAGGTCATCACCATGAACGGGCGCGAGCGCGTGCAACGCGCGATTCATTTCCAGGCGCCGGACCGGCTGCCGCAGTTTTTGCCCGACGGCCTGGACAACGACTTGATCTGGCTATGGCCAAAACGCGATGAAGAGATGGGCTGGCAGCCCTGCCCCGATGGCCGCTGGCGGCGCGTGGACGCCTGGGGCACAGTGTGGAGACGGTTCGGGCCGGAGGGCAACGGCGAGGTCGAAACGCCGGCGCTGCCGGACTGGGACGCGTTGGCTGGCCTGCCGATGCCAGACTGGAACGCGCCGCGCCTGTACGAAGATCACCGGCGCGCGATCGAGGCCGCGCGCGGCGAAAAGTACGCGCTGGGCGTGATGCCGTTCGCCAGCCTGTTCGAGGGCGCGGCCAATCTGCGCCGCATGGACAACTTCATGCTCGACTTTTACGCCCACCCGTCTGAGTTGCAGCGTTTGCTGGCCCGTCTGGCCGACGCGCAGATCGCATCCATCGACCGCTGGCGCGAGGCCGGCGCCGACGGCGTCATGGGCTATGACGATCTGGGGCTGCAGGATCGCCCGATGATCGGCCCGGCGCTCTTTCGCAACGCACTGCTGCCCCATTACCGGCGCGTGTGGCAACATGCGCATCAACTTGGCCTGGATGTGTGGTTGCATTCGTGCGGCTACATCATGCCGCTGCTCGATGACATGATCGACGCCGGCCTGAATGTCATCCAGATGGACCAGCAGGAGAACATGGGCGTGCGGGAACTGGGCCGGCGTTTTGGAGGCCGGCTGGCGTTCTGGTGTCCGGTCGACATTCAAAAGACGATGGTCTATGGCAGCCCGGCAGATGTCGAAGCCCATGTGCAGGAGATGATCCGCTGCCTGGGCAGCTACAACGGCGGGCTGGTGTCGAAGTATTATCCGCAGCCCGACGTGGTAAACCACGCGCCGGAGAACACCGCTGCCATGTGCCGCGCCTTCCGGCAGCATGGCGCGCGACCAGTTTCCGGCGGCTGAGCTTCCGGCGGCTTCGACAAGCTCAGCCGCCGTCGAAGCCGCTGTCATCGCCGTTGCCTTCGACAGGCTCAGGCGACGGCGACAGGCTCAGGCAACGGCTCGCCAGCGCAGATTCGCGGATAATGGGCCAATTCACACGAAGACACACAAACGAGGGACATTATGATTTTTGAAGCACTGCCTGTGGCGCCGGCGGACCCCATTCTGGGCCTGACCGAGGCGTTCAACAAAGACCCCAATCCCAACAAGATCAATCTCAGCGTGGGCGTGTACAAGGACGCCGAGGGCAAGACGCCTGTCTTTCGCTCGGTGAAGCGCGCTGAGGAGCGCATCCTGCAGCGCGAGACCAGCAAGGACTACATGCCCATTCAAGGCTCGGCTGAATATGCCCGGGTCGTGCAGGAACTGGTGTTTGGCGCAGGACATGCGGCGCTGGCGGAAAAGCGGATCGCCACCGCGCACACGCCGGGCGGCACCGGCGCATTGCGTGTGGCCGGCGACTTCATCAAGCAAATGCTGCCGGGGCGCACGGTCTGGCTAAGCAATCCCACCTGGCCCAATCACCCCAACGTCTTCAAAGCTGCCGGCCTGCCCATCGACACATATCCCTACTTTGACGCTGCCGCCAACGCGCTGGACTTCGACGCCATGACAGCCAAACTGAAAACGCTGCCGGAAGGCGACATTGTGCTGTTGCACGGCTGCTGCCACAACCCCACCGGCATCGACCCCACACCTGAGCAGTGGCAGATCATCGGCGACATCCTGGACGCGCGCAAGCTGTTGCCGTTGATCGACTTTGCGTATCAGGGCCTGGGTGACGGGTTGGAAGAGGACGCCGCCGGCGTGCGCGCACTGTGCCGGCCCGGGCGCGAGATGTTCATTTGCAGTTCCTTCTCCAAAAACTTCGGCCTGTACAACGAGCGCGTGGGCGCGCTGACCGTGGTGGCCGCCAATGAGGCCGGCGCGCAGATTGCGCTCAGCCAGTTGAAGGCATGCATTCGCGCCAACTACTCCAACCCGCCGGCGCATGGCGCGTCCATCATCACCACCGTGCTGAACGACCCCGATCTGCGCGCCGAGTGGGAAGCTGAAGTCGCCGCCATGCGCGACCGCATCAACGGCATGCGCGCGCTGTTTGTGGACACGCTCAAGGCCAAAGGGGTGCAACGCGACTTCTCATTCCTCAAGCGCCAACGCGGCATGTTCTCCTTCTCCGGCCTGACCAAAGAGCAGGTGGAGACGCTGCGGCAGAAGCACGCCATCTACATCCTGGGGTCGGGCCGCATCAATGTGGCCGGCATGACCCAGGGCAACATGGGGCCGCTGTGCGACGCCATCGCTGATGTGCTGCGTTGAACGAGACGGCGCAAGGGCAAGTCCCATCACTGTGTATGAAAGAGATCAGAAATCAGCCCGTATTTGTGCTTGGTTTTGGCGGTGTTGGCCGCGCGCTGGCCCGGCAGATTGTCGCCTCGCGCGACAGCCTGGCCCGCCGGCGCGGACTGCGGCTCACTGTGATCGGCGCCGCCGACAGCCGGGGCGTTGCGCATGCAGCGCACGGGTTCGACGACGACGCGCTGATGCGTCTGGCAGCCCACAAGGAACAGGGCGGCCATTTCGAGCCGGGCGCGCTGCCAGACCTGCCGCCGAACTGCATCGTCGTGGATACCACCGCGACGGAAGCAACCGTGCCCATCCTGCTCGACACGTTGCGCGCCGGCGGCGTGGCGCTCGCCAACAAACTGCCCCTGGCCGGCGACCTGGCCTGGTTCGACGCCATCCGCGCCGGGCGCGCGCGCTGGGAAACAACGGTGGGCGCTGCCATGCCGGTCATTCAGACGCTGAATTATCTGCTCGACAGCGGCGACGAGGTGCGGCGCATCGAAGGATCCCTGAGCGGCACGCTGGGCTTCATCGCCGCGCAGTTAGAGGCCGGCGTCCCTTTCGGCGCCGCCGTGCGCGAGGCAAAGCAACGCGGCTACACCGAGCCGGACCCGCGCCAGGACCTGGGCGGCCAGGACGCGGCGCGCAAGGCGCTGATTTTGGCCCGCATGTTGGGCTGCCGGCTGAACCTGAGCGATGTGCGCGTCGAATCACTCTACCCGGCCGAGATGGACGCGCTCAGCGTGGCCGAATTTCTGCGCGAGGTGGACAGCCTGAACGAACGTATGGCGCAGCGCGCAGCCGGGTTGACGCGCGGCGGACGCAAGTTGCGCTACGCCGCCGTGATCGAAGATGGCGCGTGCCGGGTGGAACTCGTCGGCACCGATCCAGCCGGCAAGCTGGGCGGCATTCGGACATCCGATAGCATTGTCGTGTTTACCACGAAGCACTATCAAGACAATCCACTGGCCATCAGTGGGCGCGGGGCCGGACAGGAGGTCACCGCCAGCGGCGTGCTGGGCGATGTGGTGAGCCTGGCCGGCGAGATGCGACCTAACGCCTGAGCGCCGTCACAAACTCATAGGCCACCCGGGCCGGGTCCTGCGCTTCGCCGGCTGCGCGAATGAGCGCGCTGGCGCTGATGACGCCGTCGGCATACTGGCCCACTTCGCGGACGTGCTCCGGCTTGCTGATGCCAAAGCCCACCACCACCGGCTTGCGGCCGGCTTTCGCTTTCACCCGCTCGACATACTCGCGCAGGCCGGCCGCCAGGTGGTCGCGCGCGCCGGTCACGCCGGTCACCGCCACCACGTAGATGAAGCCGGTGGCGCGCGTCGCTGCCAGCTCAATCCGCGCGTCGGTGCTGGTGGGCGCGGTGAACTGCGCCAGCGCCATCTCTTCAGCCGCGCACAGACTCCCCAGCGCGTCGCTTTCCTCAGGCGGCAGATCAGGCACGATGAAACCATCGGTGCCGGCGTCGCGCCAGGCGGCAACATACTGCTGTTCGCCAAACGCAATCAGCGGGTTGAGGTAGCCCATCGCCAGCAAGGGCGCCGTGACGCCGCGCTGGCGCAGGGTGCGGGTCAGGTCAATACAGCGGCGGACGGTCATGCCGCGCTCAAGCGCCACTTGCGAGGCACGCTGGATGACCGGCCCGTCAGCCAGGGGATCGCTGAATGGCACGCCCAGTTCGATCAGGTCGGCGCCGGCGCGCGCAATGGCCTCGATCACCTGCAGCGATGTTTCCGCGTCAGGATAGCCCAACGTCCAGTACGGCATCAGCGCCGGGCGGCCTTCTGCGCGTGCCCGGGCAAACGCATCATCAATGTCAGTCAAGCCCATGCTTCAAAAACGATCCTCACAAACAATCACCCAGATGGCGGTAACGCCCCTGGAAATACAACAGTGGAAGCTGATCGGGTTTTTGCACACCGGAGGCGACCACTCGACCGATAAAGATCGTGTGATCGCCGGTATCGAGCGCCTTTTCCACCCGGCAATCCAGAAACGCCAGCGCATCTTCCAGCACCGGCGCGCCGGTGACTTCAAAGCGATAGCGCAGGCCGGCGAATCGCTCTTCATTGGGAAAGCGGCCGGCGAAGCGGTCCGACACGTGTTGCATCCCCGGCGTCAACAGATTCACGCAGAAAATACCGCTCTGCTCGATGAGCGGATGCGTGATCGTTTTCTTGGTAATCGACACAAAAACTTCGGGCGGGTCGAGCGTCAACGATGAAAACGCGGTCGCCGTCAGCCCGTGCATCTTTTCGGGCGTGCGCGTCGTCACCACGGTCACTGTGCTGGCCCAGTTGCGCATCACTGCCTTCAAATCGTCTGGTGTCACCATGTCGCGCGATATCCTTCACATCGTCAGTTCGCCCGATCATACTGCGTGACAGGTGAAACGCAAAGAGGCCGGGCGGTTATACTTTCCGCGTCATGAATTTGTGGCTTGACTCTCACGCAAAACCGCTTGTCATCGGGCATCGCGGCGCCAGCGCGCATGCGCCGGAGAACACGCTGGCGGCTTTCCGGCTGGCGCGCGAACAGGGCGCAGACGGAATTGAGTTCGATGTCAAACGCTGCGCGACAGGCGAAGTCGTCATCATGCACGATGTGAGCGTGAATCGCACCACCAACGGTCGCGGCAATGTGCATGAACTGTCGCTGGCCGAATTGCGCCGGCTGGACGCCGGCAAGGGCGAGCGCGTGCCGCTGTTGGACGAAGTGTTCGAGGAGTTGGGCGGATGCGAGCATCCGACGTTCCTCTTCAACGTCGAAGTCACCAATTACCAGACCCGTGGCGATGGCCTGGAGACGGCAGTGATCGAAGTCGTGCGCCGGCACAAGATCGCCCATCGGGTGCTGTTCTCGTCGTTCAATCCATTGTCGGTTCACCGCCTGTCACGCCTCGCGCCGGAGATTCCGCGCGCGATTCTCTATGCGCCGGACATGCCGCGCTATCTGCGCGAGGTCTGGCTGGGGCCTGTTGTGGCGCACGAGTTTCGCCATCCACATTTCTCCATGGTCACCGCCGAGATGGTCGAGGCATTGCGGAATCGTTTTTTGAGAGTCAACGCCTGGACTGTGAATGAGCCGGATGACATCCGCCGCATGGTCGCCTGCGGCGTAGCCGGCATCATCGGGGATTCCCCTAGAAGAATTTTGGATTTTTGATTTTGGATTTGCAATTCGCATGTTGACAGCGATCACAAGCTGCCAAGCCAAAGTCCAAAATCGAGAGCGGAGAGGGCGGGATTTGAACCCGCGATGGTTTTTACCCATACACGCTCTCCAGGCGTGCGCACTAGACCGGGCTATGCGACCTCTCCTTAAGCGGAGGCATTATAGCGCGCAATCGCCGCTTGACAAACAGGGGATCCTCCATACAATAGCGCCCATTCTGCTGGCGGCAGAATAATTGGTTTTGTAGTGAAGCCCGGCATTCGCTCCCTCAGGAGCCACGACAGCGCTGGGCGACATAGGCGAATCAGGGTCCAGAAGCCCTCGAACGTGTCAATCGTTCGAGGGCTTTTTACGTTTTCAGGCCGCGCCGATTCTGCCTGAGCAGCAGCGTACTTGCCTGGAGGTGATTGCCGCCTGTAGATGGAAACAACACTTGCGCTTGACGTGATTCAGACCGAGTTTGAACAATCAGAGTTGAGGTGCCAGATATGACCAAGAAAATCGAGGCGTTTATTCGTGAAGACGCGCTGGAAGCCGTCAAAGAGGCATTGCACGCCATCGGCATTGTGGGCATGAATGTGCATGAAGTGCGCGGACACGGCCGCCAGGGCGGGATCGAGCTGGCATGGCGCGGGTCGTCCTTTCGCATGGACATGATTCCGAAGCTGCAGCTCAATATCGTGCTCAGCGACCACAACGTCGAAAAGACGGTTGAGACAATTATCCAGGCCGCCCGCACCGGCGAAGAGGGCGACGGCATTATTTTCATCTACCCTGTGGAAGATGTCATCCGCATTCGCACCGGCGAGCGCGGACGTGAGGCGCTGGCCTACCCTGACGATATCGACGCCCGAAAGAAGATGGGCGTAGCGACCTGATTGGGCGCCAGGTTCAGATCTGTTGCGCCCGCGCGCCGTGAAGCGCAGCCTGTCTCTGCGTTTGCCGCAAAAGACAGGCTCAGGTCAGGCGTGACACGACGAATGACTCATGCAAACAGACAGTGATACCGGCGACCACGAGGTGAGCATCTGGGTGCTGTCGTAGATCGGAACCAATACCAGAATCTTTGATTGTGTGGAGGATGTGTCACATGTTCGCCAGTATGAAACCGTCAACATTTGGCGCGGCGCTCCGCGCCCGAAGCAAGCGCGCCGGCCTGCGCGCCATTGGCGCAGCAGCCGGCCTGGCAGTGGTGTTGACCACCGCTCATCTCGTCGGCGCTCAGGAGGCCGATCCAATCGCCGAAGCCACGCGCGGCGTGAACACCACCTGGGTGCTGATCACCGCTTTTCTGGTGTTCTTCATGCAGGCCGGATTCGCGTTTGTGGAGGCCGGCCTGACGCGCGCCAAGAACACCACGAACATCCTGATGAAGAACCTGATGGACTTTGTCATGGCCACGCTGGGTTATTGGATCATCGGATTTGGCCTGATGTTCGGCGAATCCAGCGGCGGCTTATTCGGCACGAGTTATTTCTTTATCGGCGCTGACGCCGGTGATTTTGCCGACCTCCCGATTCTGGCGTTCTGGCTGTTCCAACTGGTGTTTGCCGGGACAGCAGCCACGATCGTTTCCGGGGCGATGGCTGAACGCACCAAGTTCTCTGCCTATCTCGTGTACAGCTTGATCATCTCGCTGCTGATCTATCCCATCTTCGGCCACTGGGTCTGGGGCAGCGGCTGGTTGTGGACGTTGGGCGATTCAACCGGCCTTTTGCCCGGCGGCGGGTTCCGCGACTTCGCCGGCTCTACGGTGGTGCACAGCGTGGGCGGCTGGGCGGCGCTCATGGGTGCCATTCTGCTCGGGCCGCGCATCGGTCGCTTCGGCAAGGATGGCCGGGTGAACCTCATCCCCGGCCATTCGGTGTCGCTGTTCACACTGGGCATTTTCATTCTGTGGCTGGGCTGGTTTGGCTTCAACCCCGGCAGCCAGCTGGCCATCGCCGGCGGCAACGCCGATGCCGTTGCGCTGGTGGCCGCCAACACCAACATCGCCGCTGCGGCAGGCGCTCTGACGGCGCTGATCACTGCCTGGGCGCGCGCCGGCAAACCCGACATTGCAGCGGCGATGAACGGCGTGCTGGGCGGGCTGGTTGCGATTACCGCGCCCTGCGCATTCGTCACCCCGCTCGATTCGATCATCATTGGCGCAGTGGCCGGCCCGCTGGTCGTGTTCGGCAACCTGTTCATCGAGAAGTTGCAAATCGACGATCCGGTCGGCGCGGTCCCGGTGCACTTGATGAATGGTGTATGGGGCACCCTGGCGCTGGGCCTGTTCGCCTCGCAAAATGGCGTGACCGGCCTCTTCGCCGGCGGCGGCGCGGGCCAGCTCATCATCCAGGCCATCGGCGTGGTGGCCTGCGGCGCCTGGACAGCCGGTACATCCTTCCTGCTGTTTTTCGCCATCAAGAAGACCATCGGTCTGCGCGTCAGCACCCATGAGGAGATGGTGGGGCTGGACATTCTCGAGCACGGCAGCACAGCCTATCCTAGCGATGTGGTGCCCGGCCTCGTGGTGCGCCAGAAGTCCAGTGGCAGCGAGACCCGGACTGCACCCGGAACCATGCCGGCGAAATAGATCGGGCGCCGCGAAAGCGCTCTGACGAACGACAACGGGTGAGGGACAGTTCGGTTCTGTCCGCTCACCCGTTTTTTTACTGCGAGCGCGCCGGCATTTACGGCGCGTCTTCACGCACCCACTCGCACATCAGCATCCTCGGCTGATCTTCGTCCACCGTCTGGATCTTATACGTTGAACCGTCGTGAGTGCAGTATCCACCGACGTTGCCATGTCGGTCCATCAGCAGCAGACGCACCCAGGCGCTGCGTGGAAACGGCCCATCGCCGGCGGGCGTCCAGTGTCTGGTTGCGTCCCGGCAAATCGGCAGCATTTCGCGCAGCACTTCGCGGCCGGCCTCGTCCATTGTGCGGCCCATCTGCATCAGCATCACCGCGCGCAACGATGAGCCTTGCCGGATGGTGATCTCGCCCAGCCCCATGCAGGCTGCCGCGCCGTAGCGGTCGTCGGCATACAGCCCGGCCCCCACCACCGGCGAGTCGCCCACCCGCCCCGGATACTTCCAGGCAATACCCGATGTGGTCACCGCGACGACAATGTGGCCGCGCGCATCGCGCACCATCACGTTCATGGTGTCGCCGCCGTCCCGGTGAGCCAGGACGCGAGTGGTTAACTCGATCAATCGACGATTAGCGATTGACGATTGACGATTGGCCGCCGCTTCCAAATCGGCAATCGTCAACCCACAATCGACAATCCGTTTGCGCCAGATGTCGCGGGCCGATGCGGTGAGCAGGTCGCCGCGCTCGGCGCCGATCTCATCGGCGAAGCGCTCGGCGCCCTCGCCGGCCAGGAGGACATGCGGCAGGCGTTCCATCACCTGGCGGGCGATCGAAACAGGATGACGAAACCCTTTGACCGCCGCCACTGCGCCGGCGGAGAGCGATGCGCCCTCCATGAAAGCCGCGTCCAATTCAACCTCGCCCAGAATGTTGGGCAGGCCGCTGAAACCAACCGAATGCTCGTCGATGTCGTCTTCAACGTCGCGGGCGACCTGCTCGGCAACGTCGGCGGCGCTGGCGCCTTTGCGCAAGGATTCGATGCCGGCAAGGAGAATGGCGTCCTTCACCTCGCCGTTCAAGAGGATGAGTGGGGTGTGCATATCCCGCGTATTGTAGGACGGGCAGCCGCAATCACCTGCGGGGAGTTCGGCCTATCCATCTTCTGCAGCCAGAATATGCCGTATCTGCTCAAGAAGCCTGGGAATCCGATTTTGCACAATGTCCCACAGGATATCTTCATCCAGACCGAAGCACTCACGGGCAACGACATCACGCAGGCCGGCGATTTTGTTCCACTCCACGGAAGCGTAGCGCTGTCGCATTTCCGGTGAAATATGTTTGGCTGCCTCGCCAATGATCTCCAGATTCCGCGCAATAGCGTCGAAAGTCTTCTCGTCGCTCGTCGTCGCTCGCAAACTCCTGGAAGTCCAGGCCCTGCGAATAACGCGCAATCTTTTCGCATGATTATCGAATATCGTCCAGATAAAGCCGGACATCACGCGACATAGACCGCCTCTCTTTCCACGACAGGCCGCAGACGGAGTTTGAGCGCTTTGCGGGTGACCAGATCGACACGACTTCCCAGCAGATGTTCCAGAAAGAATTTGAGGTCCATGTACCGGTCAAAAGTTGCCTGACCCTCGAATTCCACCAGCACATCCACATCACTCGCCGGCTGGGCTTCATCTCTGGCTACCGAGCCAAACAGAGCCAGAGATTTGACGCCGAATTGAGCAAGTTCGCGCCTGTGGTCAGCCAACAACTTGACGACCTGATCTCTTCTCATCACTGCCTCATCAAATAGCCTTTTGACTGGCCTCTTCAGCTTCATATGGGCGGCGCGCTGCAATACAGATCGCTCGCGCGGATCACGCTGGTCAGTATAAACGCTGCCAGGCTTTGTCATCAACGGTGATGGGCAAGCAACACAGCAACGGCGCCGACGATGGCATGCGCAAGGACGGGATCGGTGCGCGACCAAATGGGGAGACGCAGAACAGGCCGATAGTTCAGCCCGGCCCAGTGCGCGCAGCGCATTTCCACCGGCGCCGCGTGATTGTCCGGGCCTGCGTGAGCGGGGGAGTCGAAAACCGCCTCAGTGCGTGAGCTTGATCGAGGCGTCGGCGGGCAAGGCCAGGCCGGCGGCGATTTCAACCGCCTTGACGATCCCGGCGGGCACCGGGCATGCCGGGTGCGCCAGGTATTTGGGGGCCAGTTGCAGAATCAGCGATCCCTCGCCGCGATGCGAGATCTCGCGCAAAGGGTCGATCTCCATCTCGCCGAGCGCCGCGCCCAGCTTCTGGCAGCCCTTGCATGCGCTGGTCAGCGTGACTTTGACTTGCTCGTTGTCTGTCTGCGTTGCCTCGACAATCGTGGTGAACCCGCATTTGCCGGCGAAAATCTCTGCTCTTGCCATCGTTGCTCCTGTCTGTATTTTGATGCAGCCGGCGCGCAGTGGTTACACTGCGCGCGCAATGCTCCCGTTGTATCATGTGCGGCGCAATCACACTGCGTCACGCGACGCAACAGCTGTTTTCACCGCCAACCAGGTTCCTGTATGCAAGGTCAATCGCAACCGCCAACGCCATCGACTGGGCGCATCGTCCCGCCCGCCCGCCTGGGCCGGTCGGGGCTGGTCAGCTCGCGCCTCGGCCTGGGGTGCGCCGGCTGGCCCAGACAAGTCAGCCACGCGCAGGCCGTCGAGGTCTTTCGCACAGCATTCGAGATCGGCATTCGTCACATCGACGTGGCCGAGAAATACGGCACCGAGGAAGCCGTTGGGCGCGCTTTGAAGGATGCCGGCGCGCCGCGGGATATGGTGCTCGCCACCAAGGTGGGCCGGGACGAACAGCATCGGTTCAGCGCGGACTACGCGCGCATGTCCGTCGAACGCAGCCTGAAGCTCCTGCAAGTCGATCAACTCGACATCGTGCACATTCACGACTGCGGCGCAAAGCACCTGGAGCAGGTGTTTGGACCCGGCGGCATGCTGGCAGAACTGCTCAAGCTCAAAGAGGAGGGCGTGTTCAAAAGCCTGGGGATGGCCACCTGGTCGCTGACGGCGCTCAAGGCCGCCATCACATCCGGCGTGTTCGACCAGATCCAGACCTTTCACGCTTACACGTTGCTCAATCAACAGGCCGCGCAAGAGGTGATTCCGATGGCCAAAGCGCGCGATCTGCCCATTCTGAACAACGGCCCGTACGCCGGCTACATTCTGATGAGCGGCGCCGTGCCCGACGCGCGTTACCAGTACGGCCCGGCCCCGGCAGACATCGTCGAGATGGCGCAGCGCATCGAAGCGGTGTGCGCGCGCAAGGGCGTGTCGATCGCCACGGCCGCGCTGGCCTTCTCGCTTCAGAACCCGGATGTGGATGTGACCGTCATCGGCGCCAGCTCGCCAGACAAGTTGCGCGAGCGCGCCGCCGCGTTCAACGCGCCGCTTACCCAGGCCGACTTCGACGAGATGCTGGCTGCCGCCGGCGGCATGGCGCCCATTCACACCGATTGACTCAACCACAGCGCAGGCGCCGCCTCGATGCAAGGCGGCGGATTCAGAGGAGGAAGACATGAAAGTGTTGAGACTGCACGGTCCGCGCGACCTGCGATTGCACGACGAGCCTGAGCCAGCCGCCAAACCCGACGAGCAAATCGTGCGCGTCACAGCAGTTGGCATTTGCGGCTCCGACCTGCACTGGTTCGCCGAATCCGGCATCGGCGACGCCCGGCTGAACCGCCCGCTGGTGCTGGGCCACGAGTTCGCCGGCGTGATCGAGAGCGGCCCCCGGCGCGGCCAGCGCGTGGCGGTCGATCCCGCCGTGCCCTGCGAGCACTGTGAATATTGCCAGGACGGCCATCCCAACCTGTGCGCCAACATCCACTTTGCCGGACATGGCGTCGATGACGGCGCGCTGCGCGAGTGCATGGCCTGGCCGGAGCGCAATCTGTACCCGATTCCAGACGCGCTGACCGACGCCGACGGCGCCATGCTGGAACCCCTGGGCGTGGCGATTCACGCCATCGACCTGGCACACATCCGGCCCGGCATGACGGTGGGCGTGTTTGGCTGCGGGCCAATCGGGCTGCTCATTTTGCAACTGGCGCGCGCGGCCGGCGCAACCCGGCTCTACGCCACCGAAGCGCTGCCCCATCGCATCGAAGCAGCCCGTGCATTTGGCGCGCGCGTGTTCCCGGCCAACGGCGAGGAAGCCAAAGCGATCCTGAGCGAGACCGGCAAGCGCGGCGTAGATGTGGCGATCGAAGCAGCCGGCGTGAACGAGGCTGTCGAGGCAGCCATCAGCGCAGTCAAGCCGGGTGGCACTGTCGTGCTGGTCGGCATCCCGTCGGAGGACAGCACCACCTTCACCGCCTCGGTCGCCCGGCGCAAAGGGTTGACCATCCGCCTGTCGCGGCGCATGAAGCGCACCTATCCGCGCGCCATCGCGCTGGTCGGGCAGGGCATGGTGGACGTCCGCTCCATTGTGACTGCGCAGTTCCCGCTGGCTGAGGCCGGACAAGCCTTCGCCCTCGCCCAGAAGCGGGAAGGGCTGAAGATCGTCATCACGCCCTGACAAAAAAATCAGGTCGCATCCTCGGATGCGACCTGAACGATGAGCCAAATGGCGAGCCAGGAGAGCCGCCTAGTCGTACAACAGCGGCTTGATGTCGTCGGCGTCGATGTTGGTCTTGTCGTACCACTTGAAGCCGGTGTCGATGTTCTTCTCGACCTTCTCGCCCTTGATGGCCTTGACAGCGGCTTCGACGCACTTGTAGCCGATGCCGATGGGGTCCTGGGTGATGGCGCCGGCCATCACGGCGCTGCGCACCGCATCCTTCTGCTGCTTGCCGGCGTCGTAGCCGATCACCACAATCTGGCCTTCCTTCTTCAGCTCGGTGACCGCGTTCAGCACGCCGATGGCCGAGCCTTCATTCGCGCCGAAGAAGCCTTTCAGATTCGGGTGCGCCTGAATGATGGCCTTAGCCAGATCGGTCGACTTCAGATGGTCGCCGCCGCCATACTGCACATCCACGATGGTGATCTTTGGATGCTTCTCCTTGATGCGTTTGACGAAACCGTCGCGGCGGTCGATGCCGGTGCGGCTGGTCTGGTCATGCACGATCACGGCGACTTCGCCCTCGCCGCCGATCAGCTCGGCCATCTTATCAGCCGCATAGCCGGCGGCCGCGATGTTGTCGGTCGCAGCGGTCGCCACAGGGATGTCGCTGTCCACGCCGGAGTCGAAGCCAATCACTGGAATATTCGCCGCCTTGGCCTTTTCCAGCAACGGAATGACGGCTTTGCTGTCGAGCGCGGCCAGGCAGATCGCAGCCGGCTTCTTGTCGATGGCCGTCTGGAGCATCTCGATCTGCTTGTCTACCTGAGCTTCGCTTTCCGGGCCTTCAAACGTGATATCCACGTTGAAGTCTTTCGCTGCCCGTTCCGAGCCAAGCTTCACCGCCTGCCAGAACTGATGCTGAAACCCCTTGCTGATGACGGGGATATAGGGCTTGGCCGCAGCAGGCTGAGCCGCGCCGCCAGTGGTGCCGGCTGGCCTGGGGGCTGCGCAGCCGGCAACCAGCACAGCCGCCGCCGTGGCGCCGGCCACAATGGACAAAACACGCGTTCGCTTCATGGCAAATCTCCTCCAAATCGATCTATATCTATATTGAGTCGGACTTAAAGACGATCTTCACACGCAGAGAAAAGCCTGTCATGCATCGCGCCAGATGGATCGTTGCGCCAGTGGCTCTTCCGGCCTTACCTGGGGCGGTGCGCCTGGCAGTCGCACACGCCAT
>Ga0308419_1001182_pt1 | contig 17506 bp, 12 predicted proteins | sample HotsprSampleMS50_FD_203674 | JGI IMG/M metagenome (GOLD analysis project Ga0308419, IMG submission 203674) | Hot spring phototrophic mat microbial communities from Mushroom Spring, Yellowstone National Park, Wyoming, United States - 20090730_MS50 ... | reverse complement strand
AAAACATGGCAGCTTACTTTGTGCCATTCTTCAGCGGAACGGTATCGCCCAATGTCTGTGTGAGGGCTATACCAGGCCGCAGAAGAGGCCGTGGCTTATAGCCAACCGTAAGAGATGTTCGGCGCCGGGCAACTTCGTGGTAACGTGGCAAATATCCGCCACTTGCCGGGTATTTACCCTTTGCGCCTGGAGTAGAGGTAGTACCCCACAAAGATGATGATCGCTGCCACGGCCGTGATCCCCCAGATAGGCAGGCCAGCCGATATGGCTGTCCCTATGCCTCCTCCGGCAACTGCAGCGATATAGGCAGTGATGGCAGCGAAGACTATAACGACGGTGCCAAAAAGCCAGAATGCCAGCAGCTTTATCGCTTTCTTTTTCTCCTCGGGCATTGTCATCCTCCTTCGTTTTAATTTGCAGCCAGAGAGCGGTCAGATCACAGCCACGGAACTGACCTTATTTTAGCACAATTTCCAGAGCTTGACAATATCTCGTCCGTAGTATGGCAATTGCTCGCAGTTGTCCTACAATCCTCCAGCCAAGGTCGGCCTCCAGGGCCGCACCCGGATGGCCCGCCTGGCGACCGGCCAGAGCCGCCGGTCGGCGCAGACCGACCGGAGGCCTGCGGCCCCAAAAGTGTGCGGGTAAGGAATGCTTTGCCCCCACGGTCACTGCCTGAACAGTCACTTCGGGGTATAAACTGGTCCTGCCCGGTGAAACGAGTATAATCTAACAAGGAGTTGCGCGATTGACCCGGCGGGCTTACCACAAAGCCAGGACACGAAGAATTGCCCGGGAAATCTTTGTGTTTCATACGGGCTTGCATTTCCTGAAAAAACGGGGTAAAATCTGCTTTTACAATATGGACTACCCGGGAACGATCGCCTATCTCCACAGCCTGACCGACTACGAGAAGACCCGGATAGAGCGCTACGCACCCGACACCCTCGACCTTTCGCGGGTGGAACGGCTGCTGGCAGCGATAGGGAATCCGCATACCGGCTTCTCGTCGGTGCATATAGCCGGTACCAAAGGCAAGGGTTCAACGGCGGCTATGTGTGAGGCGTGTTTGCGGGCAGCCGGGTACCGTACCGGACTTTACACCTCGCCTCACCTGCACACGTTCCGCGAGCGCATCCAGGTCGCCGGCCAGAAAATAACGCGCGAAGAGGTGGTCGCGCTGGTAGAAGAGTGCCGCCCGGTGATCGAGCAGATCCCAGGTGTCACCACCTTCGAGGCCATCACTGCACTTGGTTTTCTGTACTTTTTCCGGGCCGGGGTCGAGATCGCCGTCGTCGAGGTGGGCCTGGGGGGGCGACTGGATGCCACCAACGTCATCACGCCAGAAGTCTCGATCATCACCTCGCTCAGCTTTGATCACACTTACCTGTTGGGCGAGACACTGGGCGAGATCGCCCGCGAAAAGGCGGGCATTATCAAGCCTGGAGTCCCGGTCGTGAGCGCGCCGCAGCAAGAGGAAGCTGCCCGGGTAATCGAGTCTGTCGCCAGGGAAAAGGGAGCCCCTGCGACCGTGATCGGCCGTGACTGGGAGTACCAGGCAGGTGAGGTGGAGCCTGACGGCCAGAGTTTTACGGCCAGGCGTCTCAGTGGGGGGGCTTCTGTATTCGATGGCGAGTACCGGATACCTCTATTGGGGCGCCATCAGCTTGAGAACGCGCTGAGCGCTATCGCCGCTCTCGATACCCTGCAACAACGGGGATTCCAGATACCGGTGCAGGCTGTACAGGAGGGCATGCGTACCGTTCACTGGCCAGGTCGGCTTGAGATTCTCAGCCGGAGGCCTCTGGTCGTGGTGGACTGTGCCCATAATCCCTACTCGGCGCAGGTGTTGCGTCAGGCGTTGAATGAATGGTTTCCGGGCAAGAAGTGGGTGCTGATCTTCGGGGCCTCGACCGATAAGGATATTACAGGCATGCTGAGGGAATTGCTGCCCATCAGCGAACATCTCATCGTCACACGTTCGGACCACCCGCGAGCAGCCTCACCGGTCGAGCTTGCCGATATGGCCGCACGGGTCGGAGGGGGAGCAGAGGTCAGCGTGAACCCCAGGAAAGCATTGAGGCGTGGGCTGGCGCTGATAAAAGCGGACGCCGGTTTACTCGTAACCGGCTCCATCTTCCTCGTCGCCGACGCCCGCGAGGAATGGGCCCGTTACACGGACACCCCATTACCTGAAAATGACTTTGAGTAGTAAAGGAAAGAACGTGGTAGGGAACAGAATGTTTCAAGATTGGTGGCCACAAATGGGGTGGCCACAGGGATTGCCTTACTCCATGGATGAACTTGACTTCAAAGGTGAGGAGACTCCCCGTCTCCCTCCGGATGAAGTGATTGATGCGCCGCTGCTACCGCTGCGTGACATGGTAATGTTTCCTCGCATGGTTGCGCCACTCTTCGTCGGGCGCGATTTCTCGATCGAAGCTGTGGAGGCGGCTCACGAGGATGACGAGCCGGTCATTGCCGTTGCCCAGCGGGATGCCGAGGCACTTGAGCCTGGACCGGAGGACCTGTTCACCTTCGGCACGCTGGTGGAGATCGGGCGGATGCTGCGTATGCCCGACGGCACCATAAGCGTGTTGGGGCATGGTATCCAGCGCGTCCAGATCGTAGAGTACGTGCAGCTCGAGCCGTATATACGCGTACGTGCCCTGCCCGTTTACGAAACAGTGGAGAAGACGCCGGTCACTGAGGCGCTGATGCGGGCTGTGCTGGCCCTGTTCGAGAAAGTGGTGCAACTGAACCGCAACCTCCCCGAAGACGCCTACATTTTCGCCATGAATCTCGACGACCCGGGCTGGCTGGCCGATATGGTGGTCCAGTCGCTGAACCTCAAGGTGGCCGAGCGACAGGAGGTGCTGGAAACCATAGACGTCGCCGAGCGGCTGCAGCGCGTCAGCATCCTGCTGGCGAAAGAACTGGATGTGTTGGAACTGGAGGACCGTATCCACTCACAGGTGCAACAGGAGCTGGACAAGGCACAGCGTGAGTACTTCCTGCGCGAGCAGATGAAAGCTATCCAGACTGAGCTGGGGGAAACGGACGTCTACACGCAGGAGGTCAACGAGCTACGCGAGCGCATCGCCGAAATGGACCTGCCCGATGAGGTGCGTACCAGGGCGGAGAAGGAGCTGGACCGTCTGGCAGCCATGCCGCCAATGTCGCCGGAGACGGGCATGATCCGCACCTATATAGACTGGCTTATCGAGCTGCCCTGGACAGAAACAACAGAGGACAACCTGGACGTCAAACACGTCGAGGAAGTACTGGAATCGCGTCACTTCGGGTTGCCGAAAGCCAAGGAGCGTATCCTGGAATACATCGCGGTGCGTCGGCTGGCAGCCGATAAGATGCGCAGCCCTATCCTCTGCTTTGTCGGTCCGCCGGGGACCGGCAAGACCTCGCTGGGCCAGTCCATTGCCGAGGCACTGGGGCGCAAATTCGTGCGTGTCAGCCTGGGAGGTGTGCGGGACGAAGCCGAAATCCGTGGCCACCGTCGTACGTACATCGGCGCATTGCCCGGCCGCATTATCCAGACGATGCGCCGGGCCGGTACGATCAATCCGCTCTTTATGCTCGACGAGATAGACAAATTGGGTCTGGATTTCCGGGGCGATCCGGCAGCGGCGCTGTTGGAGGTGCTCGACCCCGAACAAAACCATTCCTTCTCCGACCATTATCTGGAGATACCGTACGACCTTTCAAAGGTGCTCTTCATTACCACGGCCAATATCCTCGACCCCATTCCGCCCGCTCTGCAGGATCGTATGGAGGTCATCGAGTTCCCGGGGTATATTGATGAGGAGAAACTCGAGATCGCGCGACGGTTCCTGATCCCACGCCAGCTTGAGGAGCATGGGCTGGGCAAAGATCAGATCGAGTTCACCGAAGGGGCGCTGCGCTCGATCATACGCGAGTACACCTATGAGGCCGGTGTGCGCAACCTCGACCGACGCATTGCTTCCATCTGCCGCAAGATCGCCCGCCGCGTGGCTGAAGGCGGCACCGCTCCGCGTCGTATCCTGGCCAGATCGCTGCCTCGCTATCTGGGGCCTCCTCAGTTTACCCCTGGCCTGGTGGAACAGCAGGATGGGGTCGGCATAGCCACGGGCGTGGCCTGGACTGAGGCTGGCGGAGACCTGATGCCTGTGGAAGTGGCGCTGATGCCCGGCAAAGGCAACCTGACGCTTACCGGCCAGTTGGGAGAGGTATTACAAGAATCGGCCCAGGCTGCGCTGAGCTACGCCCGCTCTCGTGGCAAAGAGTTCGGCATTGATGCGGAAGTTTTCGACAAGACCGACATTCACATCCATCTGCCAGAAGGTGCCATCCCCAAAGATGGACCCTCCGCCGGCATCACTATCGCCACCGCTCTGATCTCCGCCTTCACCGGCCGGCCCGTGCGCCACGACGTGGGTATGACCGGTGAGATCACCCTGCGTGGCCGGGTGCTGCCTATCGGCGGGGTCAAGGAAAAGATTCTGACCGCTCATCGGGCCGGGCTGAAGACCATTATCATCCCCAGGCGCAACAAGAAAGACCTGATTGATGTGCCGGCAAAGATCAGGCGCGCGCTGCATATCGTTCTGGTGGATAATATGGACGATGTGTTATCTTCAGCCCTGCTGGCTGCCGAACCCCAGGCGGCACCTTCATCGTCGCGCAGCCATCGGCCCAGGCGCAGGTCCCAGACACAGGGGACGGTCAAATAAATCGGAGGACGCCCGCTTGAAATCAGCCTTTCAGGCACTTCGCGTCAGGTGTCGGCACAGGCCGACGACCGGCATGAAGTGCCCGGGGAGGGCGGTTTCAATCGGCTGAAGCCCTGGCACTGAGCTACCCGGAAAAAGGAGTGGAGATGAATAGAGTTCTATCCTTCGACGCCGAAAAATGTGTGGGATGCCACATCTGTGAGGAGGTCTGCTCCGAAACCTGGTTCAAAACCACTGACCCGGAGAGGTCAAGCATTCGCATCCGCGAGGAGCAGCGCCAGGATGGGCTTATGCTGAGTGCTGTCTATTGTGTCCAGTGTGGCGAGTGTGTTAACGTCTGCCCTGTAGAAGCCCTCTACAGAGATAAAAGGGGCATCGTGCGCCTGCGGAAACAACTGTGTGTGGGTTGCCTGGCCTGTGTGGGCTTTTGTCCCTATCTGGCGATGTTCTACCACGCAGGACAGGCGGAGCCTTTTAAATGCGTCGCCTGTGGGAAGTGCGCTGATGAGTGCCCGGCTGAGGCTCTTGCTGTGGTGGAGGTCGAAACCCCGCGTGCCCCGGGTGTCCAGATATAAAGCTTCAAGGAGGAGGATATGAGAACCGTACTGGCTGATTACGCCTATACACCATCACCTGTGGAGCGGGGCTACACAGGCCGGACGCTCTATATCAACCTCTCTGACCGAACTATCGCCGCGAAGCCGGTGACCGACCTGATGAAAGAGAAGTTTATCGGTGGGAGAGGGTTTGGGCTTTGGTTGCTCTGGCACGGCGTGCGCGATGACACCCGCTGGAACGACCCGGAGAATGAAATCGTGGTTTCCTCAGGCCCGTGCGGGGGCACCACCCAATACCCGGGCTCCGGCAAGTCGTTGGTCGTTTCCATTTCCCCTCTTACCAACGTCGTCATTGACTCTAACGTCGGCGGACACTTCGGGCCGCTCCTCAAGTTCGCCGGGTGGGATGCACTGGAGATTCAAGGCAAGGCGGAGCGGGATGTCATCATCATTATAGATGCGCCTGCCGGGCGCGTGACCGTCGAAGAAGCGACCAATGTGCCCACGGACACCCATCTGGTTGCCAGATGGCTTCTGGAAGAGCTGGCACCGGGTGAAGAGGAGCGCTATTTCATCTCTTCTATCTCCTCCGGTAGCGGTGCTGAACACACACTCTGGGGCTGCCTGAACTTCAGCCTTTACGACCGCAGGAGGAAGGAACTACGCTTCAAGCAGGCCGGGCGAGGTGGCATCGGGACAGTCTTGCGCGACAAACGCATCAAGGCGGTGGTGGTGAAAAGCCTGCCCGTTAAGGGTGACTCCAATCATCCCGCCGATCCGGAGCGAGTTGCCCGTGCCGGCATCCGGCTGCACAAGGAGATCCACGATTACGATGACCAGCAATGCCGTATGCGCCACCGTGGTACATCGTACCTGGTCCAGATTATGAACGATTATGATCTGTTGCCGGTACATAACTTCCGCTTCGGCTCACACCCGGAGGCCCATCGTATCAACGGTAATGTATGGGAGGCTCGCTTCACCCAGGGCCTGCCCGATGGCTGCTGGTATGGCTGTACACTGAGCTGTTCTCATACCTCGGATAACTACACCGTCCGCACTGGCCCCTACCGTGGACAGACGGTTAGCGTGGACGGGCCTGAATATGAGACTATCGCCGGTGTTGGCTCTAACTGCGGCATCTTTGATCCCGACGCCATTCTTGAGCTGAACTTTTACTGCGATACCTACGGTATAGACACCATCTCCTTCGGCACCGGTGTGGCCTTTGTGATGGAGTGCTATGAGGCAGGCATCCTGGACAGGGAGAAAACCGGAGGGTTGGAGCTGCGCTTTGGTAATGCCGATGCTGCGATCGAGTTACTCCATCAGATGGGGCGGGGCGAGGGATTCGGTTGCATCGTCGGGCAGGGGGTGCGTCGTATGAAAGAGTATTTCGCCCGCGAGTACGGGGCCGACCCCGCCTTTCTGAAAGATATCGGTATGGAGGCCAAGGGGCTGGAATACTCTGAGTATGTGTCCAAGGAATCGCTGGCCCAGCAGGGAGGGTACGGACTGACCAACAAAGGGCCGCAACACGACGAAGCCTGGCTGATTTTTATGGATATGGTCAGCAATCTGCTTCCCACCTTCGAGGACAAAGCTGAGGCACTTCACTACTTCCCGATGTGGCGCACATGGTTTGGACTGTGCGGCTTTTGCAAGCTCCCCTGGAACGATATTGTACCGCCGGACAACAAGTACATGGACGAGCCGGCTAAGATCCCTGCGCACGTGCAAAACTATGTAGACCTATTTTCCGGTGTCACCGGACGGCAGGTGACCCGGGAAGACCTGATCACTATGTCCGAAGCGGTTTATAACTTCCAGCGCGTCTTTAATATCCGCCTGGGGTACGGGCTGCGCGATCATGATGATGTCCCCTACCGTTCCCAGGGGCCGGTGACCATCGAGGAATATCAGTCGCGAGCTGAGCGTTACGATAAGCAAGTGGAGCAGCTATTGGGTCTGAACCCCAGGGAAATGTCCGTGGAAGAGAAGCTCGCCGCGTTGCGCAAATACCGGGAAGAGCAATACGAGAGGCTGAAGGACGCCGTCTACGCCAGACGAGGCTGGACGAAGAACGGCGTCCCCACACCGGAGACGTTGAAGCGGCTGGGGATTGACTTCCCCGAAGTGCTGGCCGTGGTCCAGAAACATCTGTAGGCTGTGATCCGCGTCAATAACCGCGACGACATACCCTGGGAAGCAGGGATGACCGTCTCCAGTTTGCTGGAGCGGCTTAACTATACCTTTGCCCATATCATCGTCAGGGTAAACGAAGAGGTTGTCTCCCCGGAGGAGTATGCCACATATCTCATCCCAGATGGTGCAAAGGTGCTGGTGATCCATCTGATTGCCGGCGGGTGATCTCGCGACGCCGGGATTACCGGCTCACAGCAGGCCGCCGGAGCGATAGCTCGTTTCAGCAGCATGAGGTCAACGTGGTCGGGCACCGTGTGGAGGCGCAGAGATGACACGAACTCATCTCTGCGCCTGTGCGTTTCATACACAGCTCAGCGCAGTGCATCAGCGGAGTGATTCGGTGCGCACCAGAATTAACAGGGAGACACGCAGATGTTCAACTGGATTCTCGAGAATCGTTTGTTCCAACTGGCCCGGGAGGGAAAGCGGTTAACTCCCTGGTGGGCAGCTTTGCCCATTGGCTCATTGATACTGTTGTTATCCTGGGTGTTCAGTCTGCCGGTGGTATTGGCGTATGGCATATACAGTGGTGAGCATTGGGCAACGCTCTCGGAGCAACCATCTTTTGTCTCCGGCATGTGGCAGGTGTTGTTATTGATCACCTCGTTCGGTGGGGTGATCTTGTTGACCTGGTTGTGGATCAGGCTTTACGAGCGGCGTGCCTTCCACACCCTGGGCTTTGAGTATGGCAACATCCTGCAACGATACGGGCGCGGTCTGCTGATCGGCTTGCTGATGTTCTCCGGAGCGGTGGGGCTGATGGCGATCTTCGGTTTCCTCGCCTCTGAAACGAGCGCTTCAGGCCATCAGGGGCTGCTCGCTCTGGGCGGGGTGCTGATTGTCTTGCCCGGTTGGGTGGTCCAGGGCGCAGCGGAGGAAGTCCTGATACGTGGCTGGATGATGCCCGTGCTTGGCGCGCGCTACCGCCCCTGGATAGGGGTTATCCTGTCCTCAGTGTTCTTCGCCGTTATGCACGGCCTTAACCCTAACCTGAGCATTCTGGCACTGGTTAATCTGTTCCTTTATGGCCTGTTCGCGGCGCTTTACGCCTTGCGCGATGGTTCGCTGTGGGGCATCTGCGCCCTCCACTCGGTCTGGAACTGGGCACAGGGTAACATCTTTGGCCTGGAGGTGAGCGGTAGCGAGACCGGCGGCGGGACGTTGCTGAACCTGATGGAGGCTGGCCCAGACTGGTTTACCGGCGGGGACTTCGGTCCCGAAGGTGGCCTGGCGGTGAGCCTGGTGCTCCTGTGCGGGATAGCTGTGGTGCTTCTGATGAAAGCGCGCAGCAAGGCAGCCTGCTCGAAATCGCTTTAACCGCAAATGGAGCGCCGGAGCTTTACAAGGTGTTGGCTTTGACCGGTGCTATGTAACGGGTACGGGTGTATCCTGGAATAGCTGGCGTTACAGGGGGTTATCTTGCGGCCGGAAGGAATCAGACTTGACTACCGGGTTGTCACCACCGTTGTGGTCTCCACATTATTGCTGGTGCTGGAACATTACCACTTCATATTTCCCTACAAGTCGCTTGACCGCGTGCTCTTCTATCTGGGAGTGCCTTTGTTTGTGATTGTGGTGGTTTTCCGCGAGTCGCCTGCCAGCTACGGATTTCAGTTTGGAGATTGGAAAGCAGGGGCGATACTGACGGCCTCAGGATGTGGGGTGGCGGCTGTGGTCGCGCTGGTTACCGCACGGGGCGGTGCGATGCAACGCTACTACGCACCTCAGATCAACACAGCGCTCCCGTTGGTGCTTGATAACGCGCTGGACCTGATAGGGTGGGAGTTCCTGTTTCGAGGTTTCCTGCTCTTTGCCCTTTACCCGGTATGCGGCCCGTATGCCATCCTGCTCCAGGCCGTTCCGTTCACCCTGGCTCACTTCGGCAAGCCGGAAGTGGAGACGCTAAGTTGCATATTTGGGGGCAGCGCATTCGGGTATGTAGCCTGGCGCACACGTTCTTTCGTCTACCCGTACCTGATTCACTGGTTTCTGGCAACTTTCACGATCTTGCTTGCTGCAGGAAGGATTTAGAGCCTATCCTGAAAACGTAACCGACGTATCCCTGTGCGTCGGTATAAGCGGCATAGGGATGCCGCTTGTACGGTTCTTCGGACAGGGTCTTAGCAACTCGCCATAGACTTTCTCGATGCGTTCGACAATACGGGGCCATGCGTAAGACTCGGCCCAGCAGGCGGCCCGTTGCCCGATACGTCGCCGCAATGCCTCATCGCTCAGCAGGCGCATGATCTTATGCGCCAATGCCTGAGGATCGCGGGCCGGCACACGGTAGCCTGTACGCCCATGTTGGACCAGGAAAGCCAGCCCCCCCACGTCAGAAGCGATGACCGGTGTGCCACAGGCCATCGCCTCAAGCGCGACCAGTCCGAAACTCTCGTAGTCCGAGGGCATCACCACCATCTCGGCCGCCGAGTAATAGTACGGTAAGAGGTCCTGGTCTTTGGCTCCCAGGAACACAACCACATCGCTGATGCCCAGCTCCTCCCGCAAATTCTGCAGTCGTATCATCTCATCGTCCTCGCGAATGCGGTCAGGATCCCCCCCGATGATGGGTACACGCAGACGGCAGCGCAGTTGTGGAAGCCGCTTCACGACCTCGGCAATGGCCAGGATCAGATTGTCAATCCCTTTCAGTGGCTCAATGCGGCCCACAAAGAGGATGATACAGCAGTCATCGCACAGGCCGATGCGCTCCCTGGCATAGGCAGAGGGGATAGGGCGGAATCGCTGTGTGTCTATGCCGGGCGGGATAACCCGGATGCGGGCGGGGTCAGCGTCATACAGCCGGATCAATTGCTCTTTCTCCACCGATGTGGCAGCGACCAGGATGTCGGCGCTGTGGACGATGGTTCTTTCGACCGTGATGCGTCGCTCAGGCTCCCGCTCTTCAGCGCGGCGGGCCACAGCGTTCTTCATCTCTCCCAGTGTGTGGAACATGTGTATGACGGGGATACCCCAATGTTCACGTAACTCCAGCGCCACCGCTCCGGAGAGCCAGTAGTGGCTGTGAAACAAATCGTAGCGTATCCCGTCACGCTCCGCCTGCGCCAAGACCCCTTCTGTGAATTCCGGCAGATAGTCGTAGACGAGGCGTCTGTCGTAGGGCTGTTCGGGACCGGCGGGGATGTGGATCACACGCGCCCCACGGCCGAGATCGGTGCTGTTGATGCGAGGAATGGTCGGGTCCTGCGAACGGGTGTAGACGTCCACGTGATGCCCCCGCCGGGCCAGTTCACTCGCAAGGTCGCGCACGTAGACGTTCATTCCGCCGGTCTCTTTGCCACCCAGGGTGGCCAGCGGGCAGGTATGCACGCTCAACATGGCGATCCGCAGATTGGCCATTTAAGTTTGTTCCTCCCTGCAGCAATCAGATCCTCGTATGTTGTGCTCTGAATTATACCGCCGATAGCCTGGGGCAGCCAGTCCTGGAGTTGCAAAACCCCCTGACCCAATCCAGCCGATACCACCTTCGTGACAGGGTCAGAAGGTTGGGGCATCATCCTCAGCCGGTCATAGCGGCCTGACCAGATGGGTGTCCGGGCTTCTCATGGCAGTGATGCGGGGTATTGGACCTGCCGCCCGGATTTGCGAAAACTCAGGGGGACCAGCGTTACTTTGTCAGTATTTCTTAACACCAACTTAAACCGGCCTTAACATTTTTCAATTATAGTGGCTCTCGGTACAAGACGGCGGTGGCCTCACTGATGGAGAATGCGAAGAGCAATTCCGGGCTTTAGCTATTCAGGGATGTATGGGCAGGATTCACGCGCCAGCACAGTCGCTGCCTGAGTAGTCGCCCGGAAACTATACAAGGAGATTGCATGTGAGACCCGGCGTGGCTTCAGTTCCTGAATCGCCATCTTTAATACCGTGGGGACATCTCTCAGGAGAATACCTGGCTTCATGCCTGCTGTTATGGAAAGAGTGTATAGCCTATGCTATCTCCCAGGTTGGCAGTCCGCCTGTGCTCTCATCGGTTGGTCTGGTTATGACTGCTGTGACCATAGGAACCTCACGGGTGTGGGTGTTGGCAGTCACATATATTCTGCTCGCTATCGTGACCCCATTGGCTTATCTTTTCTGGCTGCTACACCAGGGCCAGGTGACCGATTTTGACGTACAGAGACGGGAACAGCGCATACGTCCCATGCAGTTTACCCTGGCCTGCGGCGCGCTGGCCTGGCTCATATTGGCAGTTGCTGCTGCACCCAGGCCTTTGCTGCTCCTCACAGGCGCATTGTGGGTGCAAATGGGAATTGTCTTTGTCATCACCTTCTGGTGGAAGATCAGCGTCCATTGTGCCTCTGCTGCGACACTGGCGACCATCATAGGATTGTGGATCGGTACGCCACTCCCGTTGATGATCGGTTTACCACTGATTGCCTGGTCGCGCGTTCATCGCAGGCGTCACACCCCTGCCCAGGCAATCGCTGGAATGTGTTTAGGCTATCTGGTTGCGCTATTGGCTTTATCCCTGGTTGAATAAACTGGATTGGTAACTATTCAGGCGGTGACTGTAGGGGGCGAGGTGCGCCTCGCCCGTACACCATTTTGGGCCTGCGGCCATTGGGTCGGCCTTCGCCAGGTACGGGCGATTAATCAATCGCCCCTGCCTTGCTGCACACCAGAGGCGGTGTCGGCGCAGGCCAACACCTGGCGCGAAGCGCCTGAAGAGGGCGATTCCAATCGGCTGAATAGTTACTCGGGGGTCAGAATCGCTTCCATTTGAATCTGGCTGGCGTAAATTGCCCAGACTCCCATCAACACGACAAGCAAGGTCAGGCCGCAGGTTCCCATCAAGGTGAGCAAGCCCACCTCGCTGACAAGCGTGACCAAACCGGCGGGGTTGAGAACAAAGGCTATGGGCAGCATTAACAACGGGCACAGGATCAGGGCAAGCATGACGATTCCGATAATTAGCCCAAGGTCGTTCTTTTGATAGGGGTAGCTGATGGTTTCCATACTTACCTCGATTTCAGTCAAACAAGAACTGCATAGGTGGGCGAGGGCACTGTCCCCGCCCACCCCAGGGTGAAGGTCAGCGATTGTGAACGACCAGCGGTAAAAAGACCCGGTAACGGTATTGCGCCTCGTAGGCCCCCATATCCACGATAGGTGACGTGCCGTTGCCGGTGTCGGGGACAAAGGGGACATCCGCAAAGCGTGGCCTGCCGTCCAGGTCGGTGGTGATGCCGGCGGGCACGGCACCGTTCTTGCCGGCATCAATGCAGGGCGAGGTGGGCAACAGGCGCAGGTTGCCCGCAGCGGCGTTCACAAAGCGCGGGTCGGCGTCAATGTTGCCGCCGCCGTTCGTCCCGCAGGCGCTGTTCCAACTGCCGGAGCCGCCGCAGCCGCGGATGTCGCTGTACGCGACGGTCACTTTGGTGTCAGAAGTGACATTCCCGATTTCCTGAAAGTCAGAGCCGCTGTTGCCCCATAAGATGACGTTGGTCAGCGTCACACTACTCCGATAGTTGAGCATCCCGCCGACGCCTCTAGTCACCCTGTTGCCGCTAAAGGTCACGTTTGTCAGCATCAGGTTGGCATCGACGCTATACATCCCGCCGGCGTCGTTCGGGGCTGTGTTGCCGATAAAGGTCACATTCGTCAGCTTCAGGGTGCTAGAGTAGCTGCTTATCCCGCCGACACTGACTTGGGACGTGTTGCTGCTGAAGGTCACGTTCGTCAACGTGGGATTGCTGTTGTAGTTGAACATCCCGCCATCAGAGTAAGTGGCCGTGTTGCCGCGGAAGGTGACGTTCGTTAGCGTTGGGCTGCTATAGTCGTCGTTACACATCCCGCCGCCTTTGCTGGCCGTGTTGCCGCTGAAGGTGACGTTCGTCAGCGCCGGGCCGCTACGGTCGTTGGACATCCCGCCACCAGCGTAAGAGGCCGTGTTGCCGCTGAAGGTGACGTCCGTCAGCGCCGGGCTGCTACGGTCGTTGTCCATCCCGCCGCCGTAGGTGGCCGAGTTGCCGCTGAAGGTAACGTTCGTCAGCACCGGGTTGCTGTATCCGTAGTTGTACATCCCGCCACCAGCGTAAGAGGCCGTGTTGCCGCTGAAGGTGACGTTCGTCAGCGCCGGGCTGCTACGGTTGTTGCACATCCCGCCGCCGTAGTTGGCCGTGTTGCCGCTGAAGGTGACGTTCGTCAGTGTCGGGCTGCTATGGTCGTTGTTGTACATCCCGCCGCCGTAGTTGGCCGTGTTGCCGCTGAAGGTGACGTCCGTCAGCGTCGAGCCGAGATCGCCGTCAAGGTACATCCCGCCGCCCCTGTCGTTGGCCCTGTTGCCGCTGAAGGTCGCATGATTCAGCGTCATTGGGCGCGACAACTGGCTCATCCCGCCGCCCCAATTGGCCGTGTTACTGCTGAAGGTCACATTCGTCAGTGTGGCGGTGCCCACGTTGAACATCCCGCCACCAATGTTGGTGGCCGAGTTACCGCTGAAGGTGGCGTTGGCCAGCATCAGGACGCCGCTCACGTCGTTGTACATCCCGCCGCCGTACCGGGCCGAGTTACCGCGAAAAGTGACGTTGGTCAGCGATGCGTTTATGCCTCCAGCGTTGTACATCCCGCCGCCGTACTCGGCCGAGTTGCCGCTGAAGGTGACGTTCGTCAGCGTCAGGCTGCTGTTCTGGTTGAACACTCCACCGCCACAGTTGTGGGGGTATGAGCCATTGGCCTGCCCGGCGGTGATGAAGAAACCGTCCAGCACCGCCGTGCTATCCGTCCCACCGCCGGTGACGACGTGATAGGCATTGTCGCCCACAATGTTGGCCGTGGTGGTCACCACGCCGCCGTCGGTGATGTCGTTCCGGTCAATGTCGCCGCTCAGGATCGTGCGATGCGTCTGCCAGTTGCGCTGGCTGCGCTGCGTCTCTGTGCCGGCAAAGCCGCCGTAAATCGCCACGCCGCTCTTGAGCGCAAAGGCGGCGGTGCGGGTCGTGCCGGGGTAGTATACCCCTTCCTTCACCCAGATTTCGTCGCCGCTCACGGCCACGGCCAGGGCGCGCTGCAACGTGCAGGCGTTGGTCCAACTCCCATCGCAACTCCCCGTGGTTGCTCCATTGGGTGTGGCGTAGCGAATCGTGCCCGCAGCGCGGGCGGATTGCGGCGCAGTCAAGATCAGCGCCAGGGCCACGGACACCCCGATCAGAAGGGCCGTCCCCGCCACAAGACAACGAGTCCTCTTGTTCATTTCCTATTCTCCTTTCCGAAATTGTATGGATGGTAGCGCAGTCCTGAGGCGCCGGGCAGGCCCACGCTCACGCCACTGCACATTTCCAGGCGCGTCCGCAGGACGCCGGGATGGCGACACACGTCGCAGCCGGGTGAAGACGGGTGACTGTCACGAAACCCTGGGGTCTGGTGCCAATCGGGGGGCAATTATATTCTGATTCCAGAATCAGGCAAATGGAGCGTCTGATGGGGTGCGTCGCTGGTGCTTCCGCAGGCACAAACGGCGTCGCCCGCCGAAATGGAGGGCGACGCGAGCAAAACAGCGCGGGGGGGGCAGGGGCAATGCCCTTGCCCACCCCAGGGTGAAGGTCAGTGGTTGCAAGGTACCACGGCATTCGCCTGCCGGCGGTGCCGCCAGTGTGTACTCCCCGCCGCTGCTGAAGACGCTGTCTACCGTGTTCCAGGTCAGGTCATAGAAGTCGCCCGATTGGGCCAGAGCGACGCCAGCCGTAAGTATGAGCACGGCCAGAAGCCCCAGAGTGCATCCTGGGCTATGGGGATGCCCTTCATCACCCGCCTTTCTGGTCGTCTGGGGCTGGTTCGTCGAACACATTGGCTTGATTCCAGCGCCTTCAACGGTGTCCTTGAAACAGAAACGCTATCAGTTACGCCACAAAGCAAAGTGTTGGAACTCTGGTGGTCACGCCGGGTAGAGTTGAACATTTACAGGACATCAGCTTTTCCGCTCATTGCATCGGGACCGGTGGCGCAGCTCTGGGCAGACTACAGCGGCGCAAACCGCACCCTGAGCAGGTTGAGTTGGGAGGCGGCTGGAGCAGGCTCAAGCAAAATTCCAGGAATTTCAGTGCCAGCCTTCTCTGGCTATTATGCTACCTGAGCAGTCCACTAATCACCTGTAAACCTGGTGAGCAGGACACTTCACACCCGGTATTCTCGAATCTCTCGCGCCTCGCCTGTGTACGTAATGATGGTCTGACAGGTATGCAAGTTCACATGTAACGAGCATACATAATCTCCCTTTTGCCAGGAGAGCAGAACGTCTCTGTCGTCCGACTTCAGTACGTCAAAATGGCCGTCAAAGGCCGGATACTCGTTCCTGAATCGGATAAGCCTGAGCAATCTCCGGACGACGTCTTTCTGAAGCGCCTGGTCTATCTCTGCGATGTCGTAATTATGGCGGTTGATGGCGCGGCCTTCGCCTGTGAGCCTTACGCTTTCTGGATCGTTCTCGCCAGCCAAAAGGCCAACGTAATAGACCTGGGGCACACCGGGGGCGAAGAACTGGATGGCCCTGGCTGCCATGTAAGCGTCGTCGTCACAGCCAAGCGCAGAATAGTACGTGCACCCGATCTGGTGGACGTCGAATCCATCCTCGGCTTTGTCCCGTGGGGAAAGAATGTGGCTGAGGTTAGCCCCACGTTGGACACAGGTATCTACGATCTTACGCGCCTCTTTCACCTCCAGAATACCTTCCATATCCGGCAGGATGGGGATGCCGTCGTGGCAGTCCAGCATCGTGAACTGCCTGCGCGGGCAAATTTCCAAATAGTCGCACAGTTTTCGGCTGGATTTGCTCAACAGGGTATGCAAGATCAACGCAGGCAGGACAAAGTCATACACCAAATAGCCACGTTCGGCCAACCGGCGCTGGATAGCATAAGGGGCGTGAACTTCGGGCACCAGTTCAATTCCCAACGGGGCCGCCACACCCGCGATCCACTCCAGGAACTGGTATATCTCCGGCTCTACAAAGAAACAATTTGTCCCAGCCTTTTTGGTCACGTAGGCGACCGCATCGAGTCGCACGATCTTGATGCCTTGCCGGGCAAAGTGGGTCAGGGAATCGGCGAGCAGTTTCCGCGCCTGTTCCGATTGCAAGTCAATGTCAATTTGCTCGGAGGGGGTTTCCTTGCCAAAAGTCGTCCAGATGCGCTCGATCTGCCCTGTCTCCTCGATGATTATGTCGGAAAAGGGATGCTCCGGCCTGCGTAAGAATATCCTGGCCACATCCTCCTGAGGCGGGTTGCCGCCCGGCCAGACCTTGTCCAGGGTGATGAACATATCGGCGTACCTGGACTTGCGCCCCCTTTTCAGGAAATCCTCAAAGTACGGTGACTGCCGCGAGATGTGATTGACCATCAGGTCGAGCATGACGTCAAAACCCTCGCCGATGCGCCTGATGTCCTCCCAGGTGCCAAACGCAGGCTCGATTTCCAGGTAGGTGAGAGGGGCAAAGCCCCTGTCTCCTGAGGAGGGAAAGGGGGGCAAGATGTGAATGCCTCCCTTGAAGATGTCTGCAAAGTACCTCGAGAGAATCTCGCTGAGCGCGCGTAGGTCGCCGCCCAGCGAGTCTGGATAGGTGATGAGTTGTACTTGGTTCTTCACTGACATGGGTTCACATCCTGTGCTGCAATGTATCCGACTTGGTCGGGCCCGTTCTGTACAAGCCGATTTCGGGCTGGAGAGCCCTCCTACGGTGCTTTGTACCGGAAACTACGCCTCTCCGACAGCCTGCCAGATTCTTTGGCTCCAGATGGAAGGCCACAAAACTCCTTATCCTTTGATGCCGGTCGTAGCAACGCCACGGATGAACCACCGCTGGAAAGCCAGAAACAGGACCAGCACCGGCAGCGTGGTCATGGTCGCAAAGGCCAGCGTGTCGCCCCACAGGCGGGGGTATTGTCCGAAGAACTCCTGCATCGCCACGGTCAGTGGTCGGTATTCTGGCAGCCGAATGACCAGCAGTGGCCACAGATATGACCCCCAGACCCACAGGAATTTCAGAATGGCGACGGT
>Ga0308419_1001180_pt1 | contig 17522 bp, 19 predicted proteins | sample HotsprSampleMS50_FD_203674 | JGI IMG/M metagenome (GOLD analysis project Ga0308419, IMG submission 203674) | Hot spring phototrophic mat microbial communities from Mushroom Spring, Yellowstone National Park, Wyoming, United States - 20090730_MS50 ... | reverse complement strand
TCTCTCCGCCGGAGATGCCGGAAGAGTTCACTCCGGCCCGCCTGGAGGGCCCAACCGGCCCGCTGATGCTCCTGGGCGTTCACCTTTTTGAGGGGCAGGCCGGAATCTGCGGGCGGATTCTCGGAGAACTCTTCTGGGAGGTCAGAGCGCCTCTCCGGGAGGAATACCGGGTTGTCGTATCCGCCGGTGGGTACCGGGAGCAAAATCCGCTGGCTCCCGCTGACTTCCAGGCCCTTCTGCGTCCGGGGGACCGCATCCGGTCCTACTTCCAACTCACCTTCCCCTGTCGGGTGCTGGACCTGCAGGCCGACGTGGAAGTGCGTCTGGTGCGGGCCGACGGAACGGAGACGGGCGGGGTCTGGTACGGGCCCCCGGTCACCGTGCGGACGGAGCGGATGTTCGCGGAGCCGACGGTCCCCTATGAGCCCGTGGGGGCGGAATTCGGGCCGGGATTTGCCACCCTGCTGGGCTACCGGGTGGACCCGTCCCCCGTGCGGGCGGGTGAACCGTTCACCGTCACTCTGATCTGGCGGGCGGGCCTCACGGACGACGTTCCCCGCTCCGTCTTTGTCCACATCGCGCCGCCGGACGCGCCCGCGCCGCTGGCGGCCCAGCACGACGGCTGGCCCGCCGGAGGCGCCCGCCCCACCCACACCTGGGTCTGGGGGGAGGTCATCACCGACCCCCACCCGCTGCCGGGCCTCCCCGCCGGGAGATACCAGATTCGGGTGGGCCTCTACAGCCCCGATGGGGAACGGATGCCCGTCACCCTCGGGCCCGAAAGTCCCCCGGACCGGGCGCTGAGTTTCCCCCTGGAGGTTCTTGAGTGACCCAAACCCATACCCGCTCCGGGTTCACCCGCGGTATCCTCATCTGCCTGACGGGGACGGCCATCTGGTCCACGACCGCCATTTTCATCGCCCATCTGAGCAACCATTACCGGTTGCCGCCTCTGGTGCTGGCCTTCTGGCGGGACCTCTTCGTCGCCCTGGGACTGGCGCTGGGTCTGAGCCTTCTCCGGCCTACTCTGCTGCGGATTCCCCATCCCCGCCACAACCTGGTTTTCTTCGTTGCTTACGGCCTCACCCTGGCCGTCTTCAACGCCCTGTGGACGACGTCGGTGGCCCTCAACGGCGCGGCGGTAGCGACCGTTCTGGTCTACAGTTCCCCTGCCTTCACGGCCCTGGCGGAGCGCCGCCTGTTCGGGGAACGGTTCGGTCCGGCCCGTGTAGTGGCGCTGGCCATGAGTCTGGCCGGTTGTGTACTGGCCTCCGGCGCCTACGACCGGGATGCCTGGAGCGTGAACCCGCTGGGCATCGTCGTGGGGCTGAGCGGGGGGTGGGCATTCGCCGCCTACAGCCTCTTCGGCAAAGCGGCCCATCGCCGGGGAATTTCCCCCTGGACGGCCACCTTCGGCGCGTTCACCGTAGCGACCGCTTTCCTGCTCCTCCTGCAGCGCCGGGCCACCCTCTTCTGGCTGGGTTCTCAGGTGAGCGGGTGGGCCCTGCTGGCGACCCTGGCGCTGGTACCGACCATCGGGGGCTATGGCCTGTACACCGTCAGCCTGGCCTACCTTCCGGCCGCCGTCGCCAACATCATCGTCACCCTGGAGCCGGTGCTGACGGGCATCATGGCGTACCTCATCCTGGGGGAGCAGATGACTTCCATCCAATTGCTGGGCGGCGGGTTGATTCTGACCGGCGTCTTTCTGCTACAGGGAGAGCGCAGGTAAAGGGGGGAGAGCCGGGGTTTTGCGACAACCGAAGGCTGCCAGTAACTATTCACGCCGATTGAAATCGTCCTCTCTGGGCACTTCGTGCCGGGTGTCGGCCTTCGCCGACACTCTGAGGTCGGCGAAGGCCGACCATCGGCCGCAGGCCCAGGAAGGGTGACGCCTCGGGCGATCCTCGGCGTGGCCCTTCAGTCAGCGCTACGGCTGCCATAAATCTTCGTTCCCCATTTGCGCTTTCCGCCATTCCGGTGTATACTTTATCGGTGGACTGATGGTTGACGACATCCGCCTCCAGCGACAGCAACAGGCGCAGGCCATCCTGGCCCGGGTGCAGGAGGCCCTCCCCTCCGTCCTCGCCCGTTATCCCGTCGTCGTGGCGTATGTCTATGGCTCCGTCGCCCGGGGGACCGTCCTCCCCACCAGCGATGTGGACATCGCGCTGGTTCTGACCGAATCGCTGCCCCCCTACGAAAGACTCCAACTGGAACTGACCATAGAGGGGGAGGTGGAAGAGGCTGCCGGCATCTATCCCATAGACGTACGGGTCATTAACGACGCCCCTCTTCTGGTCAAAGGACGGATCCTCCAGGAAGGGATTCGGGTCTACGAGGGGGACCGGCAGAAACGTATCGCCTTTGAGGTGCTGACCCGTCACCAGTACTGGGACTTTGAGCCGTTTGTCCGGCCTCTTCAGCAAGCGTTTCTGAATCGGTTGCGGCAAATTTATGGTCAACCCTGAAGTCGTTGCTTCTTTTTTGGGTAACCTTCGTCGTTACCTGGAACAACTGCGCATCCTGGCTGCCGTACCCCAGGATGTGTTTCTGAACGATTTCACGAAAGTTGAAAGTGCCAAATACCTGTTACAAGTCTCCATCGCCTGTTGCCTGGACATTGCTCACCATATTATTGCCGACGAAGGCTATCGGACGCCAGGCAGTTACGCCGACGCCTTCGTGGTCCTCAGCGAAAACGGTGTCGTGCCGTCGGACTTTCTGCCCATGTTGAAAAAGATGGCCAGTTTCCGGAACCGGTTGGTCCACCTGTATTGGGAGGTGGACAACCGGACCGTTTACCGGATTCTCCAGGAGAACCTGGGGGATTTTGAGCGGTACATCTCGTACATCGTAGACTTTATCCAAAGGAGCAAGGCATGACCCTCTGGTATCACCGCCGCACCTGATCCGAAGTCTGGGGCGCCGGTTGGCGCCCGCAGACCGCTGGGCTCATGTCCGGGGGCGGCGGGGATGCCGCACCCTGAGACCTCTACGGGCGCGTGCCTCCGGAGCCGCCGCCGGCGTGAGCCGACGGCGGCTTTCTGTTGCCCACGCCGTGCCCGGGCCATCGCCCGGTCGCGTGGAGATTCCATTTCACAGGAGGTACGCACCATGTCCGAACGTCTCACCCGTTTCTTCGCCTCGCGCTGGGGCATCCTCCTGGCCGGGGCGGTCATCGGTCTCCTGGCCCCGCTCCTGCAGCGGGCCGGCAACCCCACCAACATGGGGATCTGCGTGGCCTGCTTTGAGCGGGACATCGCCGGAGCCCTGGGCCTCCATCGGGTCGCTACCGTCCAGTACATCCGGCCCGAGATCATCGCCTTCGTCCTGGGCTCCCTGATCGCCGCCCTCCTCTTCCGGGAGTTCAAGCCTCGCGCCGGCTCCGCCCCCATCGTCCGCTTCCTCCTGGGCATGTTCGCCATGACCGGCGCCCTGGTCTTCCTGGGCTGCCCCTGGCGGGCCCTCCTGCGGCTGGCGGGCGGGGACCTGAACGGCCTGGTGGGCACCGCCGGGCTCGTCGCCGGGATTGCCCTGGGCGTCTTCTTCCTGAAGCGGGGCTACTCCCTGGGCCGCAGCCGCCCGGCACCCGCCCCCGTGGGCTGGATGATGCCCGCCATCATGCTGGGCCTCCTGCTCCTCCTCATCTTCCGCCCCCAGTTCACCAAAGACGGCCCCATCTTCTTCAGCACCGAAGGGCCCGGCTCCAAACACGCACCCATCCTCATCTCCCTGGCCGTGGGGCTGGTCATCGGTTTCCTGGCCCAGCGGACCCGCTTCTGCACGATGGGCGCCTGGCGGGACGTCATCCTGATGGGCGATACCCACCTGATCACCGGGGTGGGCGCGCTGTTCGTTGTCGCCCTGATCACCAATCTGGCCCTGGGGCAGTTTAAACTGGGCTTCGCCGCCCAGCCGGTGGCCCATTCCAACCATCTCTGGAACTTCCTGGGGATGGCGCTGGCCGGGCTGGCCTTCCTCCTGGCGGGCGGCTGCCCGGGCCGCCAACTCTTCCTCTCCGGGGAGGGGGACGGCGACGCGGCCCTCTTCGTCCTGGGGATGATCTTCGGCGCCGGTTTTGCTCACAACTGGGCCCTGACCGGCGTCCCCGATAAACTGGCCGAGGGCGCGCTGATGGTGGGCGGGCCCGGCCCCTACGGACAGGCCGCCGTCATCATCGGGCTGGTTTTCTGCATCGTGCTGGGCTTCACGATGCGGGAGCGGAAGTAAGTTCTATCCACGAAGGGCACGAAGGGCACGAATTTTCAAAAAACGGGGCAACCACCTACCCCGATCGGTTTGCAGATAGCGTAGCGCCGGCTGTTAACCTGTGTGCAGGCCTGGCGGCCTGCGCTACAGGTGTGCCCTTCGTATCCTTAGGGTTGATCAAAAGGAGGTGTTCCAATGGCGAAGGTCGTAGACGCACGGGGCCTCTCCTGCCCCCAGCCGGTCATCCTGACCCGGCAGGCGATGGAGGAGGGGCAGTTTCCCATTGAAGTGTGGGTGGATACCGTCACCTCCCGCGAGAACGTGCGCCGGGCCGCCGAACGGGCCGGCCTCAAGGTGCAGGTGGAGGCGGTGGGGGACGAGTTTAAACTGACGTTGACGCGGTAGGAGGAGCCCTCACCCCCTCCCCCTGCCCCCTCCCCCTCTCCCGCAAGCGGGAGAGGGGGAGGGGGTGGCCCGAAGGGCCGGGGGTAGGGGTGAGGGCCGGGAGGACCTATGCCCAAACGTGACTTCACCCGGCTGACCCAGATTGCCTCCTGCGCGGGTTGAGCGGGGAAACTGGCCCCCGGGGCCCTCGCGCAGGTCCTGCGCCCCCTGCTGGATTCGCTGGAGGAGAGTGAGCGCGTCGTCGTGGGGCTCGGCTCGCCCGATGACGCCGTCGTCTACCGCATGGAGAACGGCACCCTGCTGGTCGCCACGGCGGACTTCTTCGCGCCGGTGGTGGATGACGCCTACACCTACGGCGCCATCGCCGCCGCCAACTCCATCAGCGACGTCTACGCCATGGGCGGGATGCCCTTCCTGGCCCTTAACCTGGCCGCGATTCCCTCGGACATGCCGCCGGAGATCGCCGCGGAGATTTTCCGGGGCGGGATGGAGAAGGCGCGGGAGGCGGGCGTGGTCGTCGCCGGTGGGCATACGATGGACGATAAGGAACCCAAGTACGGCCTGGCCGTCATCGGGACGGTGGAGCCGGAGCATCTGCTGCTCAAGGGCGGCGCGCGGCCCGGGGAGCGCCTGGTGCTGACCAAACCCCTGGGCTCCGGCGTTATCACCACCGCCTACCGGGCCGGGCAGGCCTCGCCGGAGGCGCTGGCCCAGGCCGTCCCCTGGATGCTGCGGCTGAACCGGGACGCGGTCCGGGCCGTCCACGCCACCTCCGCCCGCGGCGCCACCGACATCACCGGCTTCGGCTTCCTGGGCCACGCGGCGGAGATGGCCCTGGCCGCGGGGGTCCGCTTCCGGGTCTGGGCGGACCGGGTCCCCATCTTGGAGGCCGCCCGTCCCCTGGCCGACCTCTGGCTCTTCCCCGGCGGGACGGCGGCCAACGAGATGTACTTCGGCCAGTGGGTGACCTTTGACCCGTCCATCCCGGAGGAGGTCCAGATGCTCCTCTATGACGCGCAGACCAACGGCGGCATTCTGGCCGCCATCCCTGCCGCGGAGATGGAGCGCTTCGCCGAAGCGTGCCGGGCGCTGGACCAGCCCTTCTGGGAGGTCGGGGAGGTGGTGGAAGGGGAGCCGGGGATTGAGGTCAGGTGACAGGCAGGTGACAGTCACCTTTAAGGTGACTGTCACCTAACGGAGGCGAAATGATTTACCTGGACAACGCGGCCACATCCTGGCCCAAGCCGCCGCAGGTCCTGGCGGCGATGGCCCGCTTTCTGACCGAAGTGGGCGCCAACCCGGGGCGCTCCGGGCACCGGCTCTCCGTGGAGGCCGGGCGCATCGTCTACGCCGCGCGGGAGGCGGTGGCCGAACTCTTCCACGCCCCCGACCCGCTGCGGGTGGTCTTCGGCCTCAACGCCACCGAGGGGCTCAACCTGGCCCTGCGGGGCCTCCTGCGCCCTGGCGATCATGTCGTCACTTCCAGCATGGAGCACAACTCGGTGATGCGGCCGCTGCGGGCCCTGGAGCGGGAAGGGGTCTCGGTGACCGTCGTCCCCTGCTCCCCGGAGGGCCTTCTGGAGCCGCGCGCCGTCCTGGAGGCCCTCCGGCCTGAAACCCGCCTGGTCGTCCTCAACCACGCCTCCAACGTGATGGGGACCCTGTTGCCGGTGGCGGAAGTGGGACAGGCCCTGCATCGGATGGGCGGCCCGTTGTTGGTAGTGGACGCAGCGCAGAGCGGGGGTGCCGTCCCCATAGACATGCAGGCCGATGGCATAGACCTGCTGGCCTTCACCGGACATAAGTCCCTCTACGGCCCAACGGGCACTGGCGGCCTTATCATTGGAGACCGGGTCCCGCTGGAGGAGTTCCGGCCCCTCATCCGGGGCGGGACGGGGAGCCGGTCCGAACGGGAGGAGCAGCCGGACTTCCTGCCGGACATGTGCGAGAGCGGCACTCCCAACGCGGTGGGGCTGGCAGGGCTGGAGGCCGGGGTCCGCTGGGTGCTGGAACGGGGCGTGGAGGCCATCCGCGCCCACGAGGTGGAGTTGACCCGGCGGCTGCTGGACGGCCTGCGGGAAATCCCCGGCGTGACGGTCTACGGGCCGGACGACGCGCATCTCCGGACGGCGGTGGTCTCCTTCAACATCGCCGGGATGGAGCCGTCGGAGGTGGGGATGCGGCTGGACGAGGAGTACGGCATCATGTGCCGGGTGGGGCTCCACTGCGCGCCTGCGGCCCACCGCACCATCGGCACCTTCCCCGCCGGGACCGTCCGCTTCGCGCTGGGGGCTTTCACCACGCGGGAGGAGGTGGACGCCGCGCTGTGGGCCGTGGCCCGTCTGGCCCGGGGATGAGGGGGCCTTGGCGGCGGCCACAGGCCGCCGCCAAAGCCCCACCCCCTCTACAGGAGGAGGCTTATGGAGAAAATCGTGGATGCCCGGGGGCTACCCTGCCCCCAGCCGGTTCTGCTGACCCGCGATGCGCTGCGGGAAAGCGACGCAGTGACCACCATCGTGGATAGCGACACCGCCCGCCACAACGTGACCCGGATGGCCGAGAAGGCCGGATACACCGTGCAGGCCGAGGAGCAGGAGGACGGGGTGTATCTGCATATCCGCCGGAGCGAGGCCGCGCCGCAGGCCGCTCCGACCCCTCAGCCGCAACCGGCCAGCGGCCCGCTGGTCCTGGTCATCCCCTCGGAGTTCATGGGACGGGGAGAACATGAGGAACTGGGGCAGATTCTCATCCGGGGCTTCCTGCATACCCTGAACGAGGTCAGCCCGCTGCCCGACGTCATCATCTTCTTCAACAGCGGGGTCAAACTGGTGGTGGAGGGGTCGCCCGTGCTGGAGGACCTGTGCACCCTGGCAAACCAGGGGGTCCAGATTCTGGTCTGCGGCACCTGCCTGGGGTACTACGGCCTGAAGGAGAAAGTCGCCGTCGGCGAAGTGTCCAACATGTACACCATCGCCGAGACGATGCTGCAGGCGGGGAAAGTCGTTTCACTGTAGCGTAGCGCAGGATTTATCCTGTACCGGATTCAATCCTGCGCCATAAATCGCTGGTACAGCCCTTCCAGTTCCTCTTCCGAGTAGTAGTAGATGATGATCCGCCCCCCCTTCTTCCCCGGGCGGACCTGGACGCGCGTACCCAGCGCCTGCCGGAAACGGTCCTCCAGGGCCTGGATTTCTGGGGCGGCGGACCGGGCAGGCGGTCGCTGGGGCCGGGTCTGCAGAATCCGCCCCACCAGTTCCTCCGTCTGGCGGACGGTCAGGCCCTGGCGCATCACCATTCGCAGCGCCGCGACCTGGGCCTCGGGGTCTTCCAGCGCCAGGAGCGCCCGGGCATGCCCCTCCCCGATGCGGCCGTTGAGGAGCGCTTCCTTGACCGCGTCGGTGGCCTTCAGCAGGCGCAGCGTGTTGGTGATGGCGACCCGGCTCTTGCCCACCCGCTGAGCGACCTCTTCGTGGGTCAACCCAAACTCCTCAATCAGTTGCCGGTAGGCGCTCGCCTCCTCCAGCGGGTTCAGGTCCTTCCGCTGCAGGTTCTCCACCAGGGCCAGTTCCAGCGTCTGCTGGGGGGCCAGGTCCTTGACGATGACAGGCACCGTCGTCAGGCCGGCCAGTTTCGCCGCCCGCCAGCGCCGCTCCCCCGCCACCAACTGGTAACCGTCCCCCTCCCGGACGACGATGAGGGGCTGAAGAACGCCGTGGTTCTGGATGGAGAGGGCCAGTTCCACCAGTTCATCGTCCCGTATGGCCATGCGGGGCTGATGGGGGTTGGGGCGGATGTCCTCCACCGGCACCTCCAGGATGCCGGTCGCTTCCTCGCCGACGGGGATCAGCGCCTCCAGTCCTCTGCCCAGGCCGAATTTACCCGCCATGCTCCACCTCCGCCGAGGGCGCTCGTCCGTCGCCGCTGAGCAGTTCCCAGGCCAGGGCCCGGTAGGCCAGGTCGCCCGGGGAACGGGGAGCGTAGGCCAGGATGGGGAGCCCGTGGCTGGGGGCCTCGCTCAACCGGACATTGCGCGGGATGACTGTCCGGAAGACCCGGTCTCCGAAATACCGCCGCACTTCTGCCACCACCTGCTGGGAGAGATGGGTGCGGGAGTCAAACATCGTCATCACCAGGCCCCGCAGGCGCAGGTGAGGGTTCAGGGAACGGCGCACCAGGTCCAGCGTGCGCATCAGTTGAGTGAGTCCTTCCAGGGCCAGGTACTCGCACTGGATGGGGATGATGACGCCGCTTTTGGCGGCGACCAGCGCGTTGACGGTGAGGATGCCCAAACTGGGGGGACAATCTATCAGGACGTAGTCGTACCGCTGGTCCAGGCCGGAGAGGGCCATTTCTAACCGCCGCTCTCGGGCCAGCATGGGGATCAGTTCCACCGTCGCGCCGGCCAGTTGGGCCGAACTGGGCACCAGGTCCAACCGTACCCAGTGGGTCAGGGTAATGATCCCGTCCAGCGGCGCCTCGCGCACCAGAGCGTCGTAGACCGTCGCCGGGAGCGACGCGCGGTCCACCCCCAGGCTGACCGTCGCGTTGGCCTGGGGGTCCATGTCCACCAGCAGGACCCGCTGGCCCCAATGGGCCAGGTAGGCCGCCAGATTGACGGCGGTCGTGGTCTTGCCCACGCCGCCCTTCTGGTTGGCGAAGGCGTAGATGATCATAATTAACAATTAAAAAATTAACGATGAAAAACTTTGCGTGTAACTATGCGCTGACTGAAGTCACCCTTCCTGAGCCTGCGGCCGACACCCGGCACGAAGTACCCAGAGAGGACAATTTCAATCGGCTGAAGTTACCTTTGCGTCTTCGTGTCTTGGTGGTTTTCAAAGCACCGGACCACTTCCTCCGGGGTGGGAGTGCCGGAGAGGCCGGGCCGGGTGACGGAGACGGCAGCGACGCAGTTGGCCCGGCGCGCGGCCTGCACGGGGTCATCTCCCTGCCAGAGGCGGGCGAAGAAGACGGCCGCGAAGACATCCCCCGCGCCGGTGGGGTCCACCTCCCGGGCCGGGAAGGCCGGCAGATGCCAGACTCGCTCCCCGATGTAGATGGAGCACCCGCGCGCGCCCCGGGTGAGGGCCAGGAGGCGGGTCCGGGCGGCCCAGCGGGCTGCCAGCGCCTCGTCGCCGCCGATGTCCTCCTCGCTCAGGACGACGGCGTCGGCGCGGGGGATCCACTCCTCTGCCTCCTCCCAGGGGCCAGGGGTGACCCGTCCGGCCCCGTCCCAGCGGCGCATCCAGCCCTGGGGGGTCAGGCCCAGGAAGTCGGCCCGGATGTGGTCGGTCAGGGCGGGGTCGCACTCCCGCGCCACCGGCCCCAGGTGGAGAATGGCCGTACGCAGGATAAACCTTGCGCCACGGATGGCATCGGGGGTCAGGGGGGCGGCGCGGGCGTGGAGAAACTGCACCCGCCCGTCCGAAGTGTAGCGGTTTTCAAAGACTGTGCTCTTAGGGGCCGGGATGCGGTAAACTTCTATATCGGGAAGGACGGCGCTCAGGTCCAGGGAGTCGTCGGCGCTGGTGAGGACGGCGGTGCGCAGGCCCAGTGCGCGGGCGGTACGGGCAGCATAGGCCGCCGTGCCGCCGGGGGTCAGCGACCCGTCCGGCAACCGGTCCTGGGTGACGTGTCCGACGACGAGGTAGTCCCAACGAGACAAACTCACCGGGATGCAGTCCTGGTACCCAGTGCTTGCGGGAGCGCCTGAAGGCGGGACAGGATAAATCCTGTGCTACAAGTCCTTTCGCGTCGGGCGGGATGGGCGCCCCTGCAACACAGGCTTTTAGCCTGCGGGAGTTGGCCCGCGTCCCCAGGCCCGGCGGCCTGTCATTCTTTCCCCACGCGCGGGATAATCGTCACCCGGCGGCGGTTGCCCTCGCCGACGCTCTGGGTGGTGACGTCGGGGTGATCCCGGAGCGCCAGGTGGATGATGCGGCGCTCGTAGGGAGGCATCGGCTCCAGGTAGACCGTGCGCCCGCTCCGGACCGCCTGAGTGGCCATCCGCTCCGCCAGACGGCGGAGGTTCTGCTCCCGCCGCTGCTTGTAACCCTGGACGTCCACCACCAGATTGACCATCTGGCCCATCCGTCGGTTGACCAGCAACCGCAGGATGTGCTGAAGGGCCGCCAGAGTCTCCCCTCGCGGGCCGATCAGCGTGTCTGCCCCAGCAGTCTGGATATCCAGCACAAGGGTAACCATCTCCTCATCGGTCGCCGGCTCTGCCAGACGAACTTGAATTTCAGCGGAGTAACCCAGGTGATGGAGGAGGTCCTCCAGTATAGAGCGGGCCACCTCGGCGTCCGCCGACTCCGGGGCGGCCGGAGGGACTGCCGGGGTCGGGGCCGGGGCGGGCGTCGGCGCGGGGATGGCCTCGGGGGCAACCAGCGGCGTCAGCCGAACGCGCGCCATCCGGGCGCCGATGCCCAGGATGCCGCGACTGCCTTCATCCAGAACTTCAATTTCTACCGCCTCGCGCGGGAGGCGCAGCGCCGTCAGCCCCGCCGCGATAGCGGCATCTACGGTTTCGCCAAAGAAAATCTTGCCTTCTGTGCTCACGTTCACACCCTCTTGGTGGAAGTTTTCGCCGGGGAATAGACAATCATGACCGAACAGGCAAATAGCGAATACGGACGATGCCCTCTTCAATCACCGCGACAGCGCCTTCTTTCATCACTTCTTCCAGCCCAGGCAACACATTTAACAGGGTCTGAGTCACGGTTTCCGGGTCCGACCGCATCAGGCGCAGCGTCACCAAACTGGGGCGAGTGTGCCCTCCGAGAGCCAGCAATGCCGAAAAATCCAGGTCCTGGGTAAGCACCACTCTGTCGTCCTGGCGGGCAAAATCCAGAATCTCTTCATCCGATGCATTCGCAGGTAGCACCTGAGAAACCCGAATAACATCCCAACCTTCGTACTGCAGTGCCTCAACGGTCTTGGGGGAGATATTCATATCGGCCAAAAGACGAAGGGATTTCACGCGACCTCCGCTACCAGGACCGGGTGCATCTGGTCGGAAACCACCCAGGCTGCGTACTTCATCGCCTGATAGACATCTTCCGGTTGAAGTTCCGGATAAGCCTCCAGAACGTCGTTAACCGTCTGGCCGCTGGCCAGCATCTTCAAAATCACGCTGACGGTAATCCGTGTCCCCTTGATGACTGGCTGCCCCATACAGATTCTCGGATCCACCGAAATTCTATCCAGTTTCTCCATTTCTCCTCCAGGTTTGACCGTGACTGCCCACCGGGGGGCTCCGAGCAAGCATCGTAAAGGCGGTGACGGGCACGCCCTTGCAGCGCAGGCCGCCAGGCCTGTATTCGCAGGCTAAAGCCTGCGCTACATCATCTGCAAACGGCAGGGTAGGTGGTTACGCTTGACCTGTGTTTCCTGTTCACACCCGGTGCATCTTTGTGCTCTTCGTGTCTTTGTGTGACCTTTATCTCCGCCCTCTCTTCCGCCGGGCGGGCTGGGGCGGCCGCTCTTTGGGGCGTTCTGCCTCTTTCGGCCGTTCTGGTTCCTTCGGCGCCTCCGCCGCGCCCGCCGGGACCGGCTGCGGCTTAGGCGTCACAAAGTACTGGAGCAGGGTAACCAGATTGGAGATGATGAAGTAAATGGAAAGCCCTGAGGCATAGGAGATGGAGATGAAGCCGAACATCAGCGGCATCATGATCAACATCTGCTGGTTCATTGCCCTTGACTGGGGATCCGTAGAAGGGGGGGTAAGAATTTTCTGCGAGAGCCAGGATGTGACCACTACCAGGATAGGGAGGACATAATACGGGTCCGGCTGCCCCAGGTCCATCCACAGGAACCGGCTCTGTAAGGGGATGAGGGAAGCCAGGCCGGGGATGAAGGGGTAGACGTTCTGGGAAAGGCGGACCAGGTCCAGCGGACTGACAGCCAGGGTGCGCATGATGGCCTGCCAGAGGCCGTAGAGGAGGGGGAGTTGGATCAAGAGCGGCAGGCACCCTCCCAGGGGATTCATGCCGGCCTCCCGATAGAGTTTCATCTGCTCCTGGGCCAGTTTTTCCTTGTCATCCGCATACTTTTTCTGCAATTTCGCCAGTTCCGGCTGCAGTTCCTGCATCCGGCGGGCGGATTGCTGCTGCTTCAGCGTCAATGGCAGGACGGCTAACCGTACCACCAGCGTGAGCGCGGTAATCGCCAGCACTGTCTGGTGGCCCAGGAGGCGGTAAAACAGCAGCAGCAAGTTCACCATCGGGTTCAAAATCAGCAAATCCCACATTTTCTGCTCCGTATTCCGTGGTCCGTATTCCGTCCTACTGTTGCTGGGCCGGATACGACCAGACCGGGCGGCCGTTCTCCACGTAGAAGGCCTGCACGCGCTGGGGGGCGTTGACGCGAGTCACATAGACCCGCTCCCCGCCGATAGCCATAGAGCCCAACTGTCCCTGGCCGGCCTGCTGCCAGAGGACGAAGCCGTCGGCGGTGTCCAAACCGAAGAGGGTGCCGTTCTCGCTGGCGATCAGCAACCGCTTCCCGTCCGGGCTCAGTGCTGGGCCCAGCCGGACGGTCCCCTGCACCCGGCTGCGCCAGATTTCCTGCCCGGTTGCTGCATCCAGCGCGTAGACGTTGCCATTCACATCGGCCGCGTAGAGGCGGCTGCCGTCACTCGCCGGAGTACCCCAGAACCAGTTGGCGCCGGTAAAGCGCCAGACTTCGGTGCCATCGGTCAGCCGCAGGGCGTAGAGGTTGTGGTCAAATGAACCGATGTAGAGGGTATCGGTCAGGACGAGAGGGCGGTCAGCCATGGCGCTACCGGCCTGGAACTGCCAGCGCAGAGCGCCGGTCTGCAGGTCCAGTGCGTAGAGGCGGTGGTCCAGCGAAGCGATGTAGACGGTATCGGATATGATCAGAGGCGTCGCCCAGACCCGGCCCCGGGTGGGGTATTGCCAGACCAGGGTGCCGTCATCTATCCGCAGGCCGTAGACGTTGCCGTCGCTGTTGCCGATGACGAAGATCCCGTCTCCAGCGGCGCCGGGGGCGATGAATTCCCCGCCCGCTGTGAAGGGTTGGGGCCATGCCAGCCGACCGCCGTTGAGGGAAAGGGCGCGCAGGACACCCTGAGAACGAGCGAAGAAGCCGCCCCCGGTCCGTTCGTAGGACGTGACCAGGAGCAGTTCGTCGTTCAGCAGGGTGACCGTATAGAAGGGGCCGTACTGACGGAGGTCCGGTGTGGCGGGGAACGCCCATGTCTCCTGACCGGTCTCCGCGTCCAGCGCCCGCACCTGTTCCAGGTCCGCCACGTAGAGGGTCCCGTCGTGGAGAAGCAGGGTGGTCCAGGTGGTGGCGTGGACGCCGCCGGAACAACCGGCGAGGAGGAGGACGGCCAGCAAGGCCAGGGCGACCGGGTAGATATGCGATGGTCTATTCACGCTGGGGCTCTCCTTGAAATGACCAATTTACCAATGACCAATGAACCGATGACCAATGTACCAATTTACCGGAGATCAGGCACCGGGTCATATCCGCCGGGGTTGAAGGGATGACAGCGGGCAACCCGTTTGACCGTCAGCCAGCCGCCGCGCAGGACGCCGTAGCGGGAGATGGCCTCGTAGCCGTACTGGGAGCAGGAGGGGTAGAAGCGACAGGTCGGCGGCAGGGCGCGCGAGAACGTCCACTGCCACAGCCGAATCAGGGCCAGCAACAGATATTTCACCGGACTTCCTCCTGCGTTTGCAGCAACCCGGCCTCCCGGGCCAGTTGCTCCAGCGCGGCCTCCACCTGGGGCTCTTTGACGGTCAGGATGGGCGGTCGGGCAATGAGGACGAGGTCCCATCCGGGCGCCAGGCGGGGGTAGAGGTGACGGGCCGCCTCCCGGAGCAGCCGTTTGGCCCGGTTGCGGGCCACTGCGGTGCCCAGCCGGCGCCCGGCGACGACCCCGATGCGGGTCAGGCCAACCGGGTTGGGAGCGGCGACCAGCACCAGCAGCGGGTGGGACCAGGCCCGGCCTTCCTGCCGGACTCGCTCAAAGTCCACCGACCGCCGGAGCCGGATTCGTCGCTCCACGGTTCCGGTTGTCCTGTCAGCGGATGGCCGCCGGAGGCCATCGCCTCTACGCCCGGCGCCGGGGCCGGCGGGCGCTCTCCTTCCAGTTCCACTTCTTGGCCCACTCGCGCTGAACCGTCAGTTGATGGCGTCCTTTCAGCCTGCGGGCCTTCAGCACCCGACGTCCGGTGGCCGTCGCCATCCGGGCGCGGAAGCCGTGCGTGCGCATTCGCTTTCGTTTCTTGGGCTGGTACGTTCGCTTCGGCATTCTGTACAACCCCCATACAAAATTGAATCTCCGCACGAAGGCTCCCCGGCGGAGAAGCGGGTTCATTATACCGCAGAGAGGAAAAGCGGTCAAGCGCGCTTTGATATCCATTTCGCCCAGTTGTCCAGATTTGTGCACCAAAGCCACCATGTGGTATAATTGAAAATGAGGGCTGGGCTATGGATGTGGTACAGGGCATGCTCAATCTGGTGACCGCGCCTCCGGGAAATCTCTACTACCACCTGGCACTGCTCTTCGTTATCCAGATTTTCCTGGCTGTGGGGTGGGTTGAGTGGAGACGGGCCGGGAATGCTCGCCACTTTGCCGCCGCTGCGGGTATGCTGGCGACCCGGGTCGTGCTGATCGGCGTCAGCGGATTGACCGGCACCGGCTCCTTTTCGCCGACGGCCGTGCTCCCTCCGCTGGAGCGGTGGATGGACCTGGTCCTGATCATCCTGGCGGCATGGGCTTTCCTGCCCATCCTGCGCCGGGTCCGTGTTGCAGGACGGGCGGTGCTGGCCGCCTTTCTCCTGGGTAGCAGCCTGGCCTACGTCTTCCTGGCCCTCTACTGGGCACCGGCGGCCGCGCAGGGCATCATCTACAACGCCACCCGACACGCCCAGGTTTGGGAATGGGGGAGCATCCTTCTGGCTTTCCTGGCCCTCCTGGCATTTCTCATCTGGCCCCAGCCCGGAAGCGGCCTGGCGGTCGCCGCCATACTGGCATGGCTCGTGGGCCACACGGTTCAGGCCATTTTGCCGCCCATAACTCCGTATCTGGCCGGAGCGGTCCGGCTGGCCAATCTGATCGCCCTTCCCCTTCTGACCGCTCAGGCCTTCGGGGATGTGCTGCAATTCGCTCCGGCTCCGTCCCCGGCCCCCGGCCCCACCATCCCGCTCCGGCTCCTGGAACTGGCCCGCCAGGTGGAGCAGGCACGCGACGTTGAGGCCGCGCTCTCCTCCTCGTTGCCCGAAGTGGTCCGCTTCCTGGGGGCAACGGCGGGAGCCATCGGCCTGCCCGCTGTCGGCGCGACCCCGGGAGTGCGGATCGTCGGGATATTTCCAAAGGGAACCTCCTCTGCTCCCACCGTGTTTCCCCTGGACCGGTACCCTTCCCTGGCGTCCGCGACTCAGATGGGGGAGCCGCAGCGACCGTCCGGCGAGGAGACGATGTCCATCCTGCGCCGCCTGGGCTTCCGGGACCCCCTCTCCCTGCTGGTGGTCCCGATGACCGACGAGGAGACGGTAGGGCTGCTCCTGCTGGGGCGGCCTCAGAATTCGGCCCCCCTTTCCGAAGAGGAGATGGCTGTGGTCCGCACGGCAGGGGCGGTGCTGGGCAGTGCCCTGGGGAACGCCAGCCGTCGGAGGATGGTGGAGCGGAAGGCGGAACAACTGGCGATGACGCTGCGGGAGCGGGAGGCAGAGCGGGCCGAGCGGACGGCCTCTCTCCGGGAAGAACTGGAGCGGGCCCGCCAGGAGGCGCAGGAATTCGCCCGCCGGGTCGGATTGCTGGAGGAAGAAGCCGCCCGCCATCGGAAACGGGCTGACGAACTGGCCGAACTCCTCCGCCTGCGGGAGGAACAGGCCCAGGAGGCCAGCGCTGTCGTCTCTCAAATCGCCCTGTACGAGGAGGAGATTCGCCAGTTGGCCGAAGAACGGGCCGCCATAGAGGCCGAACGGACCCAACTGGCCCAACAGGTGCAGGAACTGGAAGCGGAAGTCTCCCGCCTGCGAGGGGAACTGGAGGCCGCCCTGGCGAAAGTCGGGACGGAGGCACCGGCTCCCGGCCCGGCCCCTGCGCCGGAACTGGCCGCAGGCAGCGGGACCGTCATCGCCGACGACCGGGGCAACGTTGTGCTGGCGGATCCCATCGCCTGTCACTTCCTGGGCCAGACGCCGGAAGAGATACTGGGAATCCCCCTGAACGCCCTTTTCCCGGACCCGATGTGGGCCCGGGCCGTCGTTGAACTGATGACCGGTCAGACCGCCGATGGAACCACTGCCTCAGTCACCCTCCACCACGGCGGGCGACTGGTTCGGGCCAGCCTGGCCCGGATGAGCAGTTCCTGCGGCGTGGCGGGCTATGTGGCCCTCCTGCACCCGGAGACCTCTCCGGAGGAAGAGCGGCGGGAGATGCTGGCATCCCTGGCCAACGAACTCCGTACCCCGATGACCTCTATCGTGGGGTACACCGACCTCCTGCTGGGTGAATCGGTGGGCATCCTGGGGGAGATGCAGCGCAAGTTCCTCCAACGGGTCAAAGCCAACATTGAGCGCCTGAGCAGCCTCATCAACGACCTGATTGAGATCACAGCACTGGATACCGGGCGGATTGAACTGGTTCCGGAACCGATAGACCTGATCAACGTCATAGAAGAAGCGATTATGGGGCTCTCGGCCCGCTTCCGGGAGCAGGACCTGACCGTCCGCCTGGATATGGCCTTAGAACTCCCGCCCATCCGCGCGGACCGGGATGCGCTCTATCAGATTATGCTGCACCTGCTCTCCAATGCCTGCCAGTGCTCCCGCTCGGGGACCGAAATTGTGGTTACGGGTCACCTGGAGGAGGCCGAAAGAGGACTCCCGCCGTATCTCCATGTCTCCGTACGGGACACCGGGGGTGG
>Ga0308419_1001173_pt1 | contig 17583 bp, 15 predicted proteins | sample HotsprSampleMS50_FD_203674 | JGI IMG/M metagenome (GOLD analysis project Ga0308419, IMG submission 203674) | Hot spring phototrophic mat microbial communities from Mushroom Spring, Yellowstone National Park, Wyoming, United States - 20090730_MS50 ... | reverse complement strand
GGGTTGACATAGATCAGACCCATCTGCACGGCGGCCAGTGGTTGCTCCAGCTCGCGATCGCCAGAATAGCGTTGATCGTCCAGCCACTTGCGCTCGCTGCCCCAGTAGATGTCCTGAGGCGGCTCCCAGATATCTTCGCGTCCGCCGCCAAAGCCGATCGTCTTGAAGCCCATCGACTCCAGGGCGCAATTGCCGGCCAGAATCATCAAATCGGCCCAGGAGATCTTGTTGCCGTACTTCTGCTTGATCGGCCAGAGCAGCCGGCGCGCCTTGTCGAGGTTGACATTGTCGGGCCAGCTATTGAGAGGCGCAAAACGTTGCGCGCCAGTGCCGCCGCCACCCCGGCCATCGCCAATGCGATAGGTGCCGGCGCTGTGCCACGCCATGCGGATGAAGAGGGGGCCGTAGTGACCAAAGTCAGCCGGCCACCAATCCTGCGACTGGGTCATCAGGGCATACAGGTCTTTCTTCAACGCCTGGTAGTCGAGCTTGCTGAACTCCTCGGCGTAATCGAAGTCCTCGCCCATCGGGTTTCCCGCAGGCGGGTTCTGATGCAGAATTTTCAGGTTCAACTGGTTGGGCCACCAGTCGTAATTGGTGGTTCCACCGCCGGCGGCGTGCTTCATCACGGGAGACTTGCCGTTTGTATTCATCTGTCTTCTCCTATTTCTATTTCACCTTTGTGCACCGCACATCCATCAGCGCGACAAACGATACCCTGCGTTTTGGGGTGGCTTGATTTTGCCTGCGTCTGCTTAGACCCAGCTTAGCCTGCTTCTCAAGCCGGGCGCCCGGTGACAGGGCGTGAAGCACACAGCGCCATCACACCCGCCATGCAAAGGCGTCCTAAGATACGTCGAAGGACTACCAGGCTGGGCCGCGCCAACCAATGAGACCGGGCAGAAATCCACTTCCATGCAACTGGCTGCCACTACGCCCCTGTTAAGAGCTGCTTAACAAAGCCTTGAACTCCGATTAACACACGCCGGGTAGTATCTACCCGCGAGACTTAGTCCTCAGCAATCAGTATAGCTAAAGCTTAGCAAGGAGTTACATATGCGCGTGAATGAACACTTCAAGCGAATTGCGCCGGCTGTGGCCATGGCAGTTGCCGTCAGCGCGACGGCCGTTGCGCCGGCCCAAGCCCAGGCATTGCCGCCCGTTAAGCCGGCCGAAGTCAGCGGCAACATCAACTCGGGCGGCAGCTCGACCGTCTACCCGCTCAGCGTCGAAATCGCTCAGCGCTTCAAGAAGGACGGCTACACCGGCGAGATCAAGATCGACCTGATCGGCTCAGGCGCAGGCATTTCGCGCTTCTGCCGCGGTGAATACGACGTGGCCAACGCCAGCCGCGCTATGACCGACGCCGAGATCCAGACCTGTCGCGGCGCCGGCCTGGACCCAATCCAGTTCCAGGTGGGCATCGATGCGCTCACCGTGGTCGTCAACCCGCGCAACACCTGGGTGCGCAGCCTCAGCAAGAAGCAACTGGCGCTCATCTTCTCCGGCCAGGCCAAGACGTGGAAAGAGGTTGACAACAAGTGGCCCGACACGCCGATCAAGATCTTCAGCCCCGGCACCGACTCGGGCACCTATGACTACTTCTGCGAGCATGTGTTCGTGGATGCCAGTGGCAAACCCCTGTCCAACCGCCGCGATCTCATCCCCAAAGTGCAGGGCGTCAACCTGAGCGAAGATGACAATGTGCTGGTCGCCGGCGTGGAAGGCGATATCGGCGCCATCGGCTACTTCGGGTATGCTTACTTCGAAGAGAACCGCCGCAAACTCAAGGCCATCGCCTTTGAAGGCGTGACCCCCAGCGCCACCACGGTGGCCAATGGGCGCTATGGCTTCGCCCGGCCGCTCTTCATCATCTCCTCGGCCAACATCATGAAGTCCAAGCCGCAGGTTGCTGCGTACATCAACTACTACCTGAGCAACGTGGACAAGGTGATTCGCAAGGTGGGCTACTTCCCAGAGCCGCCGGCGCGGCTGGCCGCTGCCCGCAACCTGTGGATCAATGCGATGAAGTAACGCCTGTCTTCAGGCCAGGGACCGATGCATGAGCGGAATGGCGAGCAAGCGGCATTCCGCTCATGCCTTTGTAAGCCCGCTCAACGCAACCCAATCCAAAGAGAGTTGCCCATGAACCGGTGGTTCACCACAGCGGATGAAAATGCCGCACCCGGTGGCATGACCGGGCTTGTGGGCGCATTTTCACTGGAGAGCTTCTTGTGAACAAAGAGAAACTGTGGCAACGCAGCAGGCAGAGGATCCGTTTTCAGAACGAAGACATGGATTTCTACTTTGCCTGGATCCTGGCTCATCAAAACGAAGGGGGGTCGGCGCTGGGTGAGTGTTTCTATGCCGCCTCTCAGGTCAAAGACGGAGACCCCGAAAGCTGGCATACGGCATGGGCAGAACTTGCCCATCGCGTCGAGTCCCAGGCAACACACGCGCTGGAAAACGGGCGCCGGGTAAGCGCGCGCGAAGCATACTTGCGCGCCTTCACCTACCACCAGATGGGCGCCATATTTCTCCGCCCGCGAGACCAGCGACTGCGTGAGACCTGGCAAAGAGCGCAGTGGTGCTTCCGACAGGCAGCGGCTCAGTTCAGCCCGCCTATCGAACCGATTCAGATTCCCTTCGAAGGCAAATCGCTGCCCGGTTACTTCTTGCGCGGAAATGATGGGAACAAAACGCCGACGCTGATCATGATCGGCGGCGGCGAGACGTGCGCCGAAGAGCTTTACTTCTGGGTAGGGCCGGCAGGCGCGCGCCGGGGATACCATGTTCTGATGGCGGACTTGCCGGGTCAGGGAGGGACGCCATTTGATGGCCTGTTCTTCCGAACCGATTCTGAAGCGCCAATCAAAGCCGTCGTAGATTACGCCCTTGCCCGACCAGAGGTAGACGCAGACCGGTTGGGGTTGTTTGGCATCAGCGGCGGCGGATACATGGTGTCCCGCGCCATCACATTTGAGAAGCGCATCAAAGCCTGCGCCGCCAGCGCGCCGATTATCGATGTGCACCGCCTGGCGATGGCGGAAATCCCGCCCGCGCTTCACAAAGCCCCCGCCTTCGTCGGAGACACGCTCGTCAAACTGGCAGGTCTTCAAAGCCCGCTGCCCGTGATTGCGATGGAGAAGTTCTGCTGGCAGGCCGGGGTGAGCAAAGCCTCTGAAGCGTTGGAAATGGCGCGGCAAGCGAGAGTTGAAAGGATTGATGAGATTGCCTGTCCGGTATTGTGCATGGTTGGGGAAGGCGAGTCGGAAGAACAAATGACGCAAGCCCGCGCGTTTTACGACGCGCTCAAATGTCCCAAAGAGCTTCGCATTTTCACTGCCGCCGACGGCGCAGATGCTCACTGCCAGGTCAACAATCTGAGCCTTCTGCAACAAGTTGTGTTTGATTGGCTGGATAAAGTCTTCGGATACGAAGGCGCAAATACACGCATGACCCACGCCTGACGGCGCTGCTGCGGGCGCAGATCAAATGCCGCCGGCCGTCAAGCCCCTGTACTTTCGTGCCGATTATCGCAATCGTAAAATACGGGTAGATGACAATGACAGCGACTACCACCGAATTGCCTGTGTTGACCCCGCTGCGCAAAGAGGCCAGCCTGAAAAAGCGTCCGCGCCGGAACGAAGTGGCCATTCGCGGCGCGCTGTTTGTGTGCGCCGCCATCTCCATCGGCACCACGCTGGCCATCCTGTACACCTTGCTCAGCGAGGCGGTTCACTTCTTCACTGCTCCCGGCGTCACCCTGGCTGAGTTTTTCTTCACCACCACCTGGGCGCCGGAGTTCGAGGCTTACGGGATTTTGCCGCTGGTGACGGCGACGTTCATCACCAGCGTTATCGCGGTGACTGTGGCGCTGCCGGTCGGCCTGGCTGCCGCGATCTATCTGAGCGAGTACGCCTCGCCGCGCGCAAGAGGAATGCTCAAACCGATTCTCGAATTGCTGGTGGGCGTGCCGACGGTGGTCTTTGGTTATTTTGCGCTAACGTTTGTGACCCCGGTAATTCGCCAGATCTTCGGCGAGGACAACGTGCAGTTCTACAACATGGCTTCAGCCGGCCTGGTGCTGGGGTTTGCGGTGCTGCCCATCATTTCCTCCATGGGCGAAGACGCCCTGAACGCCGTGCCGCGCGCGCTGCGCGAGGCTTCGCTGGGGCTGGGCGCCACCAAGCTTGAGACCAGCCTGAAGATTGTCGTGCCGGCGGCGCTGTCGGGCATCGCCGCCGCCGTCATCGTCGGCGTGTCGCGCGCTATGGGCGAAACCATGATCGTGTTGCTGTCCGCCGGCGCCGGGCCAAATTTCACCTTCAACCCCTTCCAGTCCGCCGAAACCATGACCGGCCATATCGCGCGCATCAGCACCGGCGACCTGAGCTACGAGTCGATGGACTACATCAGCCTGTTCGCCATCGGCCTGATGTTGTTCCTGATGACGCTGGGGTTGAACCTGATCAGCCGCTGGTTCGTGCGGCGCTTCCGCGAGGTGTATTGACATGTCCACTGATGCTCAAATTCGGCCCGGCAACGCGCCGGGTGAAGGAGATCACCTGAAGGCTGACCGCGCCATTCGCAGCCGCTTGCGGACTGCCGCCGGAGGCCGGGTTGCGCTCTTCCTGTCGCTCCTGCTCGCGCTGTTGGTGCTGATTGCGCTGATCCTCAACGTGGTCGATCAACTGGGCGGCTACGTGGTGTACGGCTACCGCATCGACCCGAAATCGGTCATGCCGGCCATTGCGCCTGAGGACATGTCCGAGCAGGAACTGCGCGACATGATTCTCAACAACACGCCGGCCTATCGTCTGGAGGCCATTCCCGACGATTACGGCGTTCCGCTCGCTGAGATGGATAAGGATTTGCTGGTGGAAGTCGTGTATGCCGAGATCCCGGATCTCGACCCGCTGATGGGAACTCGCCCCTTCACCGAGCTTCCCACCGAAGAGTTGATCGCGGTCATTCAGCAAAATGTCACCACATCTCGCTTCGACCAGCTCAACGAAGAGCAGCCATTGGCGCAGCGCAGCCGCGCGGAATTGCTCGACCTGTTCGAGAAAGAAGTGTTGGAAGAGCGCGTAGTGTATAGCTGGCGGTTGTTCGATTCGCTCTTGAATGGGCCGGCGATTATCGAAACCATCGAGCGCGAGTACCCCGGCCAGCAATACGAACTGCGCTGGTGGCTGACGCCCCAGTTTGTGACCAGCCCGCAAACCACGCGCGCCGAAACCACCGGCCTGCGCACGGCCATCCTCGGCTCGACGCTGATCGTCGTCATCACCATCCTGTTCTCCATGCCCATTGGCATCGCCGCCGGAGTGTATCTCGAAGAGTTTGCCGCCCCCAATCGCATCAACCAGTTCTTGCAGGCCAACATCTACAATCTGTCGGGCGTGCCCACGATCATCTACGGATTGATGGGGCTGGCCATTTTTGTGCGCGCGTTGGGCGATCTGACCAACGGTTCAATGTTTGGCGCGCCCAATCCCCCGCCCAACGGTCGCACCATTATCTCCGCCGGCCTGACCATGGGCCTGCTGGTCATGCCGCTCATCATCATCAACACCCAGGAAGCCATTCGCGCTGTTCCGCAGTCGATCCGCGACGGCGCGCTGGCTGTGGGCGCAACCTACTGGCAAACGGTGTGGCACCATGTGTTGCCGATGGCCATACCCGGCATCCTCACCGGCATCATCCTGGCCATTTCCCGCGCCGTAGGTGAAACAGCTCCGCTGGTGGTCGTCGGGGCCGCAGCTTACATTTCCGTTGATCCCTCCGGGCCGTTCTCCAGCTTCACCGGCCTGCCTATTCAAATCTGGGCCTGGACGGCGCTGCCCGAGCAGACCTTTCGCAACGTGGCGGCAGCCGCCATTATCGTGCTGCTGGCAGTGGTGCTCACATTCAACCTGACGGCCATCATCCTGCGCAACCGACTGCGCAAGTCCTTGTAGCGTTCATCTCTGACAATCCATGACCAGAATCAATGTTTCGTCTGTCGCCGCGGACGCGTCCTCTGCGGCAGAGATGCCTGTCAAAAATCCGTCGTCCATCAAGATGCTGGCGGAAAACCTGTCTGTCTTCTACAACAACTTTCGCGCCCTGGCCGATGTGACGCTGCCGGCCCATGAGAAGAAGATCACCGCCATCATTGGCCCTTCGGGATGCGGCAAAAGCACCCTGATCCGCGCCTTCAACCGCATGAACGAGCGGGTGAAGGGCGCGCGCGTCGAGGGGCGCATCCTCCTGGACGACGAGGACATCTACGCGCCCGACGTGGACCCAGTCATCCTGCGCCAGCGCGTCGGCATGGTGTTCCAAAAGCCCAACCCATTCGTCAAAAGCATCTACGAGAACATCGCATTCGGCATTCGCCTGCTCAACCCGCGCATGCCGAAGAGCGAGTTGGATCATCGCGTGGAATGGGCGCTGCGGCGGTCGGCGCTGTGGGATGAAGTGCACGACAAACTCAAACAGCTGGGCACCGAACTGTCCGGCGGGCAACAACAGCGCCTGTGCATTGCGCGCGCCGTGGCCGTCGAGCCGGAGGTGCTGCTGATGGACGAGCCATGCTCCGCCCTCGATCCGGTCGCCACGCTGAAGATCGAAGAGCTGATGAAAGACCTGTCGCGCGACTACACCATCATCATCGTGACGCACAACATGCAGCAGGCCGCCCGCGTCAGCGACTACACCGCGATGATGATGATGCGCCCCGACCGCGCCGGCGAACTGATCGAGTTCGATCAAACACAAACGATCTTTGTCCGCCCGAAAGACCCGCGCACGCAAGATTACGTGAGCGGCCGATTTGGATAGCCAGAGTCCGCAGACCAGATTGGGCTTCTTCTTTCCCGAAAAACAACACAGGCGCCGCATTGAAGCGGCGCCTGTGTTTAGTCTGACGCACTCAGGCTTTCAGGGCACGAGCACAGTGTCGATGATGTGCACCACGCCGTTGGCGGCCTGCAAGTCGGTGACCTTGATTCGCGCGTCGCCCACAAACACATCGCCCGACTCTTCATCGATGCGCACCGGCAGAGACTTGCCGTTCACCGTGGTCAACGAGTCCGAGTTGACGACATCGTTGGCAGTCAGGCGGCCGGGCACCACGTGATAGGTCAACACAGAAGTCAAGAGCGACTTGTCCGCCAGGATGGCCTTCAGTTCCTCCTCCGTGAACTTGGCAAAGGCAAGATCGCTGGGCGCAAACACGGTGAAGGGTCCGGGGCCGCTCAAGGTGTTGTACAGGCCGGCGGTGTCAATGGCGCTCAACAAAGTCACCGCGCCGGCGCTCAAAATCACCTCTGGCACGCCCATCGGCACGCGGGCCGTGCGCTTGGGCGCGTACGCGCCGCAGTTATCGGCGACCGCCAGCGGGTTGCTGCCAAACGGCAAATCGACGGCCACTCTCTGGCCGGCCTTCACCTCCACACGGATCACCGGCATGGTTGGATACTCGGCAGGGCCGGCAATCGGCATCACAAAGTATGTTCCCGGCGCAACGCCGACCGAGTAAGGCCTGTTGCCAAACACCGGCCCGCAGACCCAGAACCGGCCCCCGTCGGTCACCTTGTAGCGCGCGACGCGCAGTGTTGGCTCATCAGATTCGCGCCTGCCGTTGCCGTTGCGATCCTCGAACGCAACGCCGGTGATAGTGCCGCCTGTTTGCGCCTGGACAGGCGCAGAGGCAACCGACAAAGTGACGCCCAGCATGCCAACCATCACCAGGCTGGCCACGACCCTGCGATGCAAAGTGCTCATGTTCTTGTTTCTCCTCTTCTTGTAGCAGAGTGATTTCGTTCCTTCCGTGCAACGCTACTGGACGCGCTTCAAGAACACGTTATCGGCGTGTTAAGAGCAGATTATGAGCAGATTGGAATGAGGCAATCTGGCGCGCGGCCGGCTAATCCCGCAGCCCCTCGTTGACATACTGAGTGATCTCGCTCACGCTCAACTGCTCGATCCCCAGCTTGTCCAACGTGCGCCCCCGGCGCCAGTAGTCTGTGCGATGCACAATGCACGCCAGTTGCACGATGCTGTCCATCGCCCGCACAGACACGCCATAACGCTGGCCGAGCGCCGCAATGGGCACCAGGCTCATCGGCACATCTTCGAACAGGTAGCGATGATTCAGCGTCGCCGGCGCCTTGATGCCATAGTAGCCGGGCTGATTATGGATGGCTTCATTCAGATCGGCGCCGGTGGCGTTGTAGGCCATTTGCAGCCACTCCAGCGCGTTGCGCGCGCGGATGCCCAGCGCCGCCGCAACTGTCACGCGCTCACGGTCCAGCACCTCCAGCACACGCGCCACCGACGGGGTGACACCGTCGATGTAAAACTGAAAATCGCCATTGGTTGACTCGATCCGGCCGGCGTTCAGCAACGTCAATGCGGGGTGGAAGATGGCGCCCATGTTGTTCAGCCCGGTGTTTAACACGTTCACACCGTCGATGAACTGAGGGTAGGCCGGCCGCAGGGCTTCCAATACGGCCTCAGTGCGATTGGCCGGCAGAGCCGCCAGCGGCACCGCTTCCTTGATGCGGAAAATGCGGGCCTGCGCCGGCCCGTCGGACCGGCTGGCATAGATGAACGTCTCTGCTTCGGCGATGGTGACGTCGGCGCGGCAACCTTTGTCGCGCAGCACTTTCGCAAACTCAATCGCCCCGCAGGTGCGGCCCGGATGCAACACCACCACCTGGCCATCGCGCAAGTGCGGCGCTGCATGGGCGGCAATCTCAGCGTGAGCGGAAGACGGGGTCACGACCATCAGCAAGGGTGACTGCTGAATCGCTTCGCCAATGTTTGACGTGGCGCACGTTAATCGCCCGAAGCCGCGCGGCCCGCCGTCGTAGCTTTCCAGATCGATGCCGCCGCGCTTGTGAATGGCGCTGATGCGGTCAAAGGTGCGGTTATACAGCGTGACCCGGCAGCCCATCAGCGCCAGGTGCGCTGCCATCGCCTTGCCACCATTGCCGGCGCCGATCACGGTGTAATCCGTGTATCCGTTCGTGTGTGTGTTCATGGGGTGTGTTCCTTAAAAAGCGCGGCGATGCGCGACTGCTCCGAGACCGGCTTGCCGTCGGCGTCCACAGCGTCGCATCCGCCGCGCGAAGTGACGCGCGTAAGGATCTGGCCGCGAGCGAAGCGATTGTTCTTCAATTGTGGCGCGTCGAGAATGCCGACGGCAACAGCGCGCGCCAGGGTGGCCGGGTCAATCAGCGGATCGCTCACGCCCGGCTCGGCCAGCGCGCGGATGGCGTCCAGCGTAAGCGCCGCCTCAGCGGCCAGGAATGCGCGACGCTCCTGGATGGCCGGATCGGCCGTCATATCCGGCGCGCCGCGCACCGCCGTTTCGATCACCCGGCGCGCCAGCTTGCATGACTCGATCACATCGTCCGCAGTCGCGGCGTGATCGGCCTCGGTGTAGCCCACCACGTGCACGATGTGCGGCCTGACAGCCATCTGCACATAAACGCTGGCAGCCAGGTGCGCGCGCGCCGCGTCGATGTCAAGGGGATAGCTCAGCAGACCCGTGCGCGTCTGCCGCCAGATGCGAAAGTCCTCGCCGGCCAGCGGCTCAATCAGATCAAGCATGGTCAGCATCTTGGCCAGGTCCATCTGGTCGCTCAGGCCGGGCGGGCTGTTGAACATGAGTTGGGCGATATAGTCGCGCACACCAAAGGCGCGCGCGTTGTAGGCGGACAGGTACGCCGACACCACGCACACGACATCGGGCGCGTCGCGCATGCCCCAGTGATGCGGCTCGTTCAGCTCCACCGGAATGTGGTGCGCGCCGTACCATCTCATCACCTGCTGATGCTCACGAATCGCCCCCTCCAGGTTCCACGGCCCTCGCCCGTCCATCTGGTTGAACCAGAAGAGGGGGATAGCGCACCAGGCGATGTTGATCGTGTCGAGGTACAGCTCGGCCAGGCGGATGAAATCATCGGTGCCGGAATACGTGCGCAGCAGGGGATAGTTGCCGCGCCGGCTGGCGGCATACAAAGCGCGGTAGTCGTCCGCGCTGCGCACCGGCACGCCGCCGGCGCCCTTGCGGCGCGCCTCCTGTCGTTCGGGATGGAAGAAGTTCTCCTGCGCATCCTGATCGATGCCCAGCGAGATGACATCCAGCGCGCGCGCCTCGGCGATCTGCGCGATGCCGTCACGAGTGGCCTGCATGGTGGGCAGCCCGAAGTGATGCCGGACAAGCGGAAACGGGGCCTTCCAGCGGATGCGCTCGACGGTGGTTTGGGGGAAACTGGCTTCGCCCTCCGCATCCACGCGCTCCCCTTTCAAATATGCCAACACCGCGTCATCTGGCTCGCCGCCGGCAAATACACGCTCGAAGAAGCCCAGGGCCTCGGCGCGCGCCGCGACCGGCGGCGTGCCGGCAAAGGCAAAGCGCACGCCGGCGGCGCGCAGGTCATCGGCTGCCTCAGCAAACTCGCCCAGCAGCCGCTCGCCGGTTTCCGGCGTCAGGCGATACGAAACGCCGACCAGATCGGCGCCGGTCTCGCGCGCTACAGACAGCATTTTCTCGATGGGCACGGCGGGGCCGAGAAATATCGCGCGCCACCCGGCCGCCTCAGCCAGCCGGAGGAAATTGGAGACGCCGGCCACATGCACACACTCGCCCAGCGCCCCCGCAACGACGGTCTTCATACGCACCTCGCGTGCGGTGAATCACTGCGCACGTCACGCGCGATCCACGAATGAGGATCGAAAGAGGGACGGATCCCTGTCACTCCATGGACAATTCTAACCGCCTGCCAGATGACGCCACGCGGCGCATTCGGCCCCACAAGATTCTCACACAGCCCGAAAGCCAGCGACACGCCATCCCAGGCGATGCATATCCGGCGTTTCTGTTATCCTTTAGAGCCTGATCTTTGCAGTGTCAATGCTGCGCTTCCGGAGGTGAATCTTGAAACTGGTGATGGCCGTCGTGCAGGCCGACGAAGCCGCCAAAACCGCTGAAGCCCTGATCGAGGCAGGGTTCCGAGTCACCCGCATCGCCACAACCGGCGGCTGGTTGCGACGCGAAAACACGACGCTCCTGTCTGGTGTTGAAGATGAGCGCGTGGAAGAGATGCTGGCTGCGCTGCGCCGCCTGGGCGTGGGCGCGGCGCAGTCAGCCGCAAGCAACACTTCGGAGAATGCCGCCACGACCGGTCGCGGCATCGTCTTCGTCATGGACGTCGAGCGGTTCGAGCACTATTAGACGCGCTACCCGGACATCTGGCGGTAGAACCAGATCACGCCATTGCGCGGGGGCAGCGCCAGCGTGAAGCCTTCGCGCGCCAACGCCTCGCCGCCAATCTCGCGGCGCTCGCCGGTCTCTGCATTCATGAACACGTAACGGGCCGCCGGATCAATCGCTTTCAGATGCGCCGTCCAGGTCTCACGGGGTGAGTCCGGCAGGCGGATGCCCTGAATGAAACCGCGCCCTGGGCAGGAGCAGCGCATCTGCTCTTGCTTTTATCCGCATGCGACCTGCCGCGCGGCCGCCTTCATGCCTGTCTTGGCGGCGTCTCAGAGAACAATGGTATAGCTTGCAACAACTGCACCGGCGACACCGCCAGGTTCTGCGCCTGTAGGCGTGTATGAACGAACAGATTCAATCGCGATCAGCGGCATGGCGACATCGCATCCGGCGCTGGCGGGCGCGGGCGCGCAACGCGCTGTTGTTTGCGTCTGGCGTGCTGGCTGCCATGATTGCGCTTCTGCTCTACAGCGCCCTCGCTCCTGCCCCTGCGCCGCTGACGGCGCGCGACATCAACGAGGCTGTGGCCCAGGCCATGGCGTCGGCCACACCGCCGGCGGCGTTTTCGGCGCGCGTGTATCAGATCATCCAGCCTTCGCTGGTGCTGATCCAGGTCAAAACAACAGGCAGGGATGGCAAGCCCGGCAGTGGACTCGGCGCGGGCGTGATCGTCAATGCCCAAGGGGCCATTCTCACCAGTCTGCATGTCGTGACCAACGCCACGGAGATTGCGCTGACCTTCGCCGACGGCACTGAAACAACCGCCGAAGTGGCCGTGCAGCAACCGGAGAACGACATCGCTGTGCTGATCCCAGGCCGGCTGCCAGAGGTGTTCGCGCCGGCAGTGCTTGGCAGCCCCGACGCCATGCGAATTGGCGACGAGGCTTTCGCCGTCGGTCATCCACTCGGCCTGTATGGCTCGATGAGCGCCGGGGTGATCTCAGGCTTCGACCGCACCTTCCAGCCGTCAGACGACGGGCCGCGACTGAAGGGGCTGATCCAGTTCGATGCGGCGGTGAACCCGGGCAACTCTGGCGGCCCGTTGCTCAATCGGCGGGGCGAAGTGATCGGCATTGTGGCCGGGTTGGTGAACCCCACCGAACAGGAAGTTTTTATCGGCATTGGCTTTGCTGTGCCGATTAACGTGGCAGGCGGCGCCGCCGGCGCCCCGCCATATTGACGAGGCGCAGGTCAATGAACAACAACGGAAATTCTGCCAGTGGGCTGCCCCTGGAGCGGCTGCTCTACGAAGTCAAGAAGATCATCGTCGGCCAGGATCATTTGCTGGAACGGCTGATTGTGGCGTTGCTGGCGCGCGGCCACATTCTGGTTGAAGGGGTGCCGGGGCTGGCCAAGACAATGGCCATCAAAACGCTGGCCGAGGCGATCGGCGGCGAGTTCAAACGCATCCAGTTCACGCCCGATCTTGTCCCTGCTGATCTTGTCGGCACACGCATCTACAACCAGAAGACAGGCGAGTTCAACACCTCGCTCGGCCCGGTCTTCACCAATCTGCTGCTGGCCGATGAGATCAACCGCGCGCCGGCCAAAGTGCAGAGCGCGCTGCTCGAGGTGATGCAGGAGCGTCAGGTGACGATTGGGCGCGAGACATTCGCCGTGCCCAACCCGTTTCTGGTGCTGGCCACACAGAACCCGATCGAGACGGAAGGCACATACGCCCTGCCGGAGGCGCAGGTCGATCGCTTCATGCTCAAGGTGCTGGTCAGCTACCCCAGCCCCACCGAGGAGTTCGTCATCGTCGAGCGCATGACCGGCGCCATAGACGCAGTGCAAAAGGTGCTCACCACAGACCAGTTGCTGGGCTTGCAAAAACAAGCCGCCCAGGTGTACGTCGACCCTGCGCTGATCGAATACGCCATCCGCATGGTGACGGCGACGCGCGATCCAAAAAGCGTCGGCTTGCCAGACTTGCAGCACTACATCATGTTCGGCGCCAGCCCGCGCGCTTCGATCAACCTGATTCTGGCTGCCAAAGCGCTGGCATTCGTGCGCGGCCGCGCGTATGCGCTGCCCCAGGATGTGCTCGACGTGGCGCTCGACGTGATGCGGCACCGGGTCGTGCTGTCCTATGAAGCGCTGTCCGATAACGTGTCCAGCGATGATGTGCTGAACAAAATTATTGGCCGGATTCCGATCCCGGCCACGCCCCTGCATGAACACGCCAATGTCCGCGTTAGCGCCTGACACGCCGGCAATAGACCGCCGCGCAGCGGAGCGCATCCTGCAACGGCTCGACTGGCAGGTGATCCGCCGGCTCGACGGCCTGCTGCAAGGCGACTATCGCACGCTGTTTTACGGCTACGGCGTGGACTTCGCAGACCTGCGCGAGTACCAGGCAGAGGATGACATCCGCCACATCGACTGGAACGTGACGGCGCGCATGGATGCGCCCTACGTCCGGCAATACGTCGAAGACCGCGAGATCACGGCCTGGTTTCTGCTCGACCTCAGCCCGTCGGTGGACTTTGGCGCTGCGCCGAACCGCCGTCTGAAGCGAACGGCGCTGATAGATTTTGTCGCCACACTGGCCCGGCTGTTGACGCGGCATGGCAACCGCGTCGGGGCGATGTTCTACGCCAGCCGCATCGAACGCACGATCCCCGCGCGAGGCGGGCGTATGCAGGCGCTGCGCCTGGTCCATGATCTGCTGAAGCAGCCTCAATTGCGCAGAGCGCCGCCGACCGATCTTGCGCCGCTCTTTCAGGCGGCGTTGAACAGCATTCACCGGCGCGCGTTAATCTTCGTTGTCTCGGATTTCATCAGCGCGCCGGGCTGGGAGCGCGCACTCCATCAGCTCAACCGGCGTCATGAGGTGATTGCCGTGCGTCTATGGGATCGCAGCGAAGCCGAGTTGCCCGACATTGGCCCGATCATCCTGGAAGACGCGGAAACGGGCGAACAGGTGTGGGTGGACACGCGCGATCGCGCTTTTCGCGCGCGGTTTGCCGAAGCGGCCCGCCAGCGCGAAGGGATGCTGGCCGGGGCGTTCAAGCGCGCCGGTGTGGATGTGTTGTCCCTTTCCACCGAGGACGACCTGGTGCGCGCTGTCGCGCAGTTTGCGGCGGCGCGCCGGCAACGCCGGAGGCAAGGGTAAGGGAAGGGCATGTCGTTCATCTGGCCGGCCTTTCTGGCGCTGCTGATCGTGATTCCGTTGCTGGCCGCGCTCTATGTGTGGTGGCTGCGCCGGCGGCAACGGATGCTGGCGCGCTATGGCAGCTTCGGGCTGGCCGGAGCTGTGAGCCAGCAGCCCGGCCTGCGTCGCCACTTGCCACCTGCGCTGTTTCTGGCGGCGCTGGCTTTGCTGATTGTGGCCATGTCCCGGCCAGAGGCCATAGTCAGCCTCCCGCGTGTCGAAGGGACCGTCATCCTGGCCTTTGACGTGTCGGGCAGCATGGCGGCCAACGATCTTGAGCCGACGCGGATGGAGGCGGCCAAAGTTGCGGCGCGCGACTTCGTGGAGCGCCAACCGCCCGGCGTCCTGGTCGGGGTCGTCGCATTCAGCGATGGCGGCCTGTCCGTGCAAGCGCCGTCGGACGATCAGGTCAAAATACTGGCGGCGATCAATCGCCTGGCGCCACAACGCGGCACATCGCTCGGCAGCGGCATCCTTGCGGCGTTGAACACCATTGCGGCCAGCGAAGCGCCGGCCACCAGCTACTACAGCAATAAAGACCTGACGCCAACCCCGCCCTCCACCCCGGTCGCCAAAGGCGCGCACAGGTCTGCGGTCATCGTGCTGTTGACCGATGGCGAAAACACCGCGCCGCCGGATCCGCTGGAAGCCGCTCAGGCAGCCGCCGATCGCGGCGTGCGCGTCTATGCAGTGGGCATCGGCAGCGCAGAGGGCGCGATCCTCAACATAGACGGATTCTCGATCCGCTCGCGGCTTGATGAGGCGACGCTGCGACAGATCGCGCAACTCACCGGCGGCGCATACTTCAATGCGACTGACGCGGCGGAATTGCGCGCGATTTATCAGAACATCAACCCGCAATTCGTGATCCGGCCGCAGGCGATGGAGGTCACATCGCTTGTCGCCGGGGCCGGCCTGCTCATGCTGCTGATCGGCGGCGCGCTGTCGATGGTATGGCTGGGCCGGCTGCCGTAGCGAGTCGTCAGTAGCCAGCAGTCAGTCGTCAGTCGTCAGTCGTCAGTAGTCAGACGACACCCTGCAGGCACGGAACACACAATACGCAATACGGGATAGTGCGCACGGGGCGGAAACGGAGGTTGTTGATGGACGTTTTGTGGCCGGGGTTTCTGGTCTTGCTGGGCCTGATTCCCCTGGCAATTGGCATGTACATCTGGATGTTGAGGCGCCGGCGGCGCTATGCGGTGCGCTATTCCAGCCTGTCTCTGGTGCGCGCGGCTGTGCCGCGCCGGTCGTGGCTGCGGCGTCATCTCCCATTTGCGTTGTTTGCCGTGGCGCTGACGAGTCTGGTCATGGCCCTTTCACGCCCGGTCGCCATCGCCAGCGTGCCCTATGGTCAGGCGACGATCGTGCTGGCCATCGACGTGTCGCTCAGCATGTGCTCGACCGATATTGAACCAAACCGGCTGGAAGCGGCGCAGGCAGCGGCGCTGTCGTTCATCGAGCGCCAGCCGCGCGGGACGCAAATCGGCCTCGTGGCGTTTGCCGGCTTTGCTGAAGTGATCCAGCCGCCCACCGATGACCGCGACGCCCTGCGCGCAGCCGTCGAGGGGTTGCTGGTCGGCTATCGCACTGCCATCGGCAGCGGCATTCTGAAATCCATCGACGCGATCGCTGAGATCGACCCGAACGTAGCCCCCAGCCTGTCGGAGCGGGATCTGGCGCGTGGCGCGCCCCGCCCAATGCCCGTGCCGCGCGGCGCATACGCGCCGGCCATCATCGTGCTGCTGACCGACGGCGCAAGCAACGCCGGCCCGGCCCCGCTGGACGCAGCGCAACAGGCGGTGGAGCGCGGTCTGCGCGTCTACACGATCGGGTTCGGCACCGAGCGCGGTTCATCTTCCCTGCGGTTGTGCGGCGCGCAGGTGACCGGGCGAGAACCGTTTCCCGGCGGCGGGCAGTTCTTTGGCGGCGGCATGGGTGGTGGCGGGGGCCGGTTTCGCCGGGGCATCGATGAAGAGACGCTGAAGCAAGTGGCCGCTCTCACCGACGCGCAGTACTACTCCGCCGAGAGCGCCGGCGAATTGCAGCAGGTCTTCGAGTCGCTGCCGACGCACCTGATCACCAAACACGAGACGACCGAAATCAGTGTCGTTTTTGCAGGATTGGGCGCGCTGCTGGCATTGCTGAGCATCACCCTGTCGCTGGCCTGGCAGCCTCTGCCGCACTAAACGCGCTCAGGCATGGGCCGGCGGCGCCTTTGGCATCTCCGGGTGGTTCGGGCCGAAGTGCTTCAGAATGACCATCGGCTCCCACCGGCTGCGATTGGTGATGCGCACCCCTGCTTTGGCCGCTGGCTCGCTGACGAAATACTCGTCGGCGCTGAGCTGCCCGTAGCGCAGCATAATGGCCGCCTCAGCCTCATACACGCCAAACGCGCCGTGCCCCTGCACGAGAATGCAGCCATACGCCGCGCCATCCTTCACGACAACTGTCTGCCCCGGCAGCACTGTCAATTCTTTCGCGCCCACGTAGTCGTTGGCGTAGGTGACCCACTTCTCGATGCAGGCATCATCCGAGCGCGCCACAATGGGCGGGCGGTAAAAGCGCTTTTTGTAGTGCGGATCGACGTTCTTCTCCCAGTCCATCAGGCTGAGCACATAGTCCACATCCTGCTTGCGGTCGGGCGGCACGTTTTCGACCAGGAACTCGCGCGGGTAGATTTCGCCGGAGGTGACGTTCTCGTACACCGAGTTCACGTCGCTGTTCCACTGCGGCTCATAGGTCAGCACCGACCCCGGCGCATGCACCACGCCCGGCGGGGTGTACCAGCCGGTTCCCAGCTCGATGCGATACGCCCGCAACAATTCCGTGATGCGGGTGTCGCGCGATTCATAGTCCAGCAGGCGTTGCCGGACCTGCTCTTTGGTCACGTCGGGGTCAAAGCCGAAGTAAGTCACCGGGAACTCGCCCAGATAACTGTTCAACTGCGGGGGGAAATAATATGCTTCTGGCTTGCCCAAACGGCCAATCCGGCCGGCTGCGTCGTCGTTCAGGTGCAGGTGATGGAACAACGGCAGCCGATAATCAAAGAATTTGGGTAACTGCCTACCATTTCTACGGGAAGTGCGGTAAATTATCGCTGTGGCTGAGCAACTGCCGGAAGTAGAAATCCTGCTCAAGCGACTGAGTTCTC
>Ga0308419_1001172_pt1 | contig 17587 bp, 15 predicted proteins | sample HotsprSampleMS50_FD_203674 | JGI IMG/M metagenome (GOLD analysis project Ga0308419, IMG submission 203674) | Hot spring phototrophic mat microbial communities from Mushroom Spring, Yellowstone National Park, Wyoming, United States - 20090730_MS50 ... | reverse complement strand
ATCATGCATGACGAAGCGGAGACGGACCAGCTGCCCGGCCACCCGGCTCAGCCGCTCACGCGGCCAGGAAACGGGCCAGTCAATCCGGTTGCCGAAAAGAGGCGGACCATCGGACTGAGAAAAGCCGTCCAGCGGGCGGCCGGAGTCGTCGGTCATCTCGATGCGGAGGGATCCTGCGGCCGAGCAGGCATAATTGAGGAGGAGGGTATTGCCGTCGAAAATAAAGGGCTTGGTCACCATCTCTCCGCCGTGCCAGGAGGCGCGAAGGGAGGCAAACCCATCGAGCCGAAGACGGTACCGCCGAATCCGGGCCGTGGGCTGGGCGTAACCTTCGAACAGATAGAACGACATTTCATCCAGACCGGTGGGGTGAATGCCGAGGAGCGGGTAGTTGCTCCGGGAGACCCAATGCATGGGGTCCGGCCCGGGGCGGATAAAGCCTTCCATGAACGTTCGATCGTACCAGGCGCCGCCGCGGCTGGTGAGAAGAACAGGGTCGGAGCAGTCGTTAGTGTACTTGTCGTCCAGGAGACGCAGGCGGCGCCCCTCCTCATCGGTGATCACCTGTTTCCCCTGCATGAAACGAGCCGCTATCGCAATAGCGATGTGAGGGGCCCGGAAATAGGGATGGGTTTGATTGACGTACATCTCCTCGATTGGCGCCGGCCGACCTAGGCGCCGGTATTCCATCTGAACGCGCGGGGCCCAGTGGATAAAATCAAGGCTCTCCGAGCGGGAGATGCGCCGCTGCCCATCCGACCAGGTTCGGAAGAAACAGAGGTACCGCCCTTCCGCCTCGGACCAGAAGGCCACGTTCTGCGAATCGAAGGCGTGGGGCGTATTGGGGTCCTTTCGGATGACAGGTTCCCGGCTCAGAAGGCGCCAGCGAAGCCCGTCGGCGGAGACCCAGGCGCCCAGTCCCCGGGTCTTCGATCCCTGGGATTCGGGAAGAAGCCCGATCGCCTTGAATCGTTCGGAGCGCGGACAGCCAGGGCGCGTATCGAGGAAAGGAGAAAAGGAGTGACAGGTTGCGGAATTCGCGAGGAGGATGTTGTTTTCCTTCAACCCGTTGAACATGACCCGCTTCAAGGAGGGACGCGTCCACCGGCGGCCGTCCTTGGATTCCGCAACACAATAGACGCAAGGGGCTCGAGGGGATGGCCACCCTCGGTAGTAGAGTCGAAAGCCTCCCTCCGGGAGCCGGATAACGGTCCCGTAATTGCAGAAGGCGCCCTCCCAGGGTTTGTTAAGGCGGAGGGCAATCTCCGCCGGCACGGGTTCATGGAGATGGAGGCGAATATCTCCGCTCAGAGAGTCTATCAGGAAATCGTCCACAAAAAGCTCTCGTCGTTGTCCAAGCACAAGGGGCATAGAGAACCTCCCTGCGGAACGGCCGATATTGTGATCTATTTTTGCGGGCATGTCCATCTCGACAGCGCAAAGGCCAACCGGCGGAGGGAAAACGGTTGACCCGCCTGCCGAAAGGGTGATTAACTCCGCGCATGAACCATGGAATCTGGTTGGCCGGCGGGATGGTGCTTCTTCTGGCCGCGGCCATGCAGAGTGCCGTCGGCTTCGGGTTTGCTCTCTTCGCCACCCCTCTCCTCGTGTGGATGGGGGTGGAATTGCCTCACGCGGTCGCGCTGGTCTCGACCTGTTCCATGGTCCAGTCGGCTCTGGCCGCCTATGAACTCCGGCGCGATACGCCTTGGGGACTGGTGTTTCGGGTGACGGCGGTCCGACTGCTGTTCGTCCTTGTTGGCCTGTGGGGTATGAAAGTGCTGGTTCAGCAGGGGGCCCTCTATATCCGACTGGCGCTGGGTCTTGTTTTGGCCGCGGCGACCCTCATGCAGATGGCGTCGGACCGGCCACCGCGCCCCCGACTGGCATGGGGATGGGATCTTTTGGCCTTTCCAGCCAGCGGCGTGATGGCAGGTTTCAGCGGCATGGGGGGACCGCCTCTCGTCCTATGGGCCATGGCCCATGATTGGTCCACGCGGGCGATCCGGGGCTTTCTCTTTGCCGTCTTTGCCGCCTCCATTCCTCTTCAGTTGGTCCTGCTGAGGATCAGCTTCGGGCCGGGCATTTGGACCTACATTGGCCTCGGTTTTGCGTCCTTTCCCCTCCTTTTGTTGGGCGCCCGGCTGGGCATGCCGGTGGGGAACCGGATGTCCCATCGCACCCTGAGCCGGGTCGCCGGGCTTGTCCTTTTGCTGATCAGCGTCTCCGCGGTGACCCAGTCGCTCATGGCTTTGAGTCGGCACCATCCCACGGAAGGAGAGCGCTCATGAATGAGTGGTGGTTGGCCATTCAAGAGACCGCCCGAACGCCGGGCGGGATTGTGATTCTTGTTCTGGCCGCGGCGGCTCTTGCGGCGGCTGTCGTCTTTCTGCTGTGGCGGGGGATCAAGCACATTTTTCGTGCGCTTCTCTGGCTCCTGGTGACCTTGCTGGTGCTGGGCCTGGTCGGCGCCGGGCTCTACCTCTGGACGGTCCGGCAGAATCCTGAACGGGCGCGGCGGCTCCGCGAGGCCACGATCGAAAGCGTACGGAGACAAGCCAGCAAGTGGCGGCAGGAGGACAACGAAAAAGCGGCGACCCCGGCGGACCAGGCGGCCGACGTTCTGGAGAAGGAGTGGCTGGATGAATAGCCGGGCCTTGAAGCCGAGACCTCCCATCGAACCGGTTCGGCTGGAGGCCGTCATGAGGGAACTGGCCGAGGGGGTGGGGGTTCGGCTGGCCGGAAGCTCGGGGGAAGAGGAGGCCATTCGCCGAATCGTTCGCCGTTTTCAGGAGGCGGGGGCGCCAACGGTGGAGGTGGAGACCTTTCCGGTCAAAGCCAGGGTGGTGGAATACGAGCGGCTGTGGATCCGGATGGGGGGCCGCTGGCGCGCCTTTCCATGCTCGCTGTTCAGCAATACTCCCGGGACCGGCGGCCGGCCTATTGAGGCGCCATTGCTCTTCTTCGAATCGCCTGGCGAGTATCGGCGGCCGGACCTCTCCCACCTCCGCGGCAAAGCGGTGGTTCATCTGGGCTGTCATATCGAGTCTCGCGAATCCTATCGGCGCCTGCTCGAAGCCCGGCCGGCCTTTCTTCTCTTCGTGGATGTCCGTTTTCCAGGGACCGTCCCGCTGGCCGACGGGATGTTTCCGGCTTACACACGTGCCCTGGGCGCCGTTCCGGTCGTCAACGTCGCCTATATGGATGCCTGGACATGGGAGCGGGCCGGGGCGGAGGCCGCCCGGCTTTGCGTCCAGGGCGGAATGCGCTCGGCCCGTTCGGCGAATGTGATCGCCCAACTTCCTGGGGAAGACCCGGAGGCCGGAGTGATTCTGCTCGGCGCTCATCACGACACGCAGGCTGATTCGCCGGGCGCCGATGACAACGCCTCCGGGGTGGCCAGTCTGGTCGAGCTCTGCCGGGTGTTGGCGCCGCTCGCCCGCCGGAGAACGATTCGGCTGATCAGCTTTGGGGCCGAAGAGCAGCTTTCCGAGGGCAGCGCCTACCACGTCCGGCGCCATCGTGCTCAGCTGCGGCGGGAAGGGCGGATCATGGTCAATTTCGACAGTCTCGGTTCGGGAATGGGCCTGACGGAGGTGTGGTGCCACGGGCCGGCGGTTCTGGCGCGGGCGATGCGCCGCGCGTTTGCGCGGCGCGGACTCTATCCGGCGATGAAAACGGACCTTGTCCCCTACGCCGATCACTTTCCCTTCGTGGCGGCGGGAATTCCCGGTGTTTGGATCTGGCGGCGGAATTGCGAGATGGGCCGGTTCTTTCACCATCGGCCGGACGATGACATGAGCCGGGTCAGCCCCGGCCGAATGGCCGCGATTCTGGAGCCCGTGGCGGACATCCTGGCCGATTGGGCCCTTCGGAAGACCCTTCCCCTCTCCTCGGCATGGCCAACCGCTCTGCGCAAGCGGGCGGCGGCCATGTGGCGCGACCTTTTCGGCGGTTGGACGGTTACCGGACGACGATGACCGTTCCCCCGAGCAACGGCCGGTCCTCCCATACGAGGGAGCCATCGGCGCCGTTTTCGTAGGATCCAGTACCGCCGGCGGCGGTGAGGAGGGTTCCTTGGAAGGACGAACGGGTGGCATGGCGGGCAATTCGGATGCGCCCCCCACCGCCGCCACCACCCGTTGGGGGTGAACTCTTTCCGCCATTGGCCCGGATCACGGAATCCGGTCCCCCGCGGAAACGGACACACAGGAGGTTAATCGAACCTCCGGCTCCGCCGCTGCTGTAATTGTAACCGCCATCTCCTCCGTTGGCTGAAAGGGTTCCGTCGAGGACGAGAGAGTCCGCCGCTTCGATCCGAATGACCCCACCGCCGTATCCGGCACTATTTTGATATCGTGCCGAAGTATCGCCGGCTCCTCCCCCTGTTCCCGCATGGAGTGGGTTGGTTGCAAGGCCATGCGTTTGGCCGCCAACGTTTCCTGAGAATAGGCGCCCCCTGCGCCTCCATGGCCGCCTCCTCCGTAGCGCACCGCTCGATACCCCAGCCCCGAGCTGTTGCGTCCTCCGGCGAATCCAAGCGCATCGGCAATCATACCCGCATTGGAAGCCACGACAAGATCCCGGCAGGTGAGAAACGCGCTGCCACCGTTGGTTACGGAGGAAACGAGGGTGATCCAGCAATTGGTGCCGAGATAGAGCGTTTGCCCGACCGACACACGAGCTCCGAAGAAAGGCGCGGCACTGTTCGTTAAAGCGCTCACGATGGTCATGCGCCCGCCATTGGTGAGGATGGGATGACGGCCGACCTCCAGAGTGGCGTTCGTCGCCGCGTTGTTGAGAAGTCTCCATAGCCCGCTGGCGGTGTAATACCCATACCCGCCAAGGTCCAGGCGTCCCTGACTGCCCACGACCCGAAGATCGTTGGAAACGATGAGAGCAAACGGGCCTTGGGGAAAACGGATCCATCCGTTGCTGATGGTCAGGGAGTCAAAGGACAAGCGTTCCGGTGTGTTGCTGAACGAGAGGGTTCCGACGTGGGAGAGAGTGGGCGCGTAAAGCCAGGAGGCATCGGTCAGAAAGAGGGTGCCCAGATCGGCATCGCAAGCGGGCCCTGTGGGTGATTGGGTCAAACCGCCCCGGGCGGTGAACGTCACCTCGGGAATGGGCAGTGCGGCCTGAGCCTCCGGATCGTAGTGAACGGCAATCCGACCGCCTCCACCGCCAGCCCGCCGGCTGTCCCTGCCGTTGGCGCTCAGAAGGCCGTTGGTGCCGGCAAAGGTTCGGCAGATGATCCAAATGGCACCGCCGGAACCGGCGGCGGCGTACGTCGTCGAACTCCCGGTTCCGCCTCCATTGGCCGTGATGGTTCCGTTGATCAGGACATGGCCGGATGCCATGATGAGAACCGCTCCTCCCCCGTTGCCGCCCATATGACCGTTACGGCCATCGGAAGAGCCGCCGCCCGAGCCTGGCCCTGTGGGGGAGGAGGCCGATTGATAGCGGGCGCCGGAACGATAGGCAGACGAGGAGTTTGGCCATTGCTCGCCGCCCAACCCGCCAAAAGCCGCTGCGCCCTGCGTACTGCTGGCCCCAGGTCCCTGTCCATTGACCGGTTGGTCCGCCCCTGGTTATTGGCTGCCCAGCCGCCGCCGTAACCCTTACTGTTGACGTTGATCTGGCCGCCGGTTTCGAGCGTGAGGTTCGAGCACACGATCAGCACCCGATTCGAAACGCTGCTGTTGTTGGTAACCACGGGGGTGGTGATCATTCCGCCGGGCACAATCCGAATCTCTCGGGCCGAGATCGTTGTGTTCCAGTTGGTGGCGATGAGCGTTCGGGAAACCGTCAGCGACGCAAGGTTAGGCGTCGAGTTGGTCAGAAGGACGGAGGCGTTGGCGTTAGTGATGAAGACGTCATCGTCCTCGTCCGGCACCGCGCCTTCCACCCAGTTTGCAGCCACGAACCACTCGCCGGTGGTGGAGGCCTTCCACGAACGCACCGCGCCTTGGGCCGAGGTCAGCGCCATCGTCAGGCGGATCAACGCCGGAAGAATGCCCTCAAGACCCCTTTTGAAGAGGATCCGCGCCATCGCCTTTCCCTCCCATTGTTACCCACTCATTCAATTCCGTGGGCGACGCGTTGTCAAGAAAAATTTATAAAACTCAATTATAATGGAACAGGACGAAAAAAATGCGGGGGAAGTGGATCGGCGGAACAGGGTTAGATCTGGCCGGGCCAGCGGAGGCCCCAATCGGGAAAGGCCTGGACGCAGAGGACGTAGAGAAGAACGAGAAGCGCCAAAGTCGCAACCAGAGAGAGGATAGCGAATGCAGGGCCGGGCTCATCCTCGGCGATGGGTTGAACCATTTCCGCGGCGAGCTCAGCGGCCACCTTCGGCAGGACTACCGCTGCCGGGGCGCCCCCGACGGCCGTTTCCCCGGGGCGTTTGAGTTTGATGGTCTTGCGCTGGGTCAGAGGAGCGGCTTCTGTGGGAGCCCCAGGCAGTTCGACCGGAACGGCCGCGACCGGCGGTGTCGGCGTCGCGACCGGCGCGGCGGCGGGAACAGCAGGCTCGGTGGGCCGCCGAATCCGGATCGTCTTGGGACTTCCGGCGGGGACGGCCGCTGGCGAAGGAGTTGGAGCGGCTGCCGGTTCGGTGGCGGGTGTTTCGAGCGCGGTTTGAAGAGGAATTCGCGACGTCTGCCGCTTGACCTGGGGGGAAACAAGGGGAGGCTCGGTCGGGACGGCGGTGGCGGCCGTGGGAGGCGTGGTCCCAGGGCGTTGTATTCGGATGGTCGCCACTTCCGAGGGACGCTGGATCTTGATGGTTTTGGGAGCGCTGGGCGCCTCCATGGCCAGCGCGCCGAGATTGATGCGAGTCGTCTTGCCTTTTTCTTCGGGGACAAGAGCCGCTGCGGCCAGATCCACACGCGTGGTCTCCTTTTTCGGCGGCATGGCGGCTTGATTCTGGGCGGCCAGCGCTTCCTGGAGATTCAGACGCGGCGGTACACCGGCCGGCTCCGGCGCAGGGGGAGTCGGCTTTTCAGCCGAGGGGGTCTTTTCCTGCTCGTCCATGGCGGATTCTCCGACTCGCTTTATCAGTGACTGTATCCTTGGACCTGGCGAACGTCAAGGGACAAAATGGCCCGCGCCGGGAAGGCTCAGACCTGAAGCAGTTCCGCCTCCTTGGCGGCCGCCATCTGGTCTATCTTTTCGATCGCCTGATCGGTCTGCTTTTGGATATCGGCCAGCGCCTTGTCCCGCTCATCCTCCGTGCAACCGCCCTCTTTCTGGAGCTTGCGCACGGCCTCGTTCATGTCGCGCCGTACGTTGCGGACGGCCACCCGCGCCTCCTCGGCCATCCGCTTCATGACCTTGATCAACTCCTTGCGTCGCTCCTCGCTCAGTTCGGGAACCGGCACACGGATCACGCGGCCGTCATCCATCGGCGTCAGGCCGAGGTTGGCCTGGAGGATGGCTTTGACGATCGCCTCACGGATGCTCTTGTCGTACGGGTTGATGACCAGCAGCCGCGGTTCTGGCACGGCGATGTTGGCCAGTTCGCGCAGGCGCGTCATGGCGCCGTAATAGGGTACGGGGACATTTTCGACCAAGTGGGGCGAGGCCTTGCCGGTTCGAAGCCCCGCGAACTGGTCCTGAAGGACGTGGAGGGATTTCTCCATCTTGTCCATTGTTTCGAGCAGAATGTCGTCGAGCGAGTCCATGGAGTCTGAATCTCCGGTTGAAACTCAGTCCGTGACCAGCGTTCCGACCGGCTCGCCGTTGAGAATACGCCGGAGGGCGTGGTCCTGGAGCAGGTTGAAGACGATGATCGGGATATGGTTTTCCATGCAGAGCGAGAAGGCGGCGCCATCCATGACCTGAAGGCGGCGCTCGAGGGCCTCCTGGTAGGTCAGCCGGTCGTACCGTCGGGCCGTGGGATTGAGGCGGGGATCGGCGTCGTAGACGCCATCCACCTGGGTTGCCTTGAGAAGCAGGTCGGCGTGGATTTCGCTGGCGCGCAAGGCCGCGGTCGTATCCGTGGTGAAGTAGGGGTTTCCGGTTCCTCCGCCGAAGAGCACGACGCGCCCCTTTTCGAGATGGCGGAGCGCGCGCCGGAGGATGAAGGGCTCGGCGACGGGTTTCATTTCGATGGAGGTCTGGACGCGGGTGTCCACCCCGATCTTTTCGAGAGCGTCCTGAAGCGCCAGGGCGTTGATGATGGTGGCCAGCATCCCCATGTAGTCGCCCGAATTGCGATCAATGCCCTTGAGTTCACCCGCCCGGCCACGGAAGATGTTGCCGCCTCCAATGACGATGGCCACCTGGATGCCTGACTGGTGAACATCCCGGATCATCTCGGCCATGCGGGCCAGAATACCGGGATCAATGACCATCGAGGCGGCCTTGTTCTGAAGGATCTCGCCGCTGAGTTTCAGCAAAATGCGGCGCGGCCGGCGGAAGGAAGAGGATGGAGAGTCCTCGATACTCATGGGCACTCCGGATCATGGACCCCTGTTTCGCCCTATCACCATAGGGCAGCCGGCGGCCCATGTAAAGAAAAAAGCCCCCAAGGACTGTGACCCGTTCAGCCGCTCGCGGGCGATCCGTCCACCGGCAGGCCGATGGGAAGATCCCAGGCCGGGGTGGGAGGATAGTCGGGCAGATCCAGGTCAGGGACCAGTTCGGCGACCGGGACGATCCGCTTTTCGGCGATGGAGTGATTGGCGGCGATGCCGGTCAGAATGGACCAGGCACCAGCCCGGTGGTCGGCGCGCAGACCAAGCGGATCGGGCCCGGGATCGGGCAGAAAGAGGTCGTCCATCAGGCGTTGATCGCCGCCTCCATGGCCGCCTTGCCCTTCCTCGACGGGCACATAATAGCCCTTGCTGAAATGGGGCATGACGTTGATCGTGGTGGCGTCCCGGATCATCTCGCCGGGCGTCCGGCCGTCGGCATTGACGTAGGATGATTCCCGCATCAGGTGCTCGAGCCGTCCCCGGGTTCCGTTGAACACGATGTGATAGCCCTCCCAGGGCGAAAAGGCCGTCAACGTGTAGGTCATTTTGACGCCGCTGCGGTACGATACGATGACGTTCATCGTATCCTCGATATCAATCTGATCGCTGAACACGCAACGGTCCCGCTGGTAGCCGTCGTAGCCCTCCTGGTTGTAATAGAGTTCGCGAAGGCGGGCATTGCCCCGAACGTCGAGGAAGAAGGGACAGCGGGGGGATTCAGGACACTCCGCGCACCGTTCGGCCCGGCGCATCAGGCCGTACCGGAGCGCCTGCTCCGGACGGTAGAAGACCCGGTCACCGAAGGCCGCGACCGTTTCTGGGACGCTGTTGATCCACCAGTTGACGAGATCGAAGTGGTGGGTCGCCTTATGCACCAGCAACCCGCCGCTGTTGGCCTTGTTGCGATGCCAGCGCCGGAAGTAGTCGGCGCCGTGGGAGGTGTCGAGCATCCATTTGAACTCGACCGAGAGCACGCGGCCGATGACGCCCGACTGGAGAAGTTCCTTCACCTGACGGCGGGGAGGCGAGTACCGGTAGTTGAAGGTCACGCGAACGGAACGGCCGGTGCGCCGGACGGCGTCGAGAATCCGCCGGCATTTCTCCGCACTGATCGTCATCGGCTTCTCCGTGATGACCTCGCAGCCGGCCTCCAGCGCTCGAACGATGTAGTCGTCGTGGGTCGAGTCGCGGCTGGTCACGATGACCGTGTTGGCATTGAGCGCTCGAATCTGGCGTTCGAACTCCTCCGGCGGGAAGAGGGCCATCGGGGTTGTCACGCCATGGCTCCGAAGCTGCCGGAGCGCAAGGTCGAGACGGCCGGGATTGATGTCGCAGAGTCCGACCAAGGTAGAGGATTGAGGATAGCGGAAGGCCGCGGCATCGCGCCACATCACGGAGCGGCCGCCCACCCCCACGAGAATGGTCCGTTTCATCGTGTCGTTCCTCTGGGCTCGACCGCGCATGATAGTGGGTGGCCCGCGGGCGATAAAGTTTTTTCAGCCGGGGGTTGACAGAGGATTGGGAACGGGCGACACTGATCGCCCATGAGCGCTCCCGTGAAATCCCCCTTTGCCCTGGCCATCCGGGTTCCTTACGGTCACACCGATCAGATGGGCTTTGTCTATTATGCCCACTACTTTCTCTACTTCGAAATGGCACGGACCGAACTTCTGCGGGCCTATGGCGTTCCCTATGCCTCGCTGGAGGCGCGGGATATTCTCCTTCCCGTTCTGGAGGCTCGATGCACCTATCATCGGCCGGCCCGCTACGACGATCGCCTCGCGGTGGAGGCCGGGGTGGGCGAAATCGGGCCGGTCCGATTCCGGCTGACCTATACAGTGCGGCGTGACACGGACCTTCTGGCGGAAGGGTACACCGACCATGCCTGCGTCTCTCGGCGGGGCCGGCCTCAGCCGCTTGATCCGTGCCTTCGGGAGGTTTTGGAGCGGATTCGCGTCGGGGGAAACTCATGAGGGGAGATCCGCGCATTCAGGCGCACGCCCGGATTCTGGTCCGTTACTGCATCGAGGTCCGGAAGGGCCAGACTGTGGGAGTTTCCGGCACCTCGGCTGCCGAACCCCTCCTCGAAGCGATCTGCGCCGAACTCTATCGGGCGGGCGTCCATCCCTTTCTCCGCATGACCCCTCCGTCCCTTCGGACCATCTTCTTCACCGAGGGAGACGAGACCCTTTTCGATCGGGTCCCCCCTATCGAGCGTGACTGGGCCCGGCGGATGGACGCCGTCATCGGTATTCAGTCCGAGACCAACACGCGGAGCCTGTCGGGGACGGCTCCGGAACGGATGGCCCGTTTCAACCGGGCCATGAACCCGATCCAGGAACAGATCCTGCGGAAGCGGTGGGTGACGACGCTCCACCCGACCGAGGCCTACGCCCAGGATGCCGAGATGAGCCTGGTGGCGTTCGAGGATTATGTGTATGGGGCCCTCTTCGTCGAGGCGCGGGATCCGTTGGCCCAGTGGCGCGATCTCCGCCGGCGCCAGGCGGCCCTGATCGCCTCGCTGAAGGGGGCCGATCGCATCGAGATCGAAGGGCCCGACACCCGGCTCACCCTTTCCGTGAAAGGGCGCCGGTTCATCAATTCCGACGGCACGCGAAATATGCCCAGCGGCGAGATCTTTACCGGTCCCGTAGAGTCCTCGGCCGAAGGGTTCATTCGCTTCGACTATCCGGTCTGCGCCCACGGACGGGAGGTGGCCGGGGTCCGACTCGTTTTCCGGCGCGGAAGGGTGGTGGAGGCGTCGGCCGAAAAGAACGAGGCCTTTCTGAAAGAGATGCTGAATCTCGATCCCGGCGCCCGGCGCCTGGGGGAACTCGGCATTGGGACCCATCCCCGCCTGAATCGGTTTATCCGAAACATTCTCTTTGATGAAAAGATTGGGGGGACCGTTCACCTCGCCCTGGGCCGCTCCTACCCCGAAACCGGAGGGCGGAATCGGTCAGCCCTCCACTGGGATCTGATTAAGGATCTGCGGCGGGGCGGGGTCGTTCGGGTGGATGGCCGCCCGTGGATGAAGGAGGGACGGTTTGTCCATTCCCTCGGGAAGGGGGGCGCATGATTCCCAAAACGCTCATCGAGCGAATGTTTGGCGCCGCGACCATCCAGCGCTGGAACGATCATGTTCGCCCGGTGGAACTCACCGAGCTGGACAAGCAGGCCCATAAGGCCTTCATCGTCTATCTGCTGGCGCGCTTCGAGGAGGACCGCGGCGCGCTGCTCGACTGGGCCTTCCTTGTCGAAGGGTTTCTCTTCGAATTTCTGCCCCGCGTGGTGCTGACGGACATCAAGGCACCCTTTTACCATCGACTGATGGCCGTCAACGGGCCGAAGGTGAACACGCACGTGACGAGGGTCCTGCAGGCGGACCTGGCCCAGGTGGAACCGGGGTTGCCTGATCGGTTTGTCCGCTATCTGGACGGGGGGGACGAACGGCGGATCGAACGAAGGCTGCTCAAGGCGGCCCACTATCTGGCCACGCAGTGGGAGTTTCGGCTGGTCTATCATCTCGAGCCGTTTCTCTACGGCATCGAGCGCACCAAGGCGGAGATCGAGAATCAGATCGAGGATTACATTGATCTGATCGGCGTCCAGAAGATCCATCTCAAGCAGAAAGCCTATGGCTTTGTGGACCTTTGTGGCCAGTTGCGTTTCCAGCAGCGCTGGGCTCAAACGCCAAGGCTTCCCCGGACCTCGGTGCTGGGGCACTCGTTGTTCGTGGCGCTTTTGACGCATCTGTTCGGCTTGGGGCGCGGATTCTGCCCCGCGCGGGTCCGGAACAACTTCTTTTGCGCGCTCATGCATGACCTTCCCGAGCTCTTCACCCGCGACATCATCTCCCCCATCAAGCGGGAGATCGAAGGGCTCGAAGAGTTCGTGGAACAGGAAGAACGGCGGTTGGTGGACGAGCGGCTGCTCCCCCTTTTGCCCGACGCCTGGCATCCGCAGGTGACCTACTTTCTCGATCGCCCCTTTGACAACCGGATTCTCGATCAGGGGCGGCGGCGGGAGGTGTCGGCCGCCGACCTCGAACGGCGCTATAATGAGGACCGGTTTGAACCGACGGACGGGGACCTGATCAAGCACAGTGATAATTTGAGCGCGCTGATCGAGGCCTCCAAGTCCCTCGAGACCGGCATCCAATCGCCCGCCCTGCTCGATGGGGCGCGAACCATTCTGAAGCGCTATCGAGAAGCGCCGGAGGGACCGATTCCCTATGCGGTTTTCGAGCAATTCCGGCCTGCGGCCTTGAATGAATCGCTTACGCGTTAGAACGCGATGGGCGCGAAGACCGGGAACGGAGCGAGCGCCGCCCGCCCTTTCAGGGCGGTGAGTTCGATGAGAAAATCGGCCTCCACAACCCGACCGCCGGCCTGCTGAATCAGTTCCGCGGCGGCCCGGGCCGTTCCGCCAGTGGCGATCAGGTCATCCATCAGCAGCACCCGCTCGCCGGGCGTGATGGCGTCCTCGTGCATAGCCAGTCCGGCGGTTCCGTATTCCAATTCGTATTCCCGTTCTACGGTTCTCCAGGGAAGCTTGCCTTTTTTACGGATGGGAACGACGCCGGCCTTCAGGCCGTAGGCCACGGCAGCGCCGAAGAGAAAGCCGCGGGCATCCACACAGGCGACCTTGTGAATCTCCGATTTCTGGTGGCGGGCCACGAAGAGCCCCACCGCCGTGTGAAAGAGCGTGGGATCTGCCAGGATGGGGGTAATGTCCTTGAAGAGAATGCCGGGCTTGGGAAAGTCCGGCACGTCTCGGACGGCCGACCTCAGGCGATCGGCCAACGCGCGCATCGCTAGGTCCATAGGGCGCTCCTTCGGTATGGGGCTATTTGGTCGAGGCGGACGTGATGGCCGCCTGGGCGGCGGCCAGCCGGGCGATGGGGATCCGGAACGGGCTGCAACTGACGTAGTTGAGTCCGAGACGGTAACAGAACTCGACGGTGGCGGGGTCGCCGCCCTGTTCGCCGCAGATGCCGCATTTCAGATTCGGTCGGCGCTGGCGGCCGCGTTCGACGGCCACGCGAACCATCTCACCGACGCCGGCCTGATCCAGCGTTTGGAACGGGTCGGCCGGGAGAATTCCCTTTTCCAGGTAGTGGGGGAGAAACCGGTCGGTATCGTCCCGGCTGAAACCGAACGTCATCTGGGTCAGGTCGTTGGTGCCGAAGGAGAAGAAGTCCGCCTCCTCGGCCATGCGGTCGGCCAGCAGGGCGGCCCGAGGGATTTCGATCATCGTGCCGAACTGGTAAGGGAGGGACTTCAGGTTGTACTTGAGCATCACGTCCTGCCGGATCCGTTCGCAGAGTGTTCGCTGGTGGCGAAGCTCAGCCGCGTCGCAGGTCACGGGGATCATGATTTCCGGCAGGCAGGGTTTCTTCTGGGTGGTCAGTTCGGCGGCCGCCTCGAAAATGGCGCGGTACTGCATTTCGGCCACTTCGGGGTAGGTGATACCGAGACGGACGCCCCGATGTCCCATCATGGGGTTGGTTTCGTGAAGCTGATCGGCGCGCTCGCGGAGCTCCTTGAGCGAGATGCCGAGGCTGTCGGCCAGCTCCTTCTGCCGTTCCCGCTCGCGGGGCACAAACTCGTGCAGGGGAGGATCGAGGAGTCGGATGGTGACCGGAAGGCCATCCATGACCGCCAAGGTGGACTTGATATCGCTCTTCACGAAACGGAAGAGGCGGGAGAGGGCCCGCTTGCGCTCTTCGTAGGTTTTGCTCAGGATCATTTTCCGGAGGAGGAAGAGCGGCTCATCGGAGCCCTTTCCGTAGAACATGTGCTCCGTCCGGAAGAGGCCGATCCCTTCGGCGCCGTATTGACGGGCGAGCCGGGCATCCTCCGGCGTCTCGGCGTTGGCGCGGACCCCCATCTTTCGGAAGCGATCAGCCATGGTCATGAACTGTTCGAAGCGGGGATTCGCCGTGGGATCCACGAGCTTGAGGGCGCCGACGTAGGCCGTGCCGGTAAACCCATTCAGGCTGACCCAGTCGCCTTTTTTGAGGGTCAGAGGACCGGCGGTGACTTTGCCCGTTTCGGGCGAGACATGGAGAGCGCCGGCTCCTACGATGCAGCATTTGCCCCATCCGCGGGCCACCAGCGCCGCATGGCTGGTCATCCCGCCCCGGGCGGTCAGGATGCCGGCGGCCGCCCGCATCCCCTCGACATCCTCTGGGCTGGTCTCTTCGCGGATCAGAATGACCGAGTGCCCCTTTTTCGCCCAGGCCACCGCTTCGTCAGCCGTGAAGACGATCTGGCCGACGGCACCCCCGGGCCCGGCCGCCAGCCCCTTGGCCAGAACGGGCGCATGCTTTTCCGCCTGGGGATCGAGAATGGGGTGCAGAAGCTCGTCGAGCTGAGAGGGCTTGACGCGCAGGATGGCCTCTTTTTCCTTGATGAGACCCTCCTCCAGCATATCCAGAGCGATATTGAGGGCGGCCACGCCCGTCCGCTTGCCGACCCGGGTCTGGAGCAGGTAGAGGCGTCCTTCCTGAATGGTGAACTCGATATCCTGCATGTCTCGGTAGTGCTTTTCCAACCGGTCGCGGATTCGGAGCAGTTCGGCATAGACGTCGGGCATGGCCCGCTCGAGGGATTCGCCCGCCGTATCACCGGCGTTTTTCATGGCCTCATTGAGGGGCTGGGGCGTGCGGATGCCGGCGACGACATCCTCGCCTTGGGCGTTGGGAAGCCATTCCCCATAGAAGCCGCGATCGCCAGTCGCGGGGTTCCGGGTAAAGGCGACGCCGGTCGCCGAGGTGTTGCCCATGTTTCCGAAGACCATCGCCTGCACGGTCACGGCGGTACCCCAGTTGTCCGGGATCTTTTCGATCCGCCGGTAGGCGATGGCCCGCTTGCCGTTCCAGGATTTGAAGACGGCGGCAATGCCGCCCCAGAGCTGCTCCTCGGCGGAGTCGGGAAAGGGTTTGCGGAAGACGGCTTGAATCCGCTGTTTGAAGAGCTCGCACAGGGTCTTCAGATCGTCAGCCGTCAAATCGGTGTCCGACGTCAGCCCCTTCTTGGCCTTGTAGGCGTCAAGCATGCGTTCGAGTTGGCGGCGAATGCCCCGGCCATCCGGGGGTTCGATGCCTTCGGCCTTTTCCATCACGACGTCGGCATACATCATGATGAGGCGGCGGTACGAGTCGTAAGCGAACCGGGGATTGTTGGATCGGGCAATCAGACCGGGCAGGGTGGCGCTGCACAGGCCGATGTTGAGAACCGTCTCCATCATGCCGGGCATGGATTGCCGGGCTCCGGAACGGCAGGAGACCAGTAGGGGACGCTCAGGGTCTCCGAACTTCATGCCCATGCGTTGTTCACAGAGGGCGAGGGCTTTGGCGACCTGCTCTTTCAGCCCGGCGGGAAAGCGGGAGCCGGCGGCAAAGTAGTCCGTGCAGCACTCGGTGGAGATGGTGAAACCGGCGGGGACAGGAATGCCGAGCCGGCACATTTCAGCCAGATTGGCGCCCTTGCCTCCGAGGAGTTCGCGCATGGAGGCATCCCCTTCCGCCTCTCCGGGGCCGAAGGTGTAGACGTATTTTTTGGCCGTCGCGGGGATCGAACGCTTGGAACCCATAAGAGTGATCCTTCTTTCTTTTCTTTTCGGCAAAATGGAAGCGGGAAGAATTTATCACAAAATTGCCCCACGTCAAGTTTTTGTGACGGAGGGCTGCGGGTCCCAAAGATGGCCGTCCCTGAGGTGAAGAATGCGGGTGCAACGGGCAGCCAGGGCGCGGTTGTGTGTGGAGAGAAGCAGAGCGAGGCCCTCGCGGGCGACCAGATCGAGAAAGAGCGACAGGATCGCTTCCGCATTGGCGCTGTCGAGGTTGCCTGTCGGTTCGTCGGCTACGAGAACGCGGGGACGGACGATTAAGGCGCGGCCGATGGCGACGCGTTGCATCTGGCCGCCTGAAAGTTCGCGAGGGAGGTGGTGGGCTCGGTCGGCAAGGCCCACCGCATCCAGAACCCGATGAAGCTCATTTGGAACGAGCGGCCGGCGGAGAAAGAGCAGCGGGAGGGCCACATTTTCGGCCACCGTGAGGGTGGGCAGGAGATGGAAGTGCTGGAAAACGTAGCCGAAAAAGCCCCGCCGGATGGCCGTCAGCGCTCCTTCCGACAGGCCGCTCACCGGTCGCCCCCCGATCCAGAGATCGCCGCCGGTGGGCGCATCGAGCCCTGCCAGGACGTTCAGAAGGGTGGTTTTTCCAGAACCCGACGGTCCGACGACGGCGACCGATTCACCCGCGCTGATCGTCACATCCACGCCGTCGAGCGCGCGAACCGTTTCGATGCCGCGGCGATAATAGCGGCAAAGGCCGCGTCCGATAATGAGGGGAGCGTCCATCGCACCTGTCCTCCTGTTATTCCTGCCCTCGGATGGCCTCGACGGGTCGAAGCGAAGCCGCCCGCGCGGCGGGCCAAAGGGCCGCCAGAAGACCCAGGGCCACGGCGCCCAGAATGGAGACCGCCAGCAGACGGGGAGTGATCAGGACCATCGGTTGAGAGACCCCGAGATTGAGCAGACGTCGCAGGGCGGCATCCGTCAGGCGGACGCCGGCCACAGCCACCACGCTGCCACCGACCGCGCCGGCGAGGGCGAGCAGCAGCGTTTCGAGGCAGACGAGGCGGAAGATCTGACGGCGTTCGGCACCGATGGCCTTGAGGATGCCAAACTCGGCCGTCCGCTCGTAAACGCTCATCAGGATGGCGTTGAGAACGCCGATCATGGCGACGATGACAGCGATGACCGCCACCGCCGCGACCATCGTCTGGGCGGTTCCCACCAGCGAGACAAGCGCCCCTTTCACCTGTTCGAGACTGACGACCTGGACTTCGGGAATGGACATCCAACGCCCTTCGAACTCCCGCATGCGGATGGCGTTGAATTGGCGCAAGGTGACCCCGACGATCGTAAGCTGGCCTTCCCGGCCGAAGATCCGTTGGGCGGTTCGAAGCGGAAGGAATACGGTCCCGTCATCCTGGGTACCGGTCCGCTCGAGCACGCCCACGATGCGAAAGGTGTGAAGTTCGGGCTCGCTTCGACCGTGGGGTACGACCGAGAGGTAAAGGAGGTCACCGACC
>Ga0308419_1001165_pt1 | contig 17634 bp, 12 predicted proteins | sample HotsprSampleMS50_FD_203674 | JGI IMG/M metagenome (GOLD analysis project Ga0308419, IMG submission 203674) | Hot spring phototrophic mat microbial communities from Mushroom Spring, Yellowstone National Park, Wyoming, United States - 20090730_MS50 ... | reverse complement strand
AATTAATAAAATCTTTGACTACCAAATTTTAAATTCAATAGATGATGATAATTTATTGTCAGATTTGTTTCAGCAGTATATTAATTATTATCTAAAAGATTATGGTTTATTATATATCAAATCATCAGAATTGTTAAAAAGCAAATATTGTAAAGATTTAATTCATAGAGAATTATCTGAACCCGGTAGATCAAAATTTTTAATAGATTCTGTTAATAATCAGCTTCTACGCAGAAATTATCATATTCAAGCAATTGCTTATGATATTAATTTCTTCTTTACAAAAAATGGATATAGACATAGAATTGAGTTTAAAGATAATAAATTTAGTATAGATGATAACAAGTATGAAAAAAATGAAATTATTGACTTAATAGAAAATCATTATTATAATTTTACTCCGAAAGTATTGTTTAGACCATTATTTCAAGATTATTTTTTACCTACAGCAGCTTATATTGGTGGTCCTTCAGAAATTGCATATTTGGCACAATTAAAAAATTTATATAAAGATTATAATATTACTATGCCAATAATCTATCCTAGACATAGTATTACTATATTAAATAATTTTGCAATTAGAAATCTAAGCAAAATAAATAAGACTACAGAATATTTTTTCCGTAAAAATGAATTAATAGAACAAGAATTTTCTATCGGTTTAATAGAAAGTGATTTAGAAGAATTATTTGAAATAGAAATAAATAATATTAAAAAAATATATGATGAATTATTTTTAAAAATTAAAGATATAGATAAGGCTTTAGAAGTAAATAAAAATGTTGCTATAGCTAAATCTCTTGATATTTTAAGTGATTTTAGGAAAAAAACAATTTCTGCATTAAAGAAAAAACATCAAGTGGAACTAAATAGAATAAAAAAACTACATAATTTTTTATTCCCAATGAATTTACTGCAGGAAAGAGTTTTAAATTTTCATTTTTTTCTCTCAAGATACGATATAGATTTTTTAAAATTAAAATTTAATGAAATTTTTACTAATGATTCTAATAAGCACTATTTAGTAGAATTTAATGATTTATCCAATTAATTTACCGTTTACATACTCTTCTTCAGCATTTTCTATAAAAATAGAATAAAACTCTTTGTTTAAATTTTCAGAAGCATTAAATTTTACTCTAACGTAATTATCTGACCAACTTTTCCAAGTATTGTTACTATTATCATAAGTTTCAGGAATTACTACTAAAGTATTTCCTATTTGTTTTTTATAAAATTGTTTCTTTTTTGATAAAGATAAATTTCTAAGTATATTAGTTCTTTTTTTCCTTTCATTAATTGGTACAGGATTAGGATATTTTACCGCAGGAGTATTATCTCGCTCTGAATAAGTAAATACGTGTAAATAACTAAATGATAATTTTTCTAAAAATTCGTAGGTTTCCATAAATTTTTCTTCTGTCTCGCCAGGGAAACCAACAATAACATCTATACCAATCCCGCAATTAGGAATTTTTTTATTAATTTTTTCAATAAGATTATAGTAATATTCTGGTTTATATCTACGTTTCATTTTTCTTAAAATTTCTGCGGAACCACTTTGTAACGGAATATGAAAATGCTTGCAAAAATTTGAGGAATTTGCAACAATATCAATAATTTCATTATTTAATAGATTAGGTTCGATTGATGAAATTCTAACTCTTAAATCATAATTTAATTTTGATATTAACTTAACTACGTCAGTAAAATTTTCTCCATTCTTAGATTTATAATCTCCAAGATTAATACCCGATATAACAACTTCTTTATAACCGGATTGTATTATTTTTTTAAATTGCTTTGGTAATAGACTAAAATCAATACTTCTGCTGCGTCCACGTGCATATGGAATAGTACAAAATGAACAAAAATAATTACATCCATCTTGGATTTTTAGGAATGCTCTTGTTCTAAGCTCATTATCAGTAGTAAGTGCGGTTTCGAAAGGTAAATCTTCGATACAAGATACATTTACTTGAGTTTTTTCACCATTTAAATAATTATGAATTATACTTGGTATTCTGAACTTTTCTCTTTGACCAAATACTCCATCTACTCCTTGTATTTGAGCCACTTCTTGTGGTTTTAATTGTGCATAACAACCCATAACTCCAAGAAAAGCATTTGGTGAATTTCTTTTAGCTCTTCTGATAATTTTACGAGCTTCTACATCGGCATTATTAGTTACTGAACAGGTATTTATTATAATTATATCACTTTCTTCACCAAATTCTGTAATTTGGTAGCCCAACTCTTCGAATTTACTTATCAGTTGGGCTGTCTCAGCATAATTAACTTTACAACCTAAAGTATGTAAAGATACTTTCATCATTATTAATTTTTGACAATACTAAATTTATAGTTGACGTTTCTTTCAGATAAATAATTAAACATATAATTATAAATTTTATCATTTATTGCTAATTTTTCAGGTGGAATTACACCTTTTTCATAAAATAATCCGTCTGATAAAATATTTAGAGCGGCAGTAGCAGTATATCCTGTAGTTCTTGCCATAGAAGAAATTCCGTTTTGAGTATCGGTATAATCAATCAAATCATATATATAATTGATAGTTTGATTAGATTTTAAAATTTCAATGATAATTTTCATAACTGTAAATTCTTTATCATCACGTAATAATTTCCATTTATCTATTAATATTTTAGAAGTAAAATCTAAAATGTTTATTTCTTGTTCTTTGATTTTAATAGTTTTATTTAATAAAAATCCCATATCTCTTAATAAAGAAATCTTTTCGATATGACTTGGATATCTTAGTGTTTTTTCGATCATATTTGGAATATTTACGGTTTTTAGCAAGCTTCTTAATCCATCTGAATTAAATGCTTGCAAAGTGCCAATACCTTCGAAAAATAAATGTTCGATATCTGTCATTGCTGGCTTAGTTACTATCTTCCCGTCTTCTAAATATCTTGCGTCTCTTGTGTATTCTTCGATTACATCGATAGGAGAAAATGGAGCTTTATATTGGAAAGGTTCTTCTCTAACTACAGGCAATCCACCAACATAGCATTTAAATGAATTAATTTTCTCGCCTTTATTGTAATGATATCCTAACACGAAATTACTAATTCCAGGTGCAACACCTATATCTACAATAGCAGTAATATTGTTTTTTTGGGCTAATTTATCAAGTTCTAAAGCATCTTCGTGGAAGAAGGCTATATCTACAACATTTTTTTTATTTTCAATTATATTTTTTAAAGTATTAAAACCTAAAAAACCAGGCATTGCATTTACTACAAAATCAGCATCCTTAATAGAATCTTTGATTGATTTTGAAATACTTAAATCAGTCTGCACAGTAGAAATATTATGTTTTTTTATAATTTCTAAATTTTCTTTATTAATGTCATAGACTGTTACATCGAAATTTTTTGATAGGTCTCGTGCAATTGCACTGCCTACCATTCCTGCACCTAATACAGATACTTTTTGCATATTTATTTTAAATATTTTGAAACAAATTAATTCAAAAGTAATATTATTAGTTTAAAATCAAATTGTTATTATCTACACTTTCGAAATGTTTTTTGATAGATTCTATTTTTTGCTTATTTATATACTTTAGTAACTCATTTTCATTAGCATTTAAAATATTTGCAATCGAACCAAAAACTTCTAATAATTTAAGAGCTGTTTGCTTTCCAATCCCTTTCACATTAAGAAGTTCTGTTGTTATTGTTCTTTTCTCGCGTAATTTTCTGTGAAAAGTTATTGCAAAGCGATGAGCTTCATCTCTAATTTGTTGAATAAGTTTTAAACTTGATGAAGTTCTTGGCAGTAATATAGATTCGCTTTTATCAGGTATAAAAATTTCTTCTAATCTTTTTGCAAGTCCTATAATTTGTATTTTATCGAATAATTCTAATTCTTTTAGAGCTTCGATAGCAGCATTTAATTGTCCTTTGCCGCCATCAATTACTATTAAATCGGGCAAGTCAGAATTTTCTTCTTTTAATCTTTTGTATCTTCTATAGACTGTCTCTCTCATCACTCTAAAATCATCATTTTGATTAATTTCTTTAGCTTTAAATTTTCTATAAGCAGACTTTTTTGGTTTGCCATTTTCGAAACATACCATCGATGATACTATATCAGTACCTTGTAAATGAGAATTATCAAAACATTCGATAACTTTTGGAATTTTAGCAAGTCGTAGGTCTCTTTGCAATGATAATAAAATTTTTGGTATTACTTGGTCTTTTCTATTTAATTTTATAAGGTAATCTTTTAAAGTGTATTCTGCATTAGCATTTGCCATATCTATTATTTTCTTTTTATCTCCTAATTTGGGGATATGAATTTCTACAGTTTTTTCTCTTTTTTTTACCAGCCAACTTGTAATAATTTCGATATCTTCAATTTCTACAGGTATGAAAATATCTTTAGGGATAAATTCTTCATCTATGTAATAAGTTTCCAAAGTTCTCTGAATTATTTCTTCATCTGATAAATTCTTTGCATTCGAAATAATGAAATGTTTTTTGGCAATTAGTTTACCTTCTCTAATTTTTAAAATTATACTGCAAGCAAATTCTTCACTTTTATACAATCCGAAAACATCTCTATCTAAATTATCAAGGAATACTATACTTTGCCTACTATGGTAATCTCTTAAGGACTCTAATCTTTTTTTTATCATACTTGCTTTTTCGAATTTTAAGGTTTCAGCATATTCGTTCATTTCTTGTTCTAATTGCCTTTCAACATCTTTAAACTTTCCGTTTAATATTTGTATTGCTTTTTCAATATTCCTATTATACTCTAATTTCGATATTAATCCTTCGCAAGGACCTTCGCATTTATTAATGTGATAATCTAAACATACTCTAAATTTTTTCTTTTCTATATTTTCTTCTGTTAAATTTAAGCTGCAGGTTCTAATCTGAAACAATTCTCTAATTAACTTTAAAATTTGTTTCATATTCCTTACATCAGAATATGGTCCGAAATACTTCGAACCATCCTTAACTAATTTTCTTGTGCTATATATCTTGGGAAATATGTCTTTTGTAATTTTGATGTAAGGGAATGTTTTATCATCACGAAGCATAACGTTGTATTTAGGTTTATGCTTTTTTATTAAATTATCTTCTAAAAGTAAGGCTTCGATTTCTGAATCTACTACTATAAATTCTACATTAGCAATATTCGAGATTAGTGCTTTAGTCTTTGCATCGAATATTTTACCTTGCTGAAAATAACTTCTTACTCTATTTTTTAAGTTTTTGGCTTTACCTACATAAATAATTTTACCATTTGAATTAAGGAATTGATATACACCAGGTTTATTTGGTAAATTATCTAAATTAATTTTTTTTACAAAAAATTCATCCATATATAACAAAAATATATTAAATTGAATTTTATATATAACTATTTTGTAAAATTAAGAGGTATAAATGAGACTAAAATTGTTAATGTTATTTTTAGGAATTTTGATAATTAATGCTTGTTCAAGTGTAAATAATTTAAAAGATTATGATTTAGTAGGTAAAACCTTTTATTTTGATGAAGTAATTGGGAAAAATGCTAATCAAATAATAATAAGCGATAATTATAATTATTCAAATCAACAAAATAAATCAAGCACGGAAAAAGCTTTAGATATTATTGGAAATATTGGTACTTCTATTGGAAAATCTTTGACCGAAAGCGAAGTAAGAGAAAAAATTGAAAGAAATTCAAATCCAAAAGATATTGTAAATTCAGTATCAAAAGGTATAGAAAAAACATTAATTCAATATTTGAATATTAAAATTGAAGATAATCTACAAGGAGAATATGATTATATTGTTACTACTACATTAGATGAAGTTGCTCTTCGCTCGGGCACATACGGAACATATATTAATGTAGAAGTATTATGTACAATAACATCTCGAAAAGATGGAAAAATTGTATGGCAACAAAGCGAATCTGAATCAGTTACTCTTAGAGGCCAATCTATTAATTCTTCTGACTCGAAAATACTAAAAGATATAAGTCAAATTGCTGCTTTAGCTTCTTTGACCGATGCTGAAATAAAAACTGCTATAGAAAATGCTTCGTTAGAAGTAGGAAGAAACATAGCAAATGATTTAAGAGAAGACTTGTCTAATGTTAAAAGATAAGTCTTATTTTATTTTATGATAACAAAAATTATTGTCAAATTAAAGGAATTTAATTTATTTTTATAATTTAAACTTTTTGAAATTATAAATTAGAATTATTATTTATGTCTGATATAAATAATGAATTAGGTTTTCAGAAAAGAATAGTATTGTTTTTATCAGATCCGAGTAAAGTATATACTACTAAATCAGGTAAAAGATTGCAAGTTTTGTCTCCAGGTAAATTAAGCACCGAAGGTCCCGATCTAAAAGATATTACAATTTTGTTAAATGGCTATTTAATTGTTGGAGATGCAGAAATTCATTTAAAAAGCTCTGATTGGATTAGGCATAAACACGAATCATATGAGAATTATAAAAATACTATTCTGCATATTACATTAAATGATGACATAGATTTAAAAGGTAAATTTGAATCTTTAATTATTGATAAAAAAGAACTAGTTAATATTAATTATGATCAATCTACTTCAAATGATGCAATTATAGAAATTGAAGAATTGCAAAATTATGCTTTAATGCGTTTATTAAGGAAAACTTCCGAAGCTAAAATAATATTAGAAAAAAAATCTTATCTGGATACATTAATTATATTATCACAGAATTTTATTAGTAAATACGAAGCGAGAAGACATAGACCAAAATATAACTCTAAAAATTTAAGTGAAATTTTAGATGCTATTTATTTTTCTAATATTACTTCATTTTTAAAAGATATTTTTGAAAATCAAGAAATTCAGATTCCTGATATAATGCAGAAACTAATTAAAACAAAAATATCCAACGAAGGTCCACACCTTAGAAGAGAATTAATACTAAATGCTGTACTACCAATTGCAATTGCTTTAGCTAATGATGAAAATAGAATAAATTTGTTTGCTTGGTTTTGGGCAACACCTGCTCTTAATAGTTATGGAATTCTTACTCGAAGATTTCCAAACTTACCGCAAAATTATATCTGGCAACAGCAAGGTATGTTAGAATATATTAAACAAAAATCCTTAGTAAATAATTCTATTGCCGAATCATTCAAACAATATGGATTTTTTGAAGTTCTAAACTTCTATAAATATGGTAGATTACCGCTTGATTTTTATGAAGAGGAGGTATGAAATTTATGACTAATGACATTAAAAATATAATTAAAACAATAGGACCAGGAATTGTATTTGCAGGTGCCGCTATAGGTGGCTCTCATATAATCCAATCTACAAGAGCAGGTGCAGACTATGGCTTTAAATTAGCAATAATAGTAATTTTAGTTAATCTTTTCAAATATCCATTCTTTGAATTTGGAATAAGATATACCAACTTAACAGGAAAAAACTTAATCGAAGGATATAAAAATTTAGGAAATTGGGCAGTATGGACATATCTTATTCTAAGCATAATTACAGGAATAATAAATGCTGCTGCTTTATCTGTAGTTTGTTCCGGAGTATTAAGTTTTATAATTGGAATAAATTTTAGCACTACTATATATAGCATTATTTTACTCTTTTTCTGTATGTTTTTATTAACTATGGGCAAATATCCATTGCTCGATAAAGCAATGAAAATAATGATCATTTTACTAACGACTACTTCACTGATAGCCTTATATTTAGCATATAATAAAGGAATGAGTATAATACCAAACTTTGTAGAACCCGAAATATTTTCCAAAAAAAGTGTTTTTTTTATAATTGCTTTAATGGGATGGATGCCTGCTCCAATAGAACTATCGGCAATTACATCATTGTGGTCTTTAGGAAGAATGGAACAAATGAAATACAAACCTACATTTAAAGAATCATTAATTGACTTTAATATTGGTTATATCGGAACTATAGTTTTAGCAATAGTTTTTTTAAGTCTTGGTGCTTTTATGATGTATGGTACAGGAGTAGAGTTCCAGAATAGTGGTGTAGGATTTACTAATCAATTAATCAAAATGTATACTGATTTATTTGGTACGTGGAGTTTATATATTATTGCTCCTGCTGCTTTTTTTACTTTATTTAGTTCATTAATATCTGTAATCGATGGTTATCCAAGAAGTTATGAAAACTCATTCTACACACTGAATTTTTTTAAAAATATTAAATCTGGTACTGTTTACTTTTGGACTATATTTCTATTAGTAGTATTTGCATTAATAATTATCCAATTTTTGGCTAAGACTATGACTGTAATGATAGATTTTGCAACAGTGATATCTTTTTTAGCAGCTCCGGTTTTTGCAATACTTAATTATAGAGTGGTTAAAGGAAATGAAATACAAGAATCATATCGCCCTAAAAACTTCTTAAATATTCTTAGTATTTTAGGAATTATATTTTTTATATCTTTTAGTTTAATTTATATATATTCGTTATTATTTATTTAAAAATTAGGAAATAAAATGCACACCGGTAATTATGTTCTTATTTTACATACACATTTGCCTTGGGTAATAAATCACGGTAAATGGCCACACGGATTAGATTGGCTAACAGAAGCAGTTGCAGAGTGTTATATCCCATTACTAAATGTATTTAATGAATGCTTAAGCGAAGGTATAGTGCCAAAAGTAACATTAGATTTTTCTCCTGTATTATGCGAGCAATTAGAACAGCCTCATTTTAAAAAATTATTTATTGATTATTGTAATGAAAAAATTAATCTAGCTATTCAGGATAGAAAAGATTTTATTAATTGGGGATATGATCCCCATCATATATGGTTAACTCATTTTTGGGAAGAATGGTACACTAATAGGAAAGAAGATTTTGTAAAAAAATATAATTATTCTATTATTAATGCTTTTAAAGAATTGCAGGACAAAGCTGCAATAGAAATTATGACTTGTGGTGCAACACACGGATATTTACCTTTATTAGGTTTTGATAAAAGTGTTAATTTGCAAATTGCTACTGCTGTTAAAAATTATAAAAAGCATTTTGGAGTAGAGCCACGTGGTATATGGTTGCCAGAGTGCGCTTATCGTCCAGCTTACGAATGGCAATCATTTCTACCAATAGAGCCATTCCACAGAAAAAAATTACGAACAGGTATAGAACAATTTTTAGCTGCTTATGGAATTAATTACTTTGTTACTGACGAAAAACTAATTAAAGAATTAATTCCTTTAGGTAGATATATAGATGATACGAAGGAAACTTTTGTTCCTATAAATTCTGAAAATTATTATTTCGAAGATTGGAATTTTGATAGAACAGCATTAAGACTTTACGAAGTATCTTCAAGTGAAAAAGTTGAGTATGGAACAGCTGCAGTATTTACCAGACATAGAGATATTTCTATGCAAGTTTGGAGCGGCGAAGTAGGATATCCAGGGCAACCAGATTATCTTGATTTCCACAAAAAAAGTATGAATTCTATGCTGCGTTATTGGAGAGTAACTGATAATAAAGCCGATATGATGTATAAAACTTTATATCACCCAGATTGGACTAAAGATAAAATAGACCATCAATCTATGCACTTTATTCATCATATCGAAAATACTTCTAATTATTATTACAATAAGACTAAAAAATTTGTTACTATTTGTACTCCTTTTGATACTGAATTATTTGGTCATTGGTGGTTCGAAGGTCCTGAATTTATAAAAGCTGTTATCAAGGGGCTGCATCATTCTCCTTATGTAAAAATGGTAACTGCTTCTGAACAATATATAAAATTAAAACCAAAAGAAGTAATTGCTCTTCCCGAAGGATCTTGGGGAGTGAACAACAATCACGAAGTATGGTCGAACGAAGAAAATAAATGGACTTGGGAAAATATATACAATAATGAACTGAGATTTGATAAAATTTATAATAAATATTATAATGAAAAAATAACAAAAATTGGTAAAAGAATTTTACTTCAAGCATTAAGAGAATTGATGCTATTACAAAGTTCTGATTGGCAATTTTTAATTTATACAAAATCAGCAAAAGATTATGCCGAGCAAAGATTCTTTTATCATAATTCTGATTTTAACAAATTATGCGATTTGTTTATTAAAAATCAGTCTTCTAATTCAATTGATGAAAATGATGAAAATTATTTACAACAAGTAGAATTAAGAAATTCAATTTTCCCCGAATTAGACCTTAATGATTGGAAAGAATTATTTAATAAGATTTAATGAGTGTTTCCCGAAGAATTCTCAAAAACATATTTTCTCTATCTATTGCTGAGATCTCGAGTAAAGGATTAGCTTTTTTATACACAATTTATTTGATTAGAACTATTGGACCGGAAGGTAATGGAATTTTAAACTTTGCTAAATCTATTGTACAATATTTCTTAATTGTAGTTGCTTTAGGATTTGATCAAGTTGGTATTAGAGAAATTGCAAAAAATAAAAACTTAATTACTAATTATGTAAATGATATAATTTCTATTCGTTTGATTCTTGCGTCAATATCTTATATATTATTAATAATTACTGTTAAAATACTAATATTTACTAAACCAGAATTATATTATAATCAACACATAATTTATATTTATGGCTTAACTTTATTTGCAAATGCTCTTATGCTAAACTGGGTATTCCAAGGCATCGAAAAAATGGAAATTATAGCAATTCGTTCAGTTTTAATTTATGTTTTAAATTTTTTAGGTATAATTTTACTTGTAAAAAGTAATCAAGATATTACTATTGCAATATTGGTAATAACCTTTTCGATAATAATTACATCTGTATGGATGTTGATATATTATTATAAATTTTATGGTAAAATTAAACTCCACTTCGATATTAATAGATTTATTTCATTAACAAAGCAAGCACTATCAATTGGCTTAATATTCCTTATTGCTATTTTATATAATAATATTGATATTACTATGCTTGGAATATTAAGAAATGATTTTGAGACAGGATTATATAGTGCTGCTCATCAAGTAATAGTTTTTGCAATATTACCGTCATTTATATTACAAGGAGCTTTTTTTCCGCAATTTGCAAATAGAGAAACCTTTTCTGAAAGAAATAATATATTATCAAAGTATGCAAAGATTCTTGCTTTTTTTGGATTTTTGATATCAGGATTATTATTTGTTTTATCTGATGATGCAAAATTGTTTTTTGGAAATAAATATGTTGGTACCGAACTTGCTCTAAAACTTCTATCTTTTACAATTTTAATTCAGTTTATTATATCAATTTATTTTTCTCCTTTAATTGCTTGGAAGCAAGAAAGAAAGGTAATTATAGCAAATATTTCGGGCTTAATTATAAACATAATTTTGAACTTGATTCTAATCCCTGTTATTAATATTTATGGTGCAGCTTTAGCCACAATAATTTGTGAATTTACAGTATTATTGGTAGTGATTTATATTTTTAAGCAGAATCATAATAATTTGTTTCTTAAAGATATTTTTAGTTTTTTACCAATAATAATTATATCTATTTTGCCAATATTATTATTTAGGGAAAAATTTAACTTTTTATTTTCATTAGTTTCAGTAGTCATTTTGTATGTTGGCACGTCTCTTGTTTTTAAATTAGTTAGAATTGAAGAAATTAAATTGATGCTTAAAAAATGAAATATGATTTTTTAATAGTAGGAGCTGGTTATGCAGGCTCTGTATTAGCAGAACGCATTGCTTCACAATTAAATAAAAAATGTTTAATAGTTGAAAAACGTAATCATATAGCAGGTAATGCTTACGATTATTATGATGAAAATGGATTATTAGTTCATAAATTCGGACCCCATATCTTCCATACCAATTCAAAGAAAGTATGGGATTATTTGTCCAGTTTTACAAAATGGAATAATTATGTTCATTATGTAAAAGCTTATATAGATGGTTATCTAGTACCTATTCCATTCAACTTAAATAGCCTTTATCAAGTATTTCCATTAAAATATGCCCAAAAATTAGAAAAGAAATTAATAGAGCATTACGGATATGGATTAAAAATACCAATTTTAAAAATGATGGAAGTAAATGATACCGAATTGAACTTTTTAGCAAATTACATCTATAAAAATGTTTTTCACGGCTATACACTTAAACAATGGGGACTGAAACCCGAAGAGTTAGAATCATCAGTTACTTCGCGTGTTCCTGTTTATATCAGTAGAGATAATAGATATTTCCAGGATACGTATCAAGCTTTACCTTTGAATGGTTATACTGAAATGTTTCGTAAAATTTTAAATCATAAAAATATACATTTATTGCTTAATGTTGATTTTAATGAAGTAAAAGACTATATTAAATATGATAAACTAATATTTACAGGACCTATTGATATCTATTTTAATTATATGCACGGTGAGCTTCCTTATAGAAGTTTAGAATTTGAATTTAGAACATTCGAGCAAGAATTTTTTCAAGAAATTGGGCAGAAAAATTTTCCTAATAATTATGATTATACTAGAATAACTGAATTCAAGCACTTAACACAGCAAAAACATCATTTTACTACAGTTGCTTATGAATTTCCTAAACAACATATAAGAAATATAAATGAACCTTATTATCCAATTCCAAAAGAAGAAAACAACGAACTCTATCAAAAGTATAAATCTGAAGCCGAAAAAAGTGCTGATAATGTAATATTTTGTGGTAGATTAGCGGAATATAAATATTATAATATGGACCAAATTGTTGGGGTTGCATTACAAGTATTCGAGAAAAAAATTGCAGGGATAAGATAATTGAGCGAAGTTAAAACACCATTATGCGTTGATTTAGATGGCACATTGATTAGAACAGACGTAATGTTTGAATCTATTGTAATCCTTTTGAGAGATAATCCATTAAATTTCTTTTTTATTATATTTTGGTTGATAAAAGGTAGATACTACTTAAAAGAAAAATTAATAGAAAAAACTAAATTAGATCCTAATAAAATTCCAATTAATGAAGAAATTATAGAATATTTAAAAGTTGAACAGAAAAATGGAAGAAAAATATTATTAGTAACTGCTGCTATGCAGGAGATTGCTAATTTATATGCTGATTATTTTGGTATATTTGACGAAGCAGTAGGTTCGAAAGATGGAATAAATTTAGTTGGTAAAAACAAAGCTTCATATTTAGTAAATAGATTCGGAGAAGGTGGTTTCGATTATATAGGCGATTCGAAAAAAGATCTCTATATTTGGAAACATTCAAGAAATTCTTATATAGTAAATCAAACTAAAAATATAATAGATAAAGTTAAAAAAGATTCAAATGTTCTTAAAATTTGGAATTTAATTCCCGAAAAGAAAATTACATTATTTTTTAAACAAATTAGAGCTTATCAATGGGTAAAAAATCTATTAATTTTTTTACCTATAATATTATCGCATAGTTTAAATTTACAAGATTACATTTTATCATTTTTAGCTTTTGTGTCTTTTAGTTTTTTATCTTCATCTATCTACTTAATCAATGATATATATGATTTAGATAGTGATAGAATCCATCCCGAAAAAAAATACAGACCATTTGCATCAGGACATTTAAATTTACTATTTGTTCTGACAACATCAATTATTTTATTTCTATTATCTTTTGTTATAGCATTGTTTATTAATCTATCATTTTTATTTTCTTTATTTATATACTTGATATTTAGCTTATTATATACATATTCATTTAAGAAAATACCAATTCTCGATATAGTAATTTTATCGTTTTTATTTACTATTAGAATTTATGCGGGTTCGTTTGCTACAAATATTGCTATTTCAGAGTGGTTATTTAGTTTTTCTATATTCTTCTTTTTATCTCTAAGTTCACTTAAAAGATATATTGAATTAATAAAAATGAATGATAATTATATATTAAGTGGTAGAGCATATACTAAAGAAGATAGAAATTTTATAAAAAATATTGGAGTATCAACGGGTTTAATTTCGATTTTGGTTTATGTTCTTTATATAAATAGCAGTAAAGTTTATTCATTATATAGTAATCCGGAATATTTGTATTTTATATTATTAATATTAATTTATTGGTTACTTAGATTGTGGTTTTATTCTGATAAAAAAATTTTAATTTACGATCCTATCATTTACATATTAAAAGATAAAGTTAGTTACATACTTTTACTTTTAAGCATTATTTTATTCTTATTTGCCTTATGAAAAATTATAGTAATTTCAATAACTATCCCAAAGTAAGTCATAAAGATATTATTCCGTTTTATTCGAGTGTGGATAAGATTGATTTTAATAATTGTGAAGGTTATGTTTTACCATATGGTTTAGGAAAAAGTTATGGGGATGTATGTTTGAACCCTGATAATTACTTGATAGATTGTAGTTTTATGAATAAATTTATAAGTTTTTCTGAAGAAACTGGAGTTTTAGAAGCTGAATCGGGTGTTACATTAAATGATATATTACAAATTTTTGTTCCTAAAGGTTATTTCTTACCTGTAACTCCTGGTACTAAATTTATTACTTTAGGAGGAGCAATAGCAAATGATGTTCACGGTAAAAATCATCATAAATTAGGTAGTTTTGGAAATCATATTTTAGAAATAGAAATATTAAAAACAGATGGGCAAAAGATTTTATGTTCTAAAGAATTTAATTATGATTTATTTAAATCTACGATTGGAGGTTTAGGGCTTACAGGTATAATTACAAAAGCTAAATTAAAATTATCTAAAATAGGTAGTGTTTTTTTAAATACAGAATATATTAAGTTTAACTCTTTTGAAGAATTTTTCGAAATCAATTCATATTCCGAACAAGAATATGAATATACTGTTGCTTGGGTAAATGCGTCTCAAATTGGAAAAGGTTTATATATTAGAGGTAATTTTCTAAATGAAAATGAAAACAATGAGATAAAATTATATCTTAAAAAAAAATTAAATATTCCAATTAATCTGCCCTTAATAAATTCTATTTCAATAAATATTTTTAATTTTCTAAATCAAAATAAACAATTAAAGAAAATTAGTAAAAAAATTAATTATTTTGATAAGTTTTTTTACCCATTAGATAATATATATAATTGGAATAGGTTATATGGTAAAAATGGTTTTCTACAATACCAGTTTGTTATTCCTTTAGAAAATTCTTTAAGCAAAATAAAAGAAATATTTAAAATTATCAAAGAAAATAATTTAAAATCATTTCTTTCTGTTTTGAAAACATTTGGAAATATTAAATCATTAGGTATATTATCTTTTCCTATTCAGGGATTGACTCTTGCTATAGATTTTAAAATATCAAATTATAAATTGTTTGAAACATTAGATATATTAGATAAAATAGTGTTAGATGCAGGCGGTAGAATTTATCCCGCAAAAGATTGTAGAATGAAAGGAGAAGTGTTCTTTAGTTCTTACAATATAGATCAAAACTTTTTAAATAATATCGATATAAAAATCTCTTCGGGATTTTGGAGGAGAATAAATAATCCTTAAAGAATACCTACATATCCAAAATTTTTTATTATATTTTGTCCTTCATTACTCATTATCCAATTGATAAAATCTCGCACATATCCTTTAGGTTCGCTAATAGTGAATAATTGTAAATATCTTGTTAGTGGATATTTATCTTTTTTTATATTTTCAGTTAAAGGATAAATATTATTAACTTTTATTGGTTTTGCATCGGAATGATTTCCTAATCCCCCAAATCCAATAGAATTTTCATTTTGTTCGATTAGAGAAATTAATGTTTCGTGATTTTGTATTGCTATAATATTTTGACAATAGTCTTCACCATTTAATATATGACTTTTAAAATAATGATAGGTACCAGATGTACTCATACGTCTATAAGCTAATATTTCTTGATTTTTCCAACCTAAGTCTTTCCAATTATTAATCTTACATAAATAAATTTTATTTAAATCTTCTATTGATAAATTTTCAACAGGATTATTAGAATTTACATAGATTACAATTGCATCTTTTGCAATTAGATGAGATATACCTATACTATTAAATTTATCAATAATAATTTTTAATTCGTCAGATTGTATATTACGCGATGCCATTGCTATATCTGCTTGACCATTTTCTAATGCTTGGAATCCATATTCTGTACCACCACCAGTTACATAAATTGATACATTTGGATTGTTTTTCATATAAACTGCTGATAAAATTTCCAATAGTTTATACATAGTATCTGAGCCAGCAATTTTTATTTTTTCATATCTTTGAATAGATATGCAACTTGAAAATGAAATTAATATAAAAAAAATAATTTTTTTCATCTTTTTTCTGCTCTTGTTCTTAGTCGCTCTAAATAAAATTTATTATTATACCATTCTGGTACTTTTTCGCAATTATTAAGCTTGATTATAAAGTCTAATAAAAATTGAGAATACTGCAAAGTAGCATTCCAATTTATATTTAGATTTACATCATCTTTTGGAGTATGATAATAATTTTCTATATATTCTATTAATCTGTTAATACCATATTCAAAACTTACATTTTTATATTCTAAGCCATCTAAAATTAATATAGAAGGCACACCTGCATAAGCAAAAGCAACTTGGTCAGAATTATAGAATGCATCGAATGCTTCTTTTTTATTATAATTTGTGTCTAAAAATAAATTATTATCTAAGGCAATATCAGATAAAAATTCTTTTAAGTTTGAATAGTTAGCTCCGACTCCTATAACATTTTTAAAATTATCAATAAATGCTACTCCGTCAATGTTTATATTTGCTATCATTTTATATAATGGAACTATTGGATTTTTAGTAAAATATCTACTACCAAGAAGACCTATTTCTTCGCCTGCAAAAAAAATACATAAGACTGAGCGTTTTAAAACATCTCTTTGCTCTGTCAAAATTTTTGATAATTCTAATAATACTGATACACCAATAGCATTATCATAAAATCCGTTATAAATAGAATCATTGTCAATTGGTTTCGACACTCCAAGATGATCATAATGTGCTGTAATTACTAAATATTCATCATTATATTTTGGATTAGTAGATTTAATTTCATAGATAATGTTTGATATATTAAAACTTCTATCTCTATATCGTCCTTTAAAAACCATTTTTGTATTTAAAATTTGACTATTTTCATAAGTAAAATTTTTAGATTCAAGGTTATTTTTATCGAAATTAAATAATAAATCTGTTAATTCAGGATGTAAGATTATTGTAAGGATATTAGACGTAAAAAAAGGTAAGTTATACTCTGGTTTTTCATAATCATTACCTAAATTTTTCCAGTCGTTATTATTTTTGATCTCATTAATTGGGATTAAAATGCAAGCAATTGCTCCTCTTGCTAAGGCTATTCTTTTTTTTGCTTCTAATTGGCCATACCTTGCGATAAGCTCATTTGAATTTAATTCATTAGGAACACCATCAAAAAAAACTACGGTTTTGCCTACTACATTTATTCCATAGTAATCATTATAATCAATTTCGGGAGCAAATATACCATATCTTACAAATACTAAATCTAATTCATTAGGGAAATAACTCATCAAACCGCTTGAGTGAATATAATATTCTCTATATAGAGATAATTTTTTTGTTCCAAAATTATTAATAAATTCAA
>Ga0308419_1001164_pt1 | contig 17661 bp, 20 predicted proteins | sample HotsprSampleMS50_FD_203674 | JGI IMG/M metagenome (GOLD analysis project Ga0308419, IMG submission 203674) | Hot spring phototrophic mat microbial communities from Mushroom Spring, Yellowstone National Park, Wyoming, United States - 20090730_MS50 ... | reverse complement strand
TTGGTGTAGAAGTGAAGGCAGAGGAGCCGACGAGTTATGGGAAGGTAGACATGGCGGTGGTGATGCCGAAGGTGGTGTATGTATTTGAGTTTAAGGTGATAGAAGGGGAGGAAGGGACGGGGGAGGCATTAGAGCAGATAAAGAAGAGGGGATATGGAGACAGGTATAAAGGAATAAATAGGGGCGTATTGCAATACGCCCCTATTTATTTAATCGGCATAGAGTTTAGTAGGCTTAAGAGGCAGATAGTTGGATTTTCTATAGAGAGGCGGGGGATAGGATTTGCAGTGGGCAATAGGGATGTGACATCTGGGATTGGCAAGGTAAAGACAAGCCTTGACACAGGTGAATATGAGGCTATACAAGTGGCTGGTTTAATTGCCTTACAGACATCTGACGCAGTCCTTGCAAGGATACCCAACACTGTGGTGTGCTTTGCGGCCCTGGTGCTGGTGCCCCTGCAGAGGGATATCTCAGGTTTTCCCTTACTTAATCCTCAGAGCAGATAAAGGATGCCCTCTGATTTGGCAAGGGTGTTTCTCAGCATAGGTTCAAACCTTGGTGATAGATTGGATAACCTACATCGTGCTATTGAGATGCTTATAGATGGAGGATTAGAGATTAAGCGGGTCTCATCGTTTTATGAGACCAGACCTTGGGGTCTCAGCGGACAGCCCAACTTTCTCAATGGGGCAGTTGAGGCACAGACAACCTTGATGCCTATGGAGCTCCTTAACTTGTTAAAGGACATTGAGGTAAGGCTTGGAAGGACCGATACGGTGCGATGGGGGCCCCGTTGTATAGACATTGACATAATCTTTTACGATGACCAGAAGATTGCTGAGGAAGGGCTTCAGGTACCCCATCCCTTAATGCACAAGAGGGGCTTTGTTTTAAGGCCCCTTGCAGAGATAGCACCTCAGTTTGTCCATCCAGTTTTAAAAAAGGATATAAAGACCCTTTTGGAGGATCTTGATGAAGACGATCAGTGTTAAGAGCCGCACAAGGACAGAGTTTATAGACATAACCGACGAGGTCAAGCGGGTAGTGGCCGAATCCTCTGTGAAGGAGGGCCTCTGCATCCTATATGTACCCCACACTACAGCAGGGATAACCATCAACGAGGGGGCCGATAATTCTGTAAGACGCGACATACTAACGGCCATCAACAAACTCATCCCCTTTGAAGGCGATTACCAACACCTTGAGGGCAACTCTGCAGCCCATATCAAATCTACATTAACCGGTGTATCTCTGACCTTGATAATCCACGAGGGCAAGCCTGTTCTTGGCACATGGCAATCGGTCTATTTCTGTGAATACGATGGCCCAAGGCACAGGAAGGTATTGGTCAAGATAATTGGGTAGTAAAAAGGAGGCTCCCATGTCAGAGCAACAGTTGTGCATAATATGTGCTTATAGAGGCACCTGTCAGAAGCAGTTTTCCCTACCTGCAGGCAGGCGATGTCCAGAATTTACCAAGGATCTCACCATTAAAGATCCCGAGCAGTCAAAGGCCGAAGATGGTGCCTCAAAGCAAAAAAAGTAGCCCTAATTATCTAAATAGTCTTTGGAACGCAATAACGAGACAGGATATTTTTGCCAAAGTGCCGTACTTGTGGTTAATTGCACTTTCAATACTTATCTTGTCCTGTGGAAAGAAAGGCCCTCCAACCCTAAAGGCCTATGAAATGCCTAAGGCTATAGCATCCTTAAATGTCATGAGGATTGATGGACCTCTGACAATATCGTGGGATTATCACCAAGAGGACCTAAAGGGCCTAAAGGGATTTTTATTGACAAGGTCATCGCAAAATGGGGATGTGGAGTTGCCCCTGAGTCCAGATACATCGGTGTATATTGACAAGGACATAAGAGAGTTTGAGACCTACAGGTACAGGATTAGGGCAGTGAATAAAAAGGGCATTGTGGGGGAATACTCTAAGGAGTTGGTGGTGCATGTTTGTCCACTCCCTCTACCACCTGCCACTGTTAGATATAAGGTTCTGGACGATGCGGTGGTAATCCTCTGGGAGGCAAGTAAGGGTGAAAAGATGGGGCCCTGTGGTGGGCCAATCAGACACAATGTTTACAGCCATGATACCAAAGAGGGCTCTTCACAAAGGCCTTTAAACAATGCACCCCTTGATACTGATAGATTTATTGTACCAGTGCCAAAAGACAAGACTGCCTACTACACTGTAAGGTCTGTAGTCAATACAGGCCTTGACCAGATTGGTCCACCCTCAGAGGTTATTGTGGTTAGCCCTACCGACCTTGTGCCATCACCACCCCGTATTGTAAATACCGTTAAAAGCGAGGGGAGGGTTTTTGTCTTTTGGCAAGAGGCATCAGAGCGATGGGTGAAGGGCTACAGGGTCTATAAAAAGGCCAGCTCTGGAGAGTTTGAGCCTGTCGCAGAGGTGAGCACACCGGTATTTACAGAACAAACAGGCGATGAAAGGGAGACCCTCTACAGGGTAACATCAGTGGGACCTGTAAGGGAAAGCCCCCCTGTAGAGGTGAGGATAATAGATGACAAACGATAAGATACTGCTTGGTCATGGCAGTGGAGGCCTTATGATGCACGGCCTGATCAGGGAACTCATATCTCCCACATTAGCACTATCCTCACTTAGTGACGCTGCAATCCTACAGGCCGAACTAAGAGGCGGTGCAAGACTTGCCTTTAGCACCGACTCCTATGTGGTCTCGCCTTTATTCTTTCCGGGTGGCAACATTGGAGACCTTGCCATAAACGGTACCGTCAATGACCTTGCCGTCTCAGGGGCCAAACCCTTATGGCTGACTGTAGGGTTGATTATTGAAGAGGGCCTTCCGATTGAGACCCTAAAGCAGGTCCTAAATTCCATTGCAGACGCAGCACAGAGGGCAAATGTGAGGGTCGTTGCTGGCGACACAAAGGTGGTTAACCGTGGTGGTTGTGACCAGCTCTTTATCAACACTGCAGGCATTGGTGTGGTAGATGAGGGTATTGACCTCGGTCCTCACAGGATAAAAGTGGGCGATATTGTAATTGTAAGCGGCATGATAGGCAATCATGGGATTGCTGTGATGGCTGAACGAAACGGACTTACCTTTGACCCTCCGGTCCTGAGTGACACCGCACCGCTTAATGGCCTTACTGAGAGACTGTTAGGCTCTGAGGGTAATGCTATTAAGATGATGAGGGATCCAACCCGAGGTGGTGTGGCCACTACATTAAAAGAGATAGCCCTTGAAAGCGGCCTCAACATTGAGATAGACGAGACAGAGCTACCAATAGCAGCTGGTGTAAATGGTGCCTGCGAACTCCTCGGCCTTGATCCACTTTATGTGGCTAACGAGGGGATCCTTATAGCTATCGTAGACAGAGATAGGGCCCAATCTGTCCTTAATCTAATGAGAAGTAATCCACTGGGCAAAGATGCTGCCATTATTGGTGAGGTCACCCCTTTGAGGGGAGACAGGTCGCCATTGGTTCTACTTAGGACCTCCATAGGGGGTAGAAGGATAGTGGATATGCTAGCAGGGGAACAACTGACGAGGATCTGCTAAATCAAAGGTAGGCTGAAGGCAATGTGCAGAAGGCCTTGGCTATAGACAGAGGGTAGCTATAGGCTTTAACCTGCGATTTTAAAATACTACATAAAAGAAAGGCAGGGAAGAGATTGCCCCTCAAACCTTATCAAGGCGATGGGATTGTTTAAACAAGGAGACTGTATGCACAATGGGTAACATTAATGTAATACCAATCGCAGAGAAGATAGGTATCGCTCATAGGCCTCTCGGCGCCAATTCTCTTGCCTTATTGTTGGAAAAATCGCTCAATTTAGGTATAATGCCTTGCTGGCATACCTTAAATCCCATACATCCCCATCACATAGGCTTAATAGGCTACTATTTGGTATGTTTGGTACATATCATGGCGCAGTATTAATTCAGCCCGCAACGCCCGATTTCTCAGGCATACATATCATGCTTTTATGATTACCGATAGAATCAAGAATACCATTGAAAATCATAGGATGCTCATACCCAAAGACAGGGTCTTGATAGGCCTCTCTGGGGGGGCCGATTCATCGGCCCTTACACTTGTGCTTTGGGAATTAAGGGAGAAACTCCAACTAACCCTCTATGCCCTCTACATAGACCATTGTCTGCGCCCTAAGGAAACGCCACAAGAGATTGAGCACTGTCAGAGGCTTTGTAGGCATCTAAACATAGAGTTGTATGTGGAGGCTATTGATGTCAGGGGATACTGTATTAAAGAGGGACTAAGCACCCAGGAGGGCGCACGGGAATTGAGGTATAAGTGTCTTGCCGATAAGGCAAAGGAACTTCTATGTAGTAAGGTCGCATTGGGCCATACAGCAGAGGATCAGACAGAGACGGTATTTATGCGTATTGTTAGAGGAACAGGGGTCTCGGGGCTTGCAGGCATACCACCCATAAGGGGCATGTTTATTAGACCCCTAATTGATGTGTGCAGAACAGAGGTGGAGGATTATGTAATATCAATGGTCCGTAGTCTGAAAATAGACCTTTCAGTGCCCTACATCATAGAGTCTTCCAATCTTAAAAGGGACTACCTGCGAAACAAGATCAGGCTGTTTTTACTCCCGGAGTTAAAAAAGGCCAATCCCTCACTTGTCAAGACCGTATCAAGGCTCACTGAGATCGTAAGAGATGAGGAGGACTACTTTAACCTCTTAGTGACAAAGACGCTGATGAGGCTAATTTCAAGAAAGGGTGATGGCTTTATTGAACTATTCTTGACACCTATGGAGGCCATTGATAGGCCAATCTTAAGGCGAGTCTTAAGGAGGGCAGTTGATGAGACCACAGGCCTAAGGGGGATATCGTTTATCAACATTGAGGAGATGGTAGGACTAATAAAAAGTGGCAGCACTGGGGCACGTATTTATATTGGAAGGGAAATAAGGGTGATCAAGGGTTATTCCACCCTAATCATTACTTCCAAAAGGCCACAGGCCATAAGGCAACAGACTGTTGACAGACCCCAGGATCTGGTCATCAAAGAGGCAGGATTAGTATTAAGCCTATCGGAACATGAGCTCACGACCAGCGTAGATTATGGAGACGGCAAGACCATTGCTGTGGTTGATGCTGCAAAAGTCGGCTATCCACTCATCATTAGAGGTAGGCAAAGGGGCGATCTCTTTTATCCCCTTGGTCTTGCAAAGAAGAAAAAGCTGCAGGACTTTTTTGTAGACCAAAAGGTGCCTCGTGATGAGAGGGATACAGTGCCCTTAGTTACCTATAGAGGCGAAATTGTGTGGGTAGTTGGTTACAGGGTGGATGATAGGTATAAGGTTGATAAAGAGACAAAGAGAGTTTTAAAATTTATACTTAAACCTTTAAGAAATTAGATGGAGGCACACAGAAATGGATAAAAAGGTATTTGCCTTAATCTTGGTCGTTGTGGCTATCCTAATCTCTGGTCTTCTACCACCTTGTTACGCTCAGGAGGCTACAGACCCCCTTGCAAGCATAGGGGAGGCAATGGCAAATGTGGCCGAAAAGGCAAAGCAGGTGGTGGTCAATATCTCAACCACCAAGACCGTCAAGCAGCAGCCTAATCCATTCTTTGATGACCCCTTCTTTCGGAGGTTCTTTGGCGATGGGGCACAGCAGCAAAAGAGGAAGGTTACCAATCTTGGCTCTGGTGTAATCGTATCAAGAGACGGTTACATACTCACCAACAACCATGTTATTGAGGGTGCAGAGGACATTATTGTGAAGCTCTATAGCGGGCGAGAGCTCAAAGGCAAGGTGGTTGGTATGGACTCTAGGACAGACATCGCAGTAATCAAGGTATCGGAGACAAATCTGCCCACCATAGCGTGGGGAGATTCAGATAAATTGAGGGTTGGAGAGATCGTCTTTGCTATTGGCAATCCCTTTGGTCTTAGTAGCACCATAACGATGGGCATAGTGAGTGCCCTCGGCAGGTCTGGAATGGGCATAACTGACTATGAGGACTTTATCCAGACCGATGCGGCCATAAACCCGGGCAATTCAGGTGGTGCACTAATTAACACAAAGGGTGAATTGGTGGGTATAAACACCGCAATATTGAGTAGAAGTGGCGGTTACCAAGGTATTGGCTTTGCAATACCCTCCAATATGGTCAGAAACATAATGGACAGCATAATCAATGTGGGCAAGGTCACGAGGGGATGGCTTGGGGTGCAGATACAACAGTTAAATCCAGAACTGGCAAGGCAGTTCAATCTCCCCGATGAAAAGGGCGCACTGTTAGTAGAGATCGTTGAGGGTAGCCCTGCAGAAAAGGCTGGTCTCCAGAGGGGTGATGTGATCGTAGAGTTTGAGGGTAAAAAGATAGAGGGTCCATCTCAATTAAAGAACATGGTGGCTATGACCAAACCAGGCCATGAGGCTAATATTGGCATTGTAAGAGATGGTAAGCCCATGACTGTTAAGCTCATAATCGGTGAGTTGCCCTCAGAAGATGGCAGGCAGGAGTCAAGGGTATCTCCTACCTTTGATAACTCCATGCGTGGCGTAAGCGTCCAAGAGGTCACCGATGAACTACTCCAAAAGATGGGAATTACTAAAAAGGTCAGGGGAGTAGTGGTCACTGCCATTGAGGAAAACAGCCCTGCCTTAGGCATACTTAATAGGGGCGACATAATAATGGAGATAAACCGCAAGACCATATCAGGCCTAAAGGACTACAACGAGATAGTCTCTAAGATAGACAAATCCCAGAGCATTCTGCTTCTGGTCTTGCGGGGCAAGAGTTCTGTATTTCTGACCCTGCCAGCAAAATAGGCAAAGGCTGGAGATCGGACTCAGGCAAGGCGCCCTGTTGCCCCTTAACCCGTTACGGTAAAGGGTGGGGGCAATCCCGCCTCCACTGTAACTACAATTTTGGTGTCAAGGTCTTTGAGGGCTGTGTAGTTGTCAACCTTGAAGAAAATTCAGCCTTCAATTAGGCGACCAAGAAGGCCCATAGGCCCTTATCCCACGGGGTGTAATCCTCACCTGCCCCTCTCCATTGGCCCTCATGATGTAGATTGCAGGGGAACCATCACGGTCAGAGGTAAAGACTAAATACCTACCATCTGGCGAAAAGGAGGGGTCTTCGTTGTTACCCTTGTCAGTAAGTCTCTGGACTGAAGACCCATCGGCCTTCATGATAAAGACTTGCTGTTTGCCATCAACCATACTCGTAAATACGATCCTATCGCCTGTTGGTGACCACGCAGGCGATGTGTTGTACCCACCCTCAAAGGTCAGTCTCCTGACCCCGTTACCCTCGCTGTCAGCTATGTATATCTGCGGAGACCCTGAACGGTTAGAGACAAAGAGCAATGACTTTCCATCAGGTGATATGGCGGGCGAGATATCTATCCATGGTGAACCAATGAGCTTGTAGCCCTTCATGGTGCCGATGTCTGCCCTGTGGATATCGGTCTTGCCGTCCTTTGAGGAGGCAAAGACAAAACTCTGGCCATTTGGGAAGAAATTGCCCGTGATGTTGAGACCACTCAGTGAGACGAGCCTCCTCTCTCTCATCTGCTCAAGATCTAAGAGATAGATCTCCCAGTTTCTGTCTCTCTCTGCCGAATATAGCAATTGCCTGCCATCGGGCGACCACCTTGGGCTCATTATTATACCTGCACTTATCCCGGTGTTAAAGACCCTTTGCCCATCGTAATCAGAGATATTTATCTCCTTAGTCTTGCCTCGGTCTACCACAAAGGCAATCCTGCTCCTAAATACACCTGTCTGGCCTGTAAGGAGCCTATATAGGTCGTTGGATATACTGTGGGCAAGGGGCCTTAAGAGATTTGCAGAGGCTGAGTATTCCTTTCTTAAGACCTCCCTGTTTTCAAGCACATCATAGGCGGTTATGCTCGTGATTATGTTTTGAGATGTCTTTGATACATTCCCCTTAACCACAAGGGCAGTATTTAAAGGTATCCAGCTCCTTGCATTGAAGGGTTGATCATTTCTCTCTACCTGGGCATCCTCAGGTAGACAATAAAAGAGACCTGTGAAGTTGAGGTCACTGATAACTATCTCTGAGATCTCCTTACCATTGCTAAAGGTCTGTATTGCTATAGGTAATGGTCTGATATTTGGGGCATTGACATCTATATATACCTTTGATGACTCAACAGAAGGGGTACCCATTAATACAAAACTCAGCAACGCCCATAGAAATAATCCAATCTTTGCAGTCATGGCTTGAACCTGATCCCTACCTCATCAAGGCCCTCTGGAGGCGGGGGTAATGATGCAATGCTGCTTATGGCAGAGAGGGCAGACCTGTCAAAGAGCCTGTTACCAGAAGACTTCTCTATGCCCATTATCTGTATGCTACCGTCTCTTTTTATCTTTATTGATATTATTGCCTCCAGATCCCTGTCAATGGTCTCGGGATATACCCACCGTTCCATTATCTTTGTCCTGACCATTGAGAGGTAATCCCCCTTGCCATGTCCGCTCTGCAAAGGCGCACTGTCTGCCTTGCCTGAGGTCTTTGACCTTGCAGATGAGCTTAGGTCTATGGTGTTTCTCACGGCTACTAATCTCTCAATCCTCTTTTTTGCCATTAGTTCGCTTATCCTGTCCTCTACTGCCCTGTTGTTAATAGGGTCCTCTCTTTTTTGGGGCTCTCGCTTAGCGGTCTCTTTTACAGGGGGTTTAATTGTAGAACCGATAACAGCCTTTTCTGGTGCCGGTAACGATGGCTCTGGGGCAGGGGCTGATAGATCGCTCACAATAGAGACGATATAACTTTTCTCTACTTTTGTGCTACTGTTTGAGTTGATCAAAAGCACTATAACAGACAAAAACAGTATATGAAAAAATAGTGAACAGGATGCCGAGAGATAAAACCTTGGCTCTCTCATCGCCTCTCAAGCTTTGGCTCTGTAACCATACCGATCTTGTCAATGCCGGCCTCCTTGATCTCCCCCATGAGCTCTACCACAAAGCCGTAAGGTACATCCTTGTCGGCCTTAAGGAATACATCAGGGTTGAGAGTCTTCATGGCCGATAGCTTTGACATCAGGTCCTTCATGGATATAGGGTTATCGTTGAGGTATATCAGATTGCCCTTTTTGACCGTTATGTTGATGCGGTTCTCTGGGGGCATATCCTTGCCCTTTGCCTTTGGTAGGTTGACATCTATACCCTGTTGGAGTAGCGGTGCAGTAACCATAAAGATTATAAGCAACACCAACATTACATCCACAAAGGGTGTGATATTTATCTCGGAGAGTACCTTTCTGCGTGGAGAGAGATTCATTTGAGTATATAATCTACAAGCTCTTCTGAGAAGTCTTCTAATTCAACAGTCATCCTGTGAGCCCTGCTCAGGTAGTAATTGTAGGCAATTACGGCAGGTATTGCAGCTGCAAGCCCTACTGCAGTGGCAATAAGTGCCTCTGCAATGCCTGGGGCCACTACTGCAAGGGACGCAGAGCCTGCGGCCCCAATGCCTGTAAAGGAATTCATAATCCCCCATACAGTGCCAAAGAGGCCTATAAAGGGTGTGGTTGAGCCCGTAGTGGCGAGGAAACTCAAATACCTCTCAAGCCTTGCCGACTCAAGGGCCGTATATCGCCTGAGCATCCTCTTTAGCTCGTCCTTTTCGGTGTATGTCTTTTCGGCATATACAGACCTAAAGAGATTTGCCATCGGACTGAAGGTGAACTTTTTTGAGGAGTTAAAAAGGTCCTTGGGATTACTGACCGTGTCATAGATGCGGCCAAAGCTGTAGTTTTCCTTATCGGCCTTTGAGAAGTGGAGCCACTTGTGGATGATAATAGTCCATGAGGTCAATGAAAAGAGCAAAAGTATTATCAAGACCGCCTTTACTACATAGCCGGCCTGTAAGATCAATTGGATTGCACTGTGTTCCATAAACTGAATATTTAAATACTAACGGCTGGAAAAGTCAAATGCCAGACCTGTAGTGTGTCAAGAAAAGAGAGATGTACCCCCTTTTATGGGTCTATCATTAAGAAGGCTTGAATCAACCAAGCCTCCCAAAGTGTTATTTTTTAGAAGTGAGACGGTGCCACCATTTCGTAGAGCACAAGGACTCTGTCATTCCGAGCGTAGCGGTGGGTATTAAGCCTATAAAATAGAACCTTAACATTGTTACTTTATGTAATTCCATGATTTAAAATTTTTATAAATCTATATCTACCTTGTCTTTGATAATTTGTATATGATACTGTGCATATCTTACTTACTGAGAGAGTGTGTCCTTATTGACTGAAGAAACGCCCATAGAGAAAATAGGGAGGCATAGTCAAAATCAGCCCTCTCTGAGCACCATGGGTACTACTCCGCCTGTCCATTCAAAGTAGGTGTGGAAGGGCTTCTGCAGGGTAACCGATATGGGTAACAACCGAAAGGCTATGGAGGACAGGGGTCATTTTGTATGGATTGAAATTATGGGTTCACAATAGTGATTGCACTGCCTTTGATTATGCTATTTTAAGCTTAGTTCAGACTTCAGAGTTTGATTTATTTTAGAGAAATTTCAGAGTAATAGTTAATGCTGTGGTCAAAAGGACTGACCTTTGTTATCTTCTGTGGGGTAAAATCAGTGCTGGGAGCATGCGGAATGGATACAAAAAATTCACTATTGAGAGGGTGAGAGATGGAGATAAAAAGGTTAAATAGCGTGGAAGACTTGGGCAGGCTAAGAGAATCTCTTCGGAAGTTTATGTTCTTGCCCGACACACCAAGGATGAATGTCTGTTGTGGCACGGCATGCACGGCCTCAGGCTCACATAAGGTAATTGATGCACTAAGGCGCGAGGCAGACCAAAGAAATATCCCCCTTGAGATAATTAAGACGGGCTGCCAGGGCATGTGCCAAAAGGGACCCGTAATGAAGACTGAGCCATACAATATATTTTACCAGCGAGTAACCTCAGAACAGGACCTCGTTAATTGCCTATACCTTTGGCAGCGGTATGCCCTTTAGGCAAGCCCTCTACAGGACCGATATCCTGCATGAGCCACTGCTTGAGATGGTGGACCTCCCCTTTTATAAGAAACAGCTCAGGGTCGCCCTTAGAAACAATGACAGGATTGACCCCTTGAGCATCCACCAATATATTGCGGTTGGAGGATATAAGGCACTTGAAAAGGCCCTGTCATCAATGACGCCCGATGAGGTGCTGCAGGAGGTTGATAGGTCAAAACTTAGGGGCAGGGGAGGGGCAGGGTTCCCGGCAGGTGTAAAATGGAAACATAGGAAGTCCTCGCCTGAGAAGATCAGGTTTGTGGTGGCTAATGGCGATGAGGGTGACCCTGGTGCCTTTATGGACCGTTCTATAATGGAAGGCGATCCCCATAGCCTCATTGAGGGTATGTTGCTTTGTGCCTACGCAATCCAGGCCGAGTATGGTTTTATTTATGTCCGCCATGAGTATCCCCTTGCGGTCAAACACCTTAACCACGCCATATCACAGGCCGAGCAGATGGGACTCTTAGGTGCAAAGATACTCGGCACAGGATTTAGTTTCTATCTAAGGGTTCGTGAAGGGGCTGGTGCCTTTGTCTGCGGAGAGTCCACGGCCCTCGTTGCCTCCATTGAGGGAGAAAGGGGCTTCCCTAGACCAAGGCCACCAAGGCTCTCTGAGAAGGGTGGAGGCGTATGGGGCTACCCGACCAATCTCAATAACATAGAGACCTATGCCTGTGTGCCGCCCATTATAGAGAAGTGAGCTGACTGGTTTAGGTCTATCGGCACAGAGACATCCCCAGGCACAAAGGTATTTGCCCTCACAGGGAAGGTCAAGAACACAGGACTTGTGGAGGTGCCAATGGGCACTACCTTGCGGGAGATAATCTACGTCATCGGCGGAGGCATTATAGGCGATAAGCCCTTTAAGGCCGTTCAGACAGGAGGCCCCTCTGGTGGTTGCCTCCCTGCAAGCCATTTAGATCTGCCTGTGGACTTTGACTCCCTCACAAGGGTAGGTTCAATGATGGGCTCAGGTGGGATGGTCGTGATGGATGAAGACACCTGCATGGTAGATGTGGCCAAGTATTTCCTCTCTTTCACACAGGCTGAGAGTTGTGGCAAGTGTCCACCCTGTAGGATAGGCACCTATCAGATGCTCCAGATAATGGAGAGGATCACCACCGGCAATGGCAGGCATGGAGACCTACAGAGGCTTGTTCAATTGGGCAGGATGGTCCAAAAGGGCTCGCTCTGTGGGCTTGGGCAGAGTGCCCCAAACCCCGTACTTTCAGCGATAAAATACTTCAGGGTAGAGTTTGAGGAGCATATTTATGATAACTACTGCCGTAGCAATGTCTGTAGCGGCACAGGTGTCTATATAATCAATCAGACAGAGTGTATCCGTTGTGGCCTCTGTAAGGAGGCCTGTGCCTTTGATGCAGTCCGTGAGACCTATGATAAACACTACATAGAGAAGGAATACTGCCAAAAGTGCAAGGCCTGTTACACTGCCTGCCCAGTAGAAGCAGTGAAGATAAGAAAACAGAGCGTTACCAGATTAGAGGAGCAGTTTAGGGTCCCAGAAGAGCACCTTGAGGTCTTAGAAAACAGGGCAAAGATAAGGCTTAAGGACCTTTTAGAGAGAAAGACGGGCAAGATAGTAAAGTGCACCCTAAGTTGTAAGGTCTCAGATGCCATAATAAAGATGGATGGCCTTGATGTGGGCTCAATGTTGGTCTTTGATAATGATGATAACCTGGTAGGTATATTTACCGAAAGGGATGCAATGAAGTGCTTTACAAAGGGCATAGCCGTTAGGGATGTTCCGATACAAAAGGTAATGACAAAGAATCCCATTACCCTTGATGTGAGTACCGATATAGGTATAGCCGTAAACCTGATGTCAGAAAAGAAGATAAGGCACCTTCCTGTAACAGAGGATGATAGGGTGGTGGGTCTAATATCATACAGGGATCTTGTAACATATCTATTGCCAGAGGTTGCCTTTGTTGCCTCTCAATAGGTAATAATACTGATAGGAGGTCTTGATGTTTGCAAAATCTGAGGAGATAAGGGGACACTATACAGGGATGTCAGAGGTCCTGACAGAGGGACATATGGCAAAGGGGATGTTAATCCATGAGCTGCAGGAGATACAAAAGGCACATAACTATCTACCTGCTGAGGAATTAGAGAGGCTTGCAGAGAGGCTTAATATCTCCCTTTCAGAGGTCTATAGCACGGCCTCTTTTTACAAGAGCTTCCATTTTAAACCAAGGGGTAGAAACATTGTATGTGTATGTATGGGAACGGCCTGTCATGTTAGGGGCGCCTCTAAGGTCCTTGATGCCCTAAGCAATGAGTTCTGCATCAAACCGGGTGAGACCACAGAGGACCTCACGGTCACCCTTGAAACTGTAGGGTGTGTTGGCTGCTGTGGGCTTGCGCCAGTGGTGACCGTAAATGAGGAGATCGTCGGGGAGGTTGATGTGCGTAAGACGGCCGATGTGATTAACATTGTAAAGAACAGGAACATGCCGGGAGGATAGGAGATGACCTTAAAAGAGTTGCTAATTACAAAACCCTCAAAGCTCGTAACCTGTAAGACCAGTTGTATTGCAGCCGATGCCATATCCATTATGGACGGCAAAGGCATAGGGTCTATTCTTGTATATGACGACAATGACAGGCTTGCGGGCATCTTCACCGAACGCGACATCATGAGGTGCTTTGCCAAGAATATACCCCTCAATGAGATTACCATGTCAAGGGTCATGACCCCAAATCCCATGACCCTTGATGCCTCCTCCGATGTGGAGGTGGCAATGGCATTGATGTCAGAAAAAAAGATAAGGCATATGCCTGTTACAGAAGAAGGCAAGGTCATCGGTGTAATATCCTACAGAGACCTCGTCTCCTTCATCTTGCCCGATGTCATTTATATGGCTGAAGACACCATGTAATAAAGGAAGGTAATATGACTGATAAAACCAATATCAAGGTTGAGGACATAAAAAAAGAGGCCGAGAGGAGACACCAGTGCCTCGTTCAGGGCTCTCTCTATTACATCACAGAGTTCCTGTCAGGCCCCATGTGTGGTCGCTGTTTCCCCTGTTCAATGGGGTCTTACGAGGCAAAGATAAGGATAGCCAATATCCAACAGGGTGAGGGAAGTAAGGGAGACCTTGCGGCATTACGACAAATCGCCACTCAGATGCAAAAGGGCTCCATGTGTAAAAGGGGTAAAGATACTGCCCAATATCTTTCAGAATGGTTAAACACAGGGGTCTTTGAAGAACATGTAGGACACTGCTGTGGGGCCTTGAGGTGTCCCTCAATGATAGAATACCGAGTGATACCTCAGAAGTGCACGAGCTGTGGTCTCTGCAAAGAGGCCTGTAGGTTTAACGCCATAAGCGGTCAGAGGCGTAAACCCTACATGCCCAATACACATCCTTTTGAGATACTTGACAGGAAGTGTAATCGTTGTGGTGAGTGCATCAAGGTGTGCCCAGAAGATGCGATAGTGCTTGTCTGTAGCGAATGACTTATTCATAAAAAATCAACTTTCGTAAGGAGGAATAAATGGTTCAACTTACTATAGACGGTAAAAAGGTAGAGGCAAGGGAAGGCATGACCATAGTAGAGGCTGCTGAGGAGGCAGGTATCCACATACCCAATCTCTGTTACCTAAAGGGCATGAAGGGCATTGGTGCCTGCAGGCTCTGCATGGTAGAGATTGAGGGACTGAAGGCACCGATGACGGCCTGTACCACAAAGGTAAAAGAAGGCATGTCAATTAAGACAAGCACCCCTGAGATAGACGAACTAAGGAGATTTGTATTAGACCTGATACTGTCTATGCACCCTATGGATTGTATGACCTGCCCAAAGGCGGGGATCTGTAGGCTTCAGCAATATGCCTATGATTATAATGTCAAAGAATCCACCTATACCCGCAAGTTATGGGGCTTCCAGGTTGATGACAAAAATCCCTTCATCCGTAGAGAGCCCGACTACTGTGTGCTTTGTGCACGATGCGTTAGGGTCTGTAGAGAGCAAGGCACAAAGATACTGGACTTTATGGGCAGGGGTGTGGGCTCAAAGGTCACCACTCCAAACGACAAGCCCATGCAAGAGACCGAGTGCACCTTCTGTGGGAGCTGTGTAGATGCCTGTCCTGTCAATGCCCTTACTGAGGCATCTAAGATTGACAAGGGCAGGGAGTGGGAGTTTACGAAAAATGACTCTGTTTGCACCTTTTGCGGTGCCGCCTGCTCTATAAAGGTAAGTTCAAAAGATAACAGGATTGTTAAGGTCACTACCAGTGCCCCAAACTATAAGCACACCGCCTATATCTGTGCCCTCGGGCGGTATGGTTTTGATTATTTAGACTCCCCTGAGAGGCTCAAGACCCCCCTTATTAAGACCAATGGTCAGTTAGTAGAGACCACATGGGATGAGGCCCTTAAGACCATTGCTGAGGCCTTTAAGTCCTCAAAAGATAAGACGGCCATTTACACCTCGGGCTCTATACTGACAGAAGATGCCATTACAATTGACCGTTTTGCCTCAGAGGTCCTAAAGACGACCAATGTGGGTTCCACAGTGGGTATCTATGCCGACACCAATGCATTAATCACAGGTGTGATAGACCCCAATCAGATAGACCTCCTGTTGGTGCTTGACCTCAAGGTCAGTCAGAAGGGTTATGTCCTCCCTGCAATTGATGCAGTCTTAAGGAGGCTTGTCTCGGCAGGCACGCCGTTGTTATCGGCAGGGGACGAATCCTTTGCTGATATTGCCTCTGCCCACCTAAAGGGTAGTGGCCTTGAGGCCCTGAGGTCGCTGATAGCGTTCCTTTGTAAGGAGGGCGTATGTAAGGATGCTCACCTGTGCAAGGCCACTGAAGGTGCAGTGATAGACGAGGCAGTGCAAAAGGCAGGCAAGCTCTTTATGGAGGCAAAAAATCCACTCATAATCACCTTACCGGGCCTTGCTGAGGCCGCCTCTAACCTCACATTAATCAAGGGGGAATTGCTTACCATACCCTTTGAGGCAAATGCCATTGGGGTTGCCCTCGCGGGTGTTGCGGGCTCTAAGACAGTGTTAGATCAAATCACCAAGGCCAAAGGCATAAGGGCACTTTATGTAATAGGTGAGACTACAATCACTGCAAGGCCTAATGTGCCTTTTATGGCAGTGCATACCACCCATCTTGATGACCTTGCAAAGTCAGCAGATGTGGTCTTGCCCTTAACCACCCCCTATGAGTCTAATGGCACGATAATCCGTAGGGGCCTGAGGCAGAAGGTGGTAAATCAGGTTATCAAACCCATTGGTGAGGCAAGGGCGCCAAGAGAGGCCATTGAAGCCCTTGCAGAGGCTATGGGGGCTGAGATAAAGACCGCAAGGGACTCAGACATTAAGAGACTCTTAAAGGTCAAATGGAACCATAAGCCAAGGCCCTTTGAGCCAAGACAAGACCTTGAAGTGGACTTTAAAGAGATATTCACCGTCGTCAATCGCTCAATGCTCTCAACACAGCGGATCAAGTGGCTTAGAGAGGTCAAAAAGCTCTAACCCTCATGAAGCAGTCTTTTAAAGGGGCCCACCATATAGCCTTTGCCACAGGGGACCTTGAGCGGACCATAAGGTTTTGGCGAGACCTCCTAAGGATGAGGCTTATCGGTGCCTTTGGTAAAAGTGGATACAAGCAGTACTTCTTTGAGGTCTCTGACCGCTGTGCAATATCCTTCTTTGAGTGGAAGGGTGTCCAGCCGGTGCATGAAAAAGACCCGGGTAGGGAGCAGACAGGGCCCTTTGTCTTTGACCACATAGCCCTTGAGGTCCAGTCTGAAGACGAACTCTGGGAATTAAAGGACAGATTAGAGCACAACGGAGAGTGGGTCTCTGAGGTCATTGACCACGGGATAATCTATTCAATATACACCTTTGACCCAAACGGGATTGCCCTTGAATTTACCTATCAAAAGGAAGGGATGCAGCTACAGCAGAACCCCTTAAATTATGACAAGTCCCCAAGCCCTGTAGCCTCTGAGGGCATAGAACCACAGATCGCTCTATACCCCGACTCCCCTAATCCTACGGCAAAAGACAACAGAAGGGTTTATAAGGGACTCATTAGCGACTACATTAAGTAGCCTATAGACGCCACCACTTTAGGAATGCTCTAAACTTGAGCATAAAGATGTAGTTAACCCATAAAAATCCAATTACCAAAACCAAGAGTGGAGGTGGGTAACCACTTCCCTCTGAAACGGATGTTCCCCTCTTAAAAATCCAGAAACACAATAAAGACAGCAAGTTAGTCGTTACATGACAAAAATGTAACCACTAATAAATAGTTAATATGCTCGACATTGCAGCTATAATGTGTTAATACATACTCACAATGTATCTTGATAAATCAAAGATCACAATCAAAGGCAAAACTTACAGTAGATATCTTCTTCGCGAATCATATAGAGAAGGCAATAAAGTAAAGCATCGCACCATTGCAAATTTAACCAACCCTCCTGAGTTTTGTAGATAGTCAAGACATTTGACCCCTTTTATGCAAATAAAATTGACCCCCCTCTAATATACCTTTTTGAGACACTTTTAGTGCTCTAAAAGGCGTAAGTGTTTTATCCCTTTCGAAAACGGCTTCG
>Ga0308419_1001158_pt1 | contig 17702 bp, 15 predicted proteins | sample HotsprSampleMS50_FD_203674 | JGI IMG/M metagenome (GOLD analysis project Ga0308419, IMG submission 203674) | Hot spring phototrophic mat microbial communities from Mushroom Spring, Yellowstone National Park, Wyoming, United States - 20090730_MS50 ... | reverse complement strand
ATCTCCAGCTCCTCTCGGAGAACCGTGGGGAGGTTAACCACGTTGGGCACTATTTCCCCTTTCAAGCCTTTGATGACTTGCTCGGCAATGTTCACCCCCACCCTTCTCTGAGCCTCAACCGTGTCTGCTCCCAGATGGGGAGTAACCACTACGTTCTTGAATTCGAACAAGGGATTGTTGTATGCGGGCTCTTCATCGAAAACATCCAGCCCCGCGCTGGCAACCTTTCCCGACTTCAGGGCCTCTACCAAGGCTTTCTCATTGATAATACCGCCGCGGGCGCAGTTCACCACCCGGACGCCGTCTTTGCACATAGCCAGTTCTCGCTCGCCGATCATGCCGTAAGTCTCTTCATTCTTGGGCGTGTGGACGGTGATGATGTCCGCCTCCCGCAGAAGTTCTTCTAGGGTATTCTTCTTTTCCGCCCCGAAGCGTTCAAAACGCTCATCCGCTATATACGGGTCGTAAGCAATAATATGGCAGCCGAAGGCCCGCAATCTGGTAGCCACCATGGAGCCTATCCGTCCCAACCCTACAATGCCCACGGTTTTTCCGTAGAGTTCGATCCCTCGGAAAGGCTTGCGATCCCATTTCCCGCTCTTCAAGAAAGCGTTAGCCTCCGCCGTGTGGCGCACGGAGCATAAGAGCAGGGCTATGGTCTGCTCAGCGGCGGAAATCGTATTGGAATCCGGTGTGTTGGCAACGATGATCCCGCGCCGGGTACAGGCGTCCACATCGATGTTGTCTATACCGTTTCCCGCGCGCCCCACCATTTTCAAATTCGTGGCCCGGGACACCAACTCTTCGTCTACCTTGGTCACACTTCTAACGATAAGAGCATCATATCCCCCAATAATGTCCAAAAGCTCCTGCCTGCTGATGCCGTCCCGGTAATCTACTTCTAGTTCCGACTTCAAAAGTTCGATGCCTTCTTCCGCTATGCGTTCGGTTACGATAACACGTCGCTTCTTCACCTTTTACACCCCTCTTTGCACCATAATTTCTTGAGCTTTTCTGACCCCTCGCCCTAATTCCACCTCGATGCCCAGTTCCACCAAAACCATTTCTAATGCCGCCAGAACTGCAAGGAGGTCTAGGTAAGGAACATGACCTAAGTGCCCGATTCGGAAAATCACATCATCCAGTTTCTGCTGGCCTCCAGCTATGACAACATTGAATCTCTCCGACATCCTCCTTCTTATGCGGTTTGCCCCGATGCCCTCGGGCGCGACTACCGCGGTCAGCGAAGATGAGGCCACGCTGTCGTCAGCTAACAGCTCGAGTCCCAGGGCCTTGACTCCTGACCTGACCATGTCCCTGTATACAGCGTGCCTGGCTATTACGTTGTCTATTCCTTCGCTCTCCATCATGGTCAAGGCTTCCTTTAACCCGTAAAACAGAGAAATCGCAGGAGTATACGGGGTCTGTCCTTTTTCCAGGTATTTGAGGGCACTGCCTATGTCCCAGTAGTAACGCCGGTTAGTGCAGTTCTTCGATATCTTCATGGCCCGGGGGCTTATAGCCAGAAACGAAAGCCCCGGGGGTATCATGAAAGCTTTCTGGGATCCGCTTACCACGACATCCAGGTTCCATTGGTCCGTCTCCAGGTTCATAGCCCCCAGCCCGCTCACCGCGTCTACTATGAACAATGCCGGGTGATCACCGATGGCCTCTCTAATAGCCCGGATATCATTAACCACCCCGGTCGAGGTCTCGTTGTGAGTGACCAAAACCGCTTTTATGAATTTGCCCCGATCCTGGGCTATTTTCTCTCTAACCACCTCGGCATCCGCTGCCTGGCCCCAAGGAAACTCGAGCCTGTCGACTTCCGCTCCGAATTCCTCCGCGATCTTGGTAAATCTGTCGCCGAAAACCCCTATCGAGATAGCCAGGACTTTATCCCCTGGCGAAATGAAGTTCACCACTGCTGCTTCCATAGCCCCTGTACCGGCCGCAGGAAAGATAATAACGTCGTTTTTGGTTTTGTACACCTTCTTAACCCCTTCGGTCACCTCAGCTATTAATTCTCTGAATTCCGGCCCCCGGTGGTTTATCATCGGTTTGGCCATCGACCTCAGGACATTCGTCGGTACGGGAGTTGGCCCGGGCAGTAACAGGTACTGTTCTTCCTGGAATTTCATCCCTCTTCCTCCTCAACCAAAAATGCAAAAACCCCTCATCCATCTATTACCAGGGACGAGAGGTATTTCCCGCGTTGCCACCCTACTTGGCCGCGCAGCCGCAGCCCGCTCATTAACAGCTATAACGGTGCCACCGGAACTGCTCCTCGCAGTCTGCCTCCGGGGTGGATTCGGCCAAAGCCTGGACCGGTTCACACCTGGCCACCGGCTCTCTTAACCAAGGCTCACGCCTACTATTCCCCTTCATCGCAGTTATCCTTGTGAAATTATGAGTTATTATATTATACCCCTTTTCCTTTGACAACCCGTTTTTCTACGCCATTCTCAGGAAATAATCGTGAATCGACAGGTCGTCCGTAAGCTCTGGGTGAAACGCCGTAGCCAGCAACCGCCCTTGCTGTACCATCACTATTTTACCGTCCACTTCAGCCAGCGGTTCGGCCTCACCCCAGACCCTTTCCACGTAAGGAGCCCTTATGAATACGCCTTTTACCTCTCGGACGAATCCTTTGATGTTCAGCCAGGCTTCAAAACTATCCACCTGTCGACCAAAAGCGTTGCGGCGAACCGCTATGTCCATCAAGCCGAGACGGAATTGATTGCTGCCTACTATTTCTTTAGCCAGCACGATCATGCCAGCACACGTGCCAAATATAGGCAGGCCTTTTTCTGCTTCCTCCCGAACCGCGTCTGCTAGGTCAAAATCAACCAGCAACCTTCCTATGGTGGTGCTTTCGCCTCCCGGGATTATCAGTCCATCAATCTCCTTTATGTCTGCCCCAGATCGTACCCTAACCGGTTGACACCCCAATCGTTCCAGCACCTGCTGGTGCTCGATAAAAGCTCCCTGCAGGGCCAACACGCCAATTTTTTTCTTACCAGCCACGTTCCTGCATCCTTTCCTCGGGCCTTATGCTCGTTATCTCAATACCGGGCATGGCTTCACCCAGATCTTTCGAAATCTCGGCCAACACCTGTGGGTCGTCGTAGTACGTAGTCGCGGCAACGATAGCCCGTGCCCTTTTCATCGGGTCTTTAGATTTAAAGATGCCTGATCCTACGAAGTTACCGTCAGCTCCCAGCTGCATCATCAGAGCGGCATCAGCCGGAGTCGCTATACCGCCTGCCGCAAAGTTTACTACGGGCAGGCGCCCGGTTTCTGCCACTTCCACAACCAGTTCGTAAGGTGCCTGCAGATCCTTGGCCGCTGCCATCAACTCCTCCTTGGGCAGCCCCTTTAACCAGCGAATCTGATCCATGACTTTGCGCATATGCCGGACCGCCTCGACGACGTTCCCCGTCCCCGGTTCCCCTTTGGTACGTATCATGGCCGCTCCCTCACCTATCCGGCGCAAGGCTTCCCCTAAATCCCTAGCTCCACAGACAAACGGCACCTTGAACAAGTGCTTGTTCACGTGGAACTTCTCGTCAGCCGGGGTCAAGACCTCGCTTTCATCGATGTAGTCTACACCCAAGGCCTCCAAGATTTGCGCCTCAACAAAATGGCCTATCCTGCACTTTGCCATAACAGGAATGGTGACTGCCTCCATTATCCTCATGATAACCGTGGGATCTGCCATCCTGGCAACCCCACCGGCTGCCCTGATGTCTGCAGGTACTCTTTCCAAGGCCATAACCGCACAAGCCCCGGCTTCTTCAGCGATCTTCGCCTGTTCGGGGGTGGTGACATCCATGATGACCCCGCCTTTTAGCATCTGGGCTAAACCCTTTTTTACCGTAAAAGTTCCTTTTTCTCCCATCGGTTATCCCTCCATCCCGTTGTCTTTCTGTCGAAGTTATGATTCTTCTTCGTCTTCCGACTTAAACCTGGCGATAGAAACTATCCTATCGCCATCTTCGCAGCGCATGATCAATACCCCGCGCGAATACCTCTTTTGGCGCGGGACATCGTCTACCTTGAGCCTAATGACTACGCCGCCGCCTGTGAGGGCGACGAACTCCTCTTGCGGGAACACAACCTTGCTGCCCACCAATTCCCCTGTTTTATCCGAAAGTTGAATAGTTTTCAGCCCTTTACCTCCTCGTTTCTGCAGGCGGAATTCCTGCAGGCTAGTCCGCTTCCCGTACCCGCGCTCGCTAACCAGGAGCATATCTGCTCCTTCTTTGTACTTGTCGATATCGATAACTCTGTCGCCCTGCTCCAGGGAAATTCCCCTAACCCCGGCAGCCGCGCGACCCATGACCCTTACGTCCCCCTCATCGAAGACTATAGAGTATCCTCGGGCTGTGACCAGTATCAACTTGTCTTTCTTGTATATCTTCTGCACCCCGACCAGCTCGTCCCCTGTTTTTAAGTTTATCGCCATGATGCCGCTGCGCCGGATCTGCTTGAACTCATCGATGGGCACCTTTTTGACCCAGCCAGATCGGGTAGCCATCACCAAGTGCTGCCCGGCGTCAAACCTGTTTACTGCTATGACCGTATTGACTTTTTCGGCCGGGTTCAACCTGAGAAAATTCACCACCGGGGTACCCCGGGATTGTCTTGAAGCCTCCGGAATCTGATACGCTTTCAGCGAGTACACCCTTCCCTGGTTAGTAAAGAATAAGAGCGTAGATAGGGTCGTAGCCACGAAAATATCGGTTGCGAAGTCCTCCGAGCGTATGGCTGTTCCGGTTATTCCTTTTCCTCCCCGCCGCTGGCTGCGGTAGGTGGAGAGAGGCTGTCTTTTGATGTAACCACGGTTGCTCATCGTGATTACGATGCTTTCTTCCTCGATAAGATCCTCCACTTCAACACTGGCGTCTTCTTCCCTTATCTCCGTACGCCTGGCATCACCAAACCTCTTCTTGATGTCGATAAGGTCTTCTTTTATAATGTTCCTCACCCGCTCCGGGCGGTCCAGGATGTCCTGGAGCTCCGCAATGCGGCCGACAAGCTCGCGGTGTTCTTCTTCCAGCTTGTTCCTCTCCAGACCCGTTAGCTGGCGCAGGCGCATTTCTACTATAGCTTCGGCCTGAACCTCAGTCAATCCAAACCGTTTCATCAAGTTGAGCCGGGCCGTCTTGACATCCGGAGAGTTTCTAATGATATCCACCACTTCATCCAGGTTGTCAAGAGCTATTTTTAGCCCCTCGACGATGTGCAGCCGGTCTTGAGCAACTTTCAGGTCGAATTCGGTCCGCCGTCTTATAACTTCCTGCCTGTGATACAGGTACTGGCTGAGCATTTCTTTAAGATTGAGGACTCGGGGCTCTCCGTCTACCAGGGCGAGCATAATGATGCCCTGGGTATCCTGCAGTTGGGTATTCCGGTACAGCTTGTTCAGTATTACGGAGGGCGACGCGTCCCTCCTGATATCCATGACGATACGGATGCCTCTTCTGTCTGACTCATCCCTGAGATCGGTTATCCCCTCGATCTTTCTTTCTTTAACGAGTTCAGCTATCCGCTCCACCAGCTTTGCTTTGTTCACCATATAAGGGATTTCCGTCACTACAATGCTGGTCCTCCCGCCTTTTTTCTCTTCTATTTCACACCTGGCCCTGACCGTCACGTTTCCCCGCCCTGTGCGATAGGCCTGCCTAACGCCTCTGGTACCCATGATGAGGCCGCCTGTCGGAAAGTCAGGCCCTTTGATATATTTCATCAAATCTTCGACCGAGGCTTCCGGGTTCTCGAGCAGGTAGATAAGCCCGTCCGCCACTTCGGTCAGGTTGTGGGGCGGCACGCTGGTCGCCATCCCCACGGCTATCCCTGTCGAACCGTTGATCAGGAGATTGGGTATCCTTGCCGGCAAGACCACCGGCTCCTGCCTGGTGTCATCGTAGTTGGGTCGAAAATCCACGGTGTTCTTTTCAATGTCTCTCAGCATCTCGACCGCCAGGGCAGTCAACCGGGCTTCGGTGTAGCGCATAGCTGCAGGTGAGTCCCCGTCTACGGAACCGAAGTTGCCATGACCATCCACAAGGCAGTAACGCATGGAAAAGTCCTGGGCCATCCTTACCATGGCGTCGTACACCGCCGCGTCTCCGTGAGGATGATACTGCCCCAGCACCAGACCCACCAGGTTCGCCGACTTGCGGTGAGGCTTATCCGGCGTCATGCCCTGCTCGTAGAAGGCATACAGGATCCGGCGGTGAACCGGCTTCAACCCGTCCCTCACATCGGGCAAGGCACGGGAGACGATAACGCTCATGGAGTAATCCAAAAAAGATCTCTTTACTTCTTTTTCTATGTCGATGGGAACGATTTTGCTCTGCTCAGCTTGCAAGGTTCTCTTCCCTTCTTCCTGGTTACAGAAATGCTTCCGGCAACTACGTCAATGATAATCGCAGCTTATCCAATCGCTACAAAATAATTATAACGCTCTTAGATATCCAGATTGGTAACCAACTTCGCGTTTTCCTGAATAAACTCGCGACGGGGTTCGACCTTCTCTCCCATCAAGCTGGAGAAAATGACATCAGCCGCTATGGCGTCTTCTATCTGTACCTGCAACAACGTGCGGTTTTCCGGGTTCATCGTGGTCTCCCACAACTGCTCGGGGTTCATCTCACCTAACCCTTTATACCGCTTTATCGCGTATTTCTTGTTCTCCTGGCGTTCCAGGAACCGCTGCAATTCCCTTTCATTGTAAATGTAGTGAACTTCCTTTCCTCTTTTAAGCTCGTAGAGAGGCGGTTGGGCAACGTACACGTAACCAGCCTCGATCAAGGGCCTCATGTACCGGTAGAAGAAAGTCAGCAAAAGAACCCTTATATGCGAACCGTCGACATCGGCATCAGTCATTATGATAAGACGGTGGTAGCGGGCTTTTTTGATATCGAATTCCTCACCTATCCCAGTCCCAATTGCGGTTATAAGGGCTCTTATCTCCTCATTGGACAAGACCTTGTCCAGCCTTGCTTTTTCCACGTTCAATATCTTGCCTCTTAGAGGTAATATTGCCTGAAAGTTACGGTCTCTTCCCTGTTTGGCCGACCCGCCGGCAGAATCCCCTTCCACGATGTACAGCTCGGACAATGCCGGGTCTTTTTCACTGCAGTCGGCTAACTTGCCGGGCAGAGAAGTGGAATCCAAAAGGTTTTTCCTCCGCGTCAGCTCACGGGCTTTTCGAGCAGCCTCCCTGGCCCGCCGCGCAGCAATTGCTTTTTCCACTATTTTCTTAGCCAGAGCCGGGTTTTCATCGAAAAAAGCTCCTACTAAATCGCTCACCGCTCCCTCGACCAGGCTGCGGATGAAAGCGTTTCCCAGTTTGGTCTTGGTCTGGCCTTCGAATTGTGGATCACGAACGAGGACCGATACCACTGCGGTCATGCCTTCCCGTATATCCTCTCCCTGTAGATTGCCCTCGCTTTCTCTGACCATTCCCTGGGCTTTAGCGTATTCGTTGACAACACGGGTAAGACCGTTTTTAAAGCCTAGTTCGTGGGTACCTCCTTCTTGGGTCCTTATGTTATTCGCGTAGGACAGGAGGGTTTCGGTGTAGCCGGTAGTGTATTGGATAGCTACTTCTAGCACCGTGCCTTCTCTGACTACCCTGAAGTATACAGGTTCAGGAATGAGCGGCTCTTTATTCTTATTAAGGTACTTGACGAAATCCTTTATCCCGCCGGTGTGGTAGTACTCGATTTCCCGGTTTGCCCTTCGGTCACAAAGTAGAATGCGGGTCCCTTTGTTCAGGTACGAGAGTTCCCGGAGCCTCTGGGCAATAACTTCTTGCGAGAAACAAATTTCCTCGAATATTTCGGGATCCGGGCTGAAGGTTATTTTCGTTCCGGTCGCGGGCGAAGTCCCTGTTACTTCGAGGTCGGTTACCGGTTTTCCTCGTTCGTAGCGCTGGCGATAGATTTTCCCGTCACGGGCCACCTCGACCTCCAGCCAGCGGGAAAGAGCATTCACCACCGAAAGCCCTACCCCGTGCAGGCCCCCGGAAATGGTGTAACCGCTGCCGCCGAACTTGGCTCCGGAATGCAGGGTGGTCAATATCACTTCTAACGCGGGAATTCCGGTCTGCGGGTGTATATCCACGGGAATACCCCGACCGTTGTCCGCTACCGACACCGTAGCATCGTCTAGAATTTCAACCCTTATCTCGTCGCAAAACCCGGCAACTGCCTCGTCAATACTGTTGTCCACTATTTCAAATACCAGGTGGTGCAATCCCCGGGAGTCGGTCGAGCCTATATACATCCCTGGTCTCTTTCTTACCGCCTCTAATCCTTCCAGTACTTGTATATCCAGAGCTGTGTATTCGTTCTTGGGCTCTAATCCCTTCAAATCGAATGACCTCCTCCCGCCAGGTTATGCCCTCTCCTGAAGAGAGTAAGTGACGAAATTGGAGAGAGATATACCTGGTCGTCTGTTATAACTAAGGATTTTTCCCTCCCCTGGTCTCCGATGCGCACCAGTTTTTTCTCGACCTGCGCCAGGTCTATAATATCTTTCACGCTCCTGTCCAAGGGCCCCTCTATGTTGATAACGGCGATGACCTTATCCAAAAAAATCGTGTAATCTTCGCCGAGATGTATAAACACTCCTCATCAAGCCTCCTCAGTTACCCTCCCTCCTTCGACGGAAAAGATCTTACCGGCAACGGCTGCCACGTCTTCCGGTTCCACCGAAGAAATGAAGGTTTGAAAATTCCCTTGCCTCAGATACTCCAAGAGCAGCAGCTTCCGGTTCCTGTCCAACTCGGCCAGTACCTCGTCCAAGAGCAGGGCGGGATAATAACCCTTGACATTCTTAAAAACGGCGATCTCTGCTAATTTCAGGCTTACGGCGAGGCTCCTCTGCTGGCCCTGCGACCCATAGACCCGGGCATTTCTTCCTCCTAAGTAGAGATTGAAGTCGTCACGATGCGGACCGAGCACGGTCGTGCCTTGTTTTGCTTCCTTTTCCTTACAAGCCTGCAAGGCTTCGGTCATCGATACCCGCAGAGACTCCAGGGTAACATTCCCGCCTCGCAGCGGAAAAGAAAGAGCATACTTCAGCCGTATCTCCGTGTTTTCCCCGGTCAGGAGTTGATACAAACCGGTTACTTCCCTCTCTAGTATAGCAGTAAGGCCGAGCCTTGTAAAAATCAAGGGAACGGCCGTCTCTATGAATACACTATTCAGGACTTCGAGGGATCGGAGCGAAGCGAAACCGCTTTTCAAGGCTGCGTTGCGCCTCTTTAGTACCGTCTTGTACCTTTCCAGCCCATAGCGGTAGTCCCTGTTCAACCGGCACAACACGCCATCCAGAAAATTGCGCCTTCTTTCCGGTTCGCCCTTTATCAGGTAAAGATCCTCCGGTGTAAAAACAACCGTATGCATGCCGACCTCATCTCTCAAGGAAGCCGGTTTGTTGTTTATCCTTCGCACCCTGTTTCCGCTGTCCGCCAAAAACTGTTCAAAAACCAAAGACCGGTCGTTCCCCGAGCAGATTGCTTTCAGATAGTAGCCTTCGCTCCGCCCAAAAGTGACCAGGTCCTTGTCATGCGCGCCGCGGAAGGATTTATTCCCGCACGCAACATGAATAGCTTCCAAAAGATTGGTTTTGCCTTGAGCGTTTGCTCCCAGTATTAGATTGACGCGAGGAGAGGGTGCGAGGACGCAAGACAGGAGGTTGCGAAAATACCTACACTCGAATCTCACTATTCTCAAATCAAACACTCGCTCGTTCTATTGGGTTATAACAGGAACCAGTACATACGTGTAATCTTCCCTTGTCGGAACCTGCACCACCGCAGGACTCAAAGCCCCCGTAAGTTTCAGGACTATACTGTCGGACTCGCCTTGTAGCACCCTAATGACATCGAGGAGGTACCGGGTATTGAAGGATATCCTGATATCATCTTCCCCTTCTATTACGACATCTTCAAGGATTTCCTGCAGCTCTCCCATTTTCTGAGAATGCGCGTACACGCGCAGTTCTCCTTCTTTAATTTCCAAAGTGACATGGCGGATGGCTTGCCTGTTATTTTGGCGTTCCGCCGGCATCAAAACCGCCCTTTCCAGAGCGCTGGCCAGGCGAGCCGGGTCGGCAGTCACTGTGGAAACAAAGCTAGCAGGTATAACCGGAAGGTAATTCGGGTACTGCCCCTCCAGCAGCCTTGAGGTTAGCTGAAAGCTAGGTTGCCGGGCGGTAAAGACGACGCTGTTTCCCGCTACGCCGAAGCTCACCTCTTCTTCTGAGTCTTCTAAAATGCGTATGAGCTCGTTGGCGGTTCGAGCAGGTACCACAAACTGTTTATTATTCTCCACATTCGTTTGTGCCGCAAGCGACACCAGGGCCAGACGGTGGGTATCGGAAGCCACCAGCCGGATTTCCTCAGCTGTGAGGTCGAACAGTATGCCGGTGAAAACCTGCTTGAAATGGCTGACCGCTGCCGCGAAGGAAGTCTTTCGGAGCAGGTTCTTCAGCGTCTGCTGAGACATGGAAAAGAGGGGCGATGGGTCCTGGTAACCGTGGTCCGGGAATTCTTGGGGATTATACAGGTGCAGGTCGGTCTGGGACCTTCCATAGTTCACGGTTAGCCTGGATCTCTCTTTGTCTGTAAACACTTGAAGCTCCGTGTCAGGGAGATAGCGAACCAGGTCCGTAAAATACCGGGCATTTACCAGTACAGTTCCTTCCTCCGCGACATCTACGTCGAGGGTATTGGCGTTTATCGACATTTCTAAATCAGTACAGGCCAGCGACAGTCCCGAGGACAGCGATGCCTTGAGGAGCATTCCAGATAAAACCGGCAAGGTGTCGCGGGTCGCGGCTGCTCTTTGTGCTAGACTTGATATCCTCGCTAGCTCTGGCTGGTTTATGGAAAACCTCATTTTGTTCGCACCTCCGCTGTTTATCTTGCTGACGTTTTTAACATTAACAGAAGTAGTAGTAGTAGGGACACTGAATATGTGGATAAGTTGCAGAAAACCCGATTTATCTGAAAAAACAGCTGTGGACAATACTGGTTAAAAACGTAATGTGTAGTTGGGATCCAGCTTCTTAGCTATTTCGGTTACTATTTTCAAGAGCGACTTATCGTTTTGTATGTCACAAGATATCTTTTCGTAAGCGTGTAGCGCAGTGGTGTGGTCCCGGCCTCCGAATTCTTCCCCGATCTGCGGGAAGGAGGACGGAGTCATCTCCCGGCAGAGATACATGGCTATCTGCCTAGGGAAAACGAGGTGCCTGGTGCGGCGTTTAGAAATGAGCTCCTCTTCCTTTAAGCCGAAGTACTCTGCTACTGCTTCTTTGATGGCCTGCATAGTTATGATGCGGGCATCGCCGATGGGCAAGACGTCTTTTAAAGTCTTTTCCGCTAGTTCTAGGGTGACCGGTTGGTTAGAAATATTAGCGTAAGCGACTATGCGGATCAGAGCCCCCTCGAGCTCCCGGATGTTGGACTGTATGTAGTCAGCTATGAAAGACATGACATCATCAGGTACCTGGAAATTTTCTAGCTGGGCTTTTTTTCTGAGTATAGCCAGCCTGGTTTCGAAATCAGGAGGCTGGATGTCCGTGATCAGCCCCCATTCAAAGCGCGAGCGCAGCCGGTCCTCCAGGGTAGGAATGTCGCGAGGAGGCCGGTCGCTGGAAATCACCAACTGCTTGTTGGCCTCATAAAGGGCGTTGAAGGTATGGAAAAACTCTTCCTGGGTTTGCTCTTTTCCCGCCACGAACTGGATATCGTCCACCAGTAAAAGGTCGGCGCTGCGGTACTTGTTGCGAAACTCAGGGGTCTTGCGATCTCTGATGGCGTCTATCAGGTCATTGGTAAACTGTTCGGACGAAACATATACTATTTTATAAGAAGGATCTTTCCGGAGTATGTGGTGGCCTATGGCTTGCATGAGGTGGGTTTTCCCTAACCCCACCCCTCCGTAGATGAAAAGCGGGTTATAAGATTGAGAAGGAGCCTCGGCCACCGCGTAGCAAGCGGCGTGGGCGAACCGGTTGCTGTTCCCGACTACGAAAGTGTCGAAAGTGTATTTACGGTTCAGGACTAAGATGCCTGGCTCTGTTCGATCATGAGAGCGTAAGAGCAGTTTTACCGAGATGGGTTCCCGGTGTAAGTCGCTCAGTACCCGCTCTAGGATGTGGAGGTACCTGGACTCTATCCATTCCTTGTATAGCGGATTCGGTACGTAGACGACGTAACGGTTGTCAGCAAAATCATGAAAAGTAACCGGAGAAAACCATATTTCGAAGCTCGTAGGTCCTATTTCCTGCCGCACCGTGTCTAAGGCGGTCTCCCAGATGATAGAGTAGTCTCGAGACATTTTGTCAGAGCCTCCCAGTGTGCAAAAGTGGAAAGTGGCACCAGAGTTTTCCGAATGCCTGTGGATAACTTTAACCGTAAAGTCATCATAACAAAAGAGCTGCGAAATTAGAAGATGGTGGTGACCTTTCTTGACACGCCCAGGCCGAGAAAATATAATTGTAGTGTGCATCGGTGAATATAAGGGAGGAAATCCGCGACATGAAGAGAACGTACCAGCCGAAACGAAGGGTCAGGAAAAAGGTTCACGGATTCAGAGCCAGAATGTCGAGCGCCGGAGGGAGAAGGGTTATAGCGAGGAGACGACAGAAAGGAAGGAAAAGACTCACAGCATAGGCCGGGAGCGGCCTTTCATTTGCTTTATGGGGCTTATTTCTTATGTTGAAATGTGACCAAGGCTTGCGAAAGCGCAGGGAATTCGAAGAAGTTTATTCCTCTGGCAAGAGATTTTTCGGCCGCTTTTTGGTAATGTATGTGAAGGACAACGGCTGTGGTCGCAACCGGTACGGAATAGTAGCCGGGAAAAAAGTAGGAAAAGCTGTAACCCGCAACAGGGTTAAGCGCAGGCTGCGAGAGATAGTGCGCTTGTACGATGTTAGGATGAAAAAAGGTTATGATGTGGTGCTAGTGGCCCGGCCGACGACAGCGATGGCTGACTTTGTCGGTTTAGGGCACGACTACGAATCTCTGCTGCGGAGGAGCAAGCTTCTGAAGTGAAAAACCTTCTCATCTGTTTCATAAGGGTGTATCAACTTGTTTCTAGGGGAAGACCGCCCTCTTGCCGGTTTGTACCTTCGTGCTCGGAGTATGCGGCAAAGGCCATAGAGAAGCACGGAGCCCTAAAAGGTACGTGGTTGAGTATCAAGAGGATCGGGAGGTGCCACCCTTTTCATCCCGGAGGGTTTGATCCAGTTCCATGATATGAAGGAGGAGGTGAACCTGCTGTCAAACGAAGGGCAAACAAAGGAGTTTGACAGGCGGGGATTGACTTGTGGTCTAGTATAGTCCAGGGTTTCGCTGATCTGATACAAGCCTTCTATCACATAACGGTAGCCATCGGGGTCCCCAACTACGGTCTGGCCATAATAATGGTGACGATACTGATTAAGCTCCTTTTATACCCGCTTACCCATAAGCAGATGAAGTCCATGCGGAAGATGCAGGAACTGCAGCCGAGGATGAAAGTGCTCCAGGAGAGGTACAAAGAGGATCCGCAAAGGATGCAAAAAGAAGTCTTCGAGTTGTACAAGGAGCACGGGGTAAGCCCTCTGAGCGGGTGCCTGCCTCTGTTGATTCAGATGCCTATTCTGGTGGCGTTTTACCAGGCGCTCTATCATTTGAAGTACTCAGTTCCAGCTCATGCGGCTTTTCTTTGGGTTCCGAGTCTCAGCAAACCTGATCCCTATTACGGGTTTGCCATCTTGGCTTGTTTGACGACCTACGTACAGCAGAAGCTATCGACCCTGGACCCGAATGACCCGAGTCAAAAGAGCATGCTCTATATAATGCCTTTATTCATAGCTTGGTTGTGCGCAACCCTCCCGGCAGGATTGGCGTTGTATTGGGTAACGTTTAACGTTTTGAGCATCGCCCAGCAGGCGTGGATCAATTCGCGCAGCAGCGGAGAAAACGCGAAGAAAGCGGGAACAGGGCAAGGGGCGGCTATTATTGGAGAAGAAAAAGACAATCCGGTGACTAGCGAAGGAGGAAAGGTCGGAGATGGAGAGCGTAGAAAAAAGGGGAAAAAGCGTTGATGAAGCTGTGAAGGCTGCTTTGGAAGAGCTGGGGGCGGATTTTGAGGATGTGGTAATCGAGGTTTTGGAGGAACCCAGTAAAGGTATATTAGGAGTAATTGGAAAGAAGTCGGCTTTGGTTAGGGTGACGTTGCGGGAAAAGCCAGAAGAGAGAGTCCGAGAAACTTTGGTCAATATCCTTAATTGCATGAAGCTCGAATACGAAATCGAAAAAACCGAATTTAACGATGGCGTGGTTAGGATCAACATCGTAGGAAAAGATATGGGACTGTTGATAGGTAGGAAGGGAGAAACTTTGAATTCCCTTCAGTTTCTCTTAGGGTTGATTGTTAATAAGGACAGGCAAGACAAGATAAGAGTGGCTCTGGATGTTGAGGACTACAGGTTAAAAAAAGAAGAATCTTTGAAAAACCTGGCTTTAAAGCTATCTGATAAAGTCAAGCGGACGCGTAAGAGCGTGGTCATGAGACCGATGAGTCCCCAGGAGCGGCGGATAGTGCACACGGTGCTGCAAAATGATCCGAACATAGTTACCTTTAGCCAGGGCGAGGAACCGAATAGGAAAGTGGTTATTTCTTTGAAACGCTAGTGCAAAAGGAACCGGAGAGAGGGTAAAATGAATTTAAACGAGAAAGGCCTTATATAAGGCCTTTTTTTTCGGTACATTTTAAAGAAGAGGCTAATAACTGATGAAGGAAGATGGATTTCTTAAATGCAGGCGATTGCCGGTTGGCTAGAGGAAAAGAAGAGGATGGTTGCGCTTAGGGGGAACGAAGCGTGTTAGAGGATACGATTGCCGCGATTGCCACTCCTTTGGGCGAAGGAGGCATAGCCATCGTACGGGTCAGCGGTTGCGGGGCCATAAGCATCGTGGATCACATTTTTCGACCGGTTCCGGGGGGTAAACAGCTCAGAGACCGGAGGGGTTACAGTCTCGGTCTGGGATGGATAGTCGATGAAAAAGGAGAACCTGTCGATGAGGTGCTGGTTTCGGTGATGAGGGCCCCCAAGAGCTACACAGCGGAGGACGTAGTTGAGATCAACTGTCACGGGGGGATATTGCCTGCCGTGAGGTGTTTGGAAGCGGTTTTAAGGAGCGGGGCCAGGCTCGCCGAGCCCGGGGAATTTACGAAAAGGGCTTTTATCAACGGCAGGATCGACATCTCTCAAGCGGAAGCGATAATCGACATAATCAGGTCTAAAACGGAAAAAGGGATGAGAATAGCCGTCAAGCAGTTGGAGGGGATGTTGCGCAGGCGGGTCGAGAGACTCGAGGACCTGCTTATAGGTTTAAACTCGATGGTAGAGGCTAGTATCGACTTCCCGGAAGAGGTAGGAGATCTCGACGAAAGGGAAGCGAGGTCTCGGGGGCAGGAGGTTCTCCGAGAGCTGGAGCGGCTGCTTTTAGCGGGAGAGAGAAGCAGAATATATCAAAAGGGAATAAAGGTTGTTATCGCCGGGAAGCCGAATGTAGGAAAATCGAGCCTGCTCAACGCTTTGCTGCGCAAAAACAAGGCTATCGTTACGGACATACCGGGAACTACCAGGGATATTATAGAAGATTATATTAACGTGAAGGGAATTCCTGTCCATATTATGGACACCGCAGGCATCCGGGAGACACCGGATATCGTGGAAAGGATTGGTGTTGAGAGGAGCGAAGAGGTCATCAGAGAGGCAGACATAATACTGGTAGTGTTAGACGCAGGTGCTGGGCTAAGCGAAGAGGACGAAAGGGTTGCCGAAATGGTCAAAGGGAAGCGGGTCATAGTCCTGGTAAATAAAGAGGATTTGGAAGAGAAGCGGGTAACCATGGAGGAAGTGAGAAACCTGTTTCCCGGCCAGGCGGTGGTAAGAGGGTCGGTAAAAGAAGAGATCGGTTTGGATGAGTTGGAATCGGCTATAGAAGAGGCTGTTTTGGCAGGAAAGGTGGAAACCGGTGACGAAGAAATACTAGTTAATTTGAGACAAGAAGAATCTTTCCGCCGGGCCAAATACTCGGTTGAAAGTTTTTTGAAGGGCCTGGAAGCCGGAGTTTCTTTGGACTGCCTGGCGGTAGATCTGGGTCAAGCCTTGGACGCGCTGGGTGAGATTACGGGGAGAAGCCTAAAAGAAGACGTGATAGACAGAATCTTCCGGGATTACTGCATAGGCAAGTGAGGTGGTAGGCTGTGGAATACGCTGCAGGGGGTTACGATGTAACCGTAATCGGAGCAGGGCATGCTGGTTGCGAAGCGGCATTAGCCGCAGCGAGGATGGGATGCAAGACTTTGCTGGTCACTATCAGCATCGATGGGATTGCTTTGATGCCTTGTAACCCGTCGGTGGGGGGGCCGGCGAAAGGGCAGTTGGTGAGAGAGATCGATGCGCTGGGCGGAGAAATGGGCAAGAATATCGATAAGGCTCGAATACAGATAAGGATGCTCAATACGGCTAAAGGCCCGGCAGTACGGGCTTTGCGGGCACAGGCTGACAAGAAGAGATACCAGCTAGAGATGACCAAGACTTTGTTGGCAGAACCTAACCTGCATATCTTGCAGGCTGAGGTTGTCAGGATATTTGCCCAAAATGGTGCGGTGGCAGGAATAGTAACGAAAACGGGAGCCAGGTTTGAGACAAAGGCCTTGGTGGTAACCACGGGCACCTACCTTAAAGGCAGGATTATAGTGGGAGATGTGACTTACGACGGGGGGCCGAATCCGTACCCGCCGGCGACCAAGCTTTCGCAGAGCCTGCGGGAGCTGGGGTTGGTGTTGGGCAGGTTCAAAACGGGAACCCCGCCGCGGGTTGACAGGAAATCTATCGATTTCAGCAAGACGATAGAACAACCGGGGGACCCGGGAATATTGAATTTTTCATACATGAGCCCAAAAGTGGAGAAGCCCCAGGTGTCGTGCTGGCTGACTCACAGCACCCCAGAAACCCACAGAATTGTAAGAGAAAACCTACACAGATCGCCCTTGTTCACAGGGGTCATCCAGGGGGTCGGGCCTCGGTACTGCCCTTCTTTTGAAGACAAGGTGGTGAGATTCGCCCATAAGGACCAGCACCAGATATTCATCGAGCCGGAGGGGCTCGATACCGACGAGATGTATATCCAGGGATTAAATACGAGCCTGCCGGAGGACGTGCAGTTAGCTGTTCTGCACAGCATTCCCGGGCTCGAAAATGCGAGAATAATGAGGACTGGGTACGCGATAGAGTACGATTACGTGGTGCCTTCTCAGCTGAAGTTGACTTTGGAAACGAAGCAGGTGCGCGGGCTTTTCACTGCGGGACAGATCAACGGTACATCAGGGTATGAAGAGGCCGCCGCCCAGGGGATTATAGCGGGAATAAACGCAGCTTTGTTCGCGCAGGAAAGAGAACCTTTCGTTCTTTCCCGGAGCGAGGCGTATATAGGTGTGCTGATCGATGACTTGGTTACGAAGGGCATCGAGGAACCGTATCGTCTTATGACATCCAGGGCCGAGTACAGATTGCTTTTGAGACAGGACAACGCTGACATCAGGTTGACGGAGAAGGGTTACAAAATCGGACTGGTAGACGAGGAGAGGTATAGGCGTTTCCGGGATAAGGTACAG
>Ga0308419_1001155_pt1 | contig 17717 bp, 11 predicted proteins | sample HotsprSampleMS50_FD_203674 | JGI IMG/M metagenome (GOLD analysis project Ga0308419, IMG submission 203674) | Hot spring phototrophic mat microbial communities from Mushroom Spring, Yellowstone National Park, Wyoming, United States - 20090730_MS50 ... | reverse complement strand
AAACAAACAAGATAATGCTTTTAATAAGTTGATTCTCTATATTGTGTTAATATTTAGTTTGTTTATAATATCAGTCATATCATTATATCTAAAATGGCGAAAAAATAAAATAAATGAATTAATCGAGAGCAAAAAAATTAAAATACCCGGAAAAAAAGCTATTAGCAATAAAATCACTGAAGTATATAAAAAAAATGAACCTAAAAAGGATGACATTAAACCTAATTCAAATGAGTCTAATAAAACATTTGAAATAAACAAAGCAAAAGAAAAAGAAAATATTTTAAATGTAATTAAACAAGTAACAGAAGAAATTAAACAGTCTGAAAAATTAAAAAAAGAACAAGAAAATACCGAAAAATTTAATCAATCTTATAATATTCCAGCAAAGGTAGAAATTGCATTAAATATACAGGAAGAACAAAAAAAACTACGCAATAAAAATTTAGAAGAATTAAAAACGACTGTTTTACCTATAGATAAAAGTAAATTAACAGAAGTATCTAAGAAACTCGGTATTGAGGTAGCTGGATTAGAAATTAAAAAAGAAATCGATAAACTACTAAATGATGAAAAAGAATTACAAAATTTGAAAAGTAAATTTATAGACAAATCAGAATGAAAAAAATAAAATTATTATTCATTTTTATATTGTTAATTTCATTTTATCAAAATATTAATTCAGAAATACAATTACAAATAAATAGTGGCACTAAAATTGATAAGTTAAATATTGTTACTTCTGATAGTTTAGCAACTAATCAGATAGAAAATATTTGGTATTCTAATACTGAAATATTTATTAAGGTTAAAGTGATAGATAAGAATAAAAATATTAATCTTACAATTTATAATATGCTCGGTAAGGAAGTATTAAAAGTCTACGAAGGACCTCACACCAGAGGTGATGATCCTTATATAGTTAGGTATAATTTACCAAATGGAATATATATATGCGTTCTATTAGGCGAAAATTTCAAAGTTGCTTATAAATTTATATTAACAAGATGAAAATTAAATATTATATATTGTTTTTAATTTTATATCTATTATTAATTAATATTAATTCTTTTGCACAAAGTGATGGCGGAGGCTACTCGTCATCTTATTTACAAAGGAATATTAGTGCAAGAGCAATATCGATGGCAGGTGCGTATAGCGCAATAGTAAATGAACCTGCGGGAATGTTTTATAATCCTGCTGGAATTGGTTTTTTAAGTGATATACCTATGGTAAATTCATCAATTTCAATTTTAGGATATGGTAGAGTCCAATCATCAATTTCTTATGCACAGGAAATTTCAGAATCATTTGGATTAGGTTTATCTTTTAATAGTTTTTATGGTGGTAGTTTTACTGCAAGAAATTCACTTGGAGTCGCAATTGGAGAAATGAGCGATTTTCAATATAATTTAGCAGCTGCTTGCTCTTATAGAATAGAATTTATGAGTATGGGAGCAACTATTAAATACTTAGGCAGTTCTTTGAACAATAATCCTTTAAGTGCTAATGGTGTTGCTTTAGATTTGGGAACAAAATTCGATGTATTCGATTTATTTAGTTTTGGTTTATCAGTTCAGAATATTTCAGGAATGTTATTCTGGAATAATAATTCGTCAACAAGAGATGACATACCATATACTATAAGAGCTGGAGTAGCCTTTGAATATGGAATTAATGCTGATGAATATGTAACTCGCTCTACAATTACTGGCAAAGAAGAAGTAGTTGTAGTACCTGCTACAAGATATATATTAATTGCTACAGATGCAATTTATTCTCAATATATGACCTCGCCTGAGTTTGTATTAGGTATTGAATTATCATTACACGAATTATTAGCTTTTAGAGGTGGAATTTCTATTTATGGAAATAAATTTGGTGAATCTCAATTATTTCCTTTGAATAATTGGGGTGCTGGTATTTCTTTAAGACCAGTAATTGAAAATTTACCCTTTAAAATGAATATTGATTATGCAATTGCTAACGAATATTTACTTAATAATGGAATTGCTCATCATTTTACTTTGTTATTTGAATTTTGATATTGCTTTGTTAGCATTTTCTCTTAATTTTAAAATATTTTCTTTAATATTTCCATTAAAAATACCGCTACCACTAACTATTATATTTGCTCCATTTTCTACTGCTTTATTTACATTATCTGCTTTAATACCACCGTCTACTTCAATTTCTACATTTTTTAAATTATTTTTAATTAAATAATTTTTTAATGTTAAGCATTTTTTTTCAAACGAACTTATATAATCTTGACCGCCGAAACCAGGATTAACTGACATTAAAAGAATAAAATCTGAATATTCTGCTGCTTGGTAAGCATATTCTAATGGAGTTAATGGATTTAATACAATACCTGCTTTAATTTTAAAACTCTTAATTAATTGCAATACTCTATAAAGATGTTTATTATTTTCTACGTGAACAGAAATCATATCTGCCCCATATTCTGCAAACACGGGAATATAATTACTTGAATTTTCTATCATTAAATGAACATCTGCTAAAATATTTTTCATTAATGGTTTTAGCGATTTTAAAAGCATTGGTCCGAAAGTTATATTCGGAACAAAATGACCATCCATTATATCAAAATGAAGAATTTCTGCTCCTGCATTTATACACTCAATTAAATCTTTCTCTAAATTTAAAAAATTTGCTGATAATAAAGATGGTGCTATTTTTATTTTATTCATATAATTTATTCATTTTTTAAACTTAACAAAAAAATAAAAAAAAATTGTATAAATTATAAAAAGTTATTAACATCTAATAATGAAGGGAAAATAAAAGATGATTTATAATAAAACATTATAGATGAGATTATAGTACTCGGAGAGGGACTTGAACCCTCACGAACATAAATGTTCACAGGATTTTAAGTCCTGTGCGTCTACCAGTTCCGCCATCCGAGCACAATTGGATTACAAAAATAATAAATTGAATGAAATCTACAAAATATTTTTAAAATTTGTAACTATTTTTTTTCTTTTACGTTAAAATTAAAAAAGGAGGATTTATGAAAACAAAAATTTACATATTCTTTTTAATAACATTTATTTTAATTTCTTGCTCTACTGTAAGTAGAAAATATTACGGTTATGAAAACAAAAATGAATTAGAGAAATATTCTGAGATCAAGAATGATTATATTCAAGAAAAAGATGAAGTTGTGGATAATAACAACCAATCAATAGACGTTTATAAGTATTATGTTCTACCACCATCATATTATCCTTGGTATTATCCACCATACTATTTTAGATTTGGTTATAGATATCCATTTTATTTAGATTATTACGATTACTATTGGTATAATTATTATTCTTATTGGTACCCTTATTATCTATATAATCCTCATTTTCATTACATACCCCCAATATATAGTGGAGATACACAACCCAAAAGAAAAGATTACAGAGATTTTGGAGTATCTCGTGGTAACTTCGGAGAAACACCACGTAATGTAACTAATGTATCTCCAAGTAGAAATAGTTTAAACAACAATAATACAAGTGGTAGTATTAAATTAATCAACTCTAATGATAATAATACTAATTCATCAAGGAGAGAACAAGAAAAGTTAAATACACCCGACACCAAAGGTAATAGTAATGAAACAATAACTAAACCTTCAAATCATAGGAATAATGAAGGTCGTGATATTAATATTAGACAAAGTACTCCAAGGAACGAAAATAATAGAAATTCTGAAAGTAGAACACCAAGAAATAATTCTTCAGAAAGAAATAATAGCGAAAATAATGAGCAAAGAAAGAGATAATTTATAACAAATATAGGATATGAAAAATGAATAAATTTACTATTTTATTAATTAGTTTTATTTTCCCTTTATCAATATACAGCCAATTTATCGAAGATGCTTTACGCTATGCACTTCCAAATGGTATTATTAATCCAAGAGCAGCAGCATTAGGAATAGCTTACAATGGATTAGTGGACGATAATGGTTCACTATTCTATAATCCAGCTGGATTAACATTAATTAAAGGTTCTGAATTATCAATGGGTTTAAATTTTACAAGGAATAATGCAGAAACATCTTTTTTAAACTCTAATGAATTACTAAAAACAAATAGCGAATCTATATCTAATTTAAGTTTAATTTCAAGTTTTATTAAAAACAGCAAAAAAATAGCTGTTGGAATAGGATATTTTAGAGAAAATGATTTTTTCAATTCTGTAAAATTCAATTCATTAAATCCAAAATCTTCGATTATTACAACTGAAGTTTTATATGGTCCGAGAAAAGATGAAGAAAATTGGGCTTACGAACTTTATTTGGCAGATAAAGTAGGTAATGGATATGTTAGTCCTTATAATGACAGTCTATACCAATCAGGCTTTGTAAATGAACGTGGAGGTGTTCATTCAGTAATTGGTGCTTTAGGAATAGATGTTAATGATAACATAACCTTAGGAATTTCATTAATTGGTAAATGGGGCAATTATACATACAGCAGAGACTATAAAGAATTCGATTTACTCGAAAAATATAAGAACGTTTCAATAGATGGATATACATTATCAACTTTGAGTTTAAAAGAAGATATTAACCAACAAGTAAGTGGAATATCGGGTAGTATAGGTGTAGTAGCAAAGATTGATAACTTTTTTAGATTTACTGTTAATATTAAGTTTCCGACATGGTATCAATTTGAAGAAAATTTTTCTAAAAAATTAAATGCGATCTATACTAATCAACCTAATCGAATATTTGAATACAATGGTAAAACCTCTTATAATTTAACAACACCATTTATATATTCCGCAGGTGCATCAGTACATAATATGGGACTAACATTTTCGGCAGGTGTTCAGTATACAGATGTATCTCAACTAACATTTTCAGATGCAAATTCGCAAGTAATGGATTTAAACAATATTATTATTCAAGAATTAATTGGACTGACCACTTGGGGATTGGGTTTAGAATATGATTTTGGAATTTTACCCTTTGTTGCTCGAGTTAGTTATTCAAAGACATCATCTCCATATTCAAAAGACATTCCAAATGCTTATAAATCAAATATTGCAATTGGTGGAAGTGCATATATAGGTGATAATGTAAGAATAGATGGTGTATTTCGTTGGACAAGTTTTTCAGAATTAAGAACTGTGTATAACGATGCAAACGGAAATTATGATTACGCTCGGTATATTTTAAACAATTCTCCACTAACAATTTCTTTAGGTATAGTCTATAGATATTAATAGAAAAAGGCTATCAAATTAAAGTATGATAGCCTTTTTTTTATTTATTTATTATCTAAATTTTAAAAATCTCTATAAAATTTGCTTCTATAGTCTTCAATTTTAGCATTTTCTTTCACACTTTGGAACCATTGATAGAATATAGAAGTTTTAGCCTGAATTTGTAAATTTTGAATATAATTATTTAATTCTTTATTTATTTCTTCATCTGTAGGAATACTCTTATTTGTTACTTCAATAATGAAATATCCATTTTCTCCTCTAAAAGGCTCCGATATTTTATTTAATTCCATAGCAAAAACTTTGGGTGCAAAAGCAGCATCTTGTCCAAATCCTTGAATAGTTTGAGAATATTTAAAATCATCTATTGTTCTGAAATATTTCATTAAAGAAGTATCTGAATCAACAGCTTGCTTCAATGAACCATAGTTTTTTACTTTGTTATAAAGTTCATTCATTTTTTCTTTCATTGCATCTAATTGTTTTATCTTTCCTAATTTCTGTGAAATCTCCATTCTAACATCATCTAATGAGCTGATACCATCTTCTTTTATTTCTATTACTTTTGCAATTACAACTCCATATCTTTCTAATTCTATAGGTTCTATTACATCGCCTAATTTCTTTTCGAATGCAACCGAAGATAGATATCTTGAACCTAAGGCAGGGTTATTTTTTCTAAATAAAGGTGATTCTGCAACTCTAAGGTTAAGTTTCTTTGCTAAACTATCTATATTCTGTCCTGATAATAATTGTTGTTCGATAGATTTTGCATCTCGGAAAATTTTACTTCTTGTAGCCGAGCTTAGTGTTGGTACAATTTTAATTTCACTATATTTTAAATCTTCAGATTTTCTATCTTCTACTTTAATAATATGATACCCAAATTGAGATTCTACTGGTCCAACAATATCACCAACTTTAGCAGCAAAAGCGGCATCTTCGAATGGCTTAACCATTGTTCCTTTACCAAAATAGCCTAAATCTCCTCCTCTCGATGCAGAACCTGGATCTTTAGAGTATTTAGATGCTAATTCTGAAAAAGAATTAGGATTTTTCTTTGCTTCGGCAAGAATTTTGTTTGCTTCTGATTTGGCACTATCTTTATTCTTATCAAAATTTATTAAAATATGACTTGCTTTTAAAACTATATTTTCACCGCTACGTTTATCATCTAATCTATAAAACATAATACCATCAGGGCGATAAATAGGACCAACTACACCTCTTATAGGAACATTTGCTAAAAATGTTAAAATTTGAGGATTTATATCGCTAACCATTTGATAATCATAAGTAGTCCCATTATATTCATTTAATTTAATTTCGAAGATACTATCTTTTTCTGCATCTGTAGTAGCAGAGTTTAAAGCATTTACAATATTATCAACTCTTTTTTGTGCTTTCAAAGTATCTTCTAATGAAGCAACTATAGGTATAGCTATATATTTTAGTTTTCTTTGTGCTTTTTGTTTAAAATATTGTTTATTTTGTTGATAATATTTTTCGATTTCTTCTTTTGTAACTTCTATTTTATCAGCTTGAATATCTCTAAATGTTAGCGCCAGAAAATTAACATTAGCAGAACTTTTTTCATTTCTATATTGAGATTTAGCAAAAGTAGGAGTTATCATAGCTTTAGTTACTGCAACTGCTGCTTGTAATTCTTGTTGTTGTAAATTTTGTTTAATGTATTTTTCAATATTGACTAAATCTTTTCTAAAATTATTGATGGCTTCTTGCTTTTGTTCTAAAGGCATTTGGTCGCCTAAATATTTAGCATAATTTTCAGGATTTGTAATGAGCTCGATATATAGCTGTCTATTGAAAACACCTGCAGTGTCAGTAAAACTTTTTTTAAGAAAATCAGGAGGATTATCAATCATTTGTTCTTGGATAGTTTTATCGGAGATCATAATACCGAATTTTTCTAACTCTTGATTTAATAAAATCTCATCAACAAACATATCCCATACTCTCTGCCTAATCATATTATTGTCAATATTAGGCTCTTGTCCTTGTTGGATCATTTGTCTACGTTGATTTTCTTCTTCTTCTCTTACACGATTTTCGTAATCAGTATATACAATTTCTACGCCATTTACTTTACCCAATACTTGAGAACCTGCACCACCTACAATACCTTTTAAACCGTCAATTACAGTTGGATCGCCAATAGTGAAAAAAGCAACTAATAAAAAGGCAAAAATTCCAAAAACATAAGGTGAAATTTTCCGAATTTGTTGTAATGCTCCCATTAAAACATTTACTCCTTACTTTAAGTTAATATTATTCAATTTTAAAATTATTCAAACTACAAATTTAATAAATTTCAGTCAATTCTCAATATTTTAAAGCAAAACATCACCAATTAAATTAATTTTAGTTTATAGTAAAATCTAACTAACAAAGTAGTAGAAATTAAAAATAGAATAGTCAAATATCCAATCCAAATACCTTGGGCTCCTAAATTTAATATTGTAGATAATAAATAACACACTAAAATACCAACAACCCAATAAACTATAAATGCAATAGTTGTAGGTATTTTAACATCTTTAATTCCACGTAAAACTCCAAATGCGGTTACCTGCAAGCCATCAAAAACTTGAAAAATAGCTGCATAAATCAATAAATTAGAAGCTATCAATATTACTTTTTCTTCAGAAATAAATAAAGTAGGCAAAGAATGTCTAAAAATGTAGAATATTATACCACAAAATCCCATAAATATTAATATTGAAATAAATATCGAGTTTGCAACTTCTTTTATTTTATGTTTTTGATTAGCACCTAATAAATTGCTTAACCTAATTGTTCCAGCACTTGCTAATCCTGAAGCTGCTAAAAATGTTAGCGATGCTAATGAAATTACAATTTGGTGTGCAGCAAGAGATTCTGCACCGCTCCACCCTACTATTATCGCGCCGATTGAAAACACTGTTACTTCCATTAATATTTGAAGTGCTATTGGAATACCTAATTTTGATAATATTTTTAACTCTAATAATGAATATTTTATTTCTTCTAAATATTTAATATATTTTTGATATTTTTCCTGTTTAAAGAAATATATTAAAAAAGCAAATCCCATAACAGTTCTTGCGATTAAAGTTGCAACTCCTACACCAAATAATTTCCATTCAGGAAAAATCCATATCCCATAAATCAATAAATAATTTAATATTATATTTAATAAATTGCCAAATAAAGCTATATACATAGCGATTTTGGTAGACTCTATACCTTCGAAAAATTGTTTGAAAGTAATAAAAAATGTATATGGCAATAATGACAAAGAAAGAGTAATATAGTATGGTATACTTAATTCTAATACTAATTCCTCTTGTCCCATAAATCTAAAAAAAGGAATTAAAATTAAATTAAAAAGAATAATAATAATATTTACAATGAAATTTAAGAGTAATCCATTTTTTAAATGAACAGATTTTTTATAAATATTTTTTTCTCCATTAGCAATACCTACTAATGGAGTAAGGCCCATAGCAAATCCAATTGCGAATAAAAAAAGTATAATATAAACAGAATTAGCAAAAGAAGAAGCAGCCAGATAATTGCTCCCAATTTTGCCTATCATTATTGTATCAGCCATTCCTGTAATTATATGGCTAATTTGACCTAATATTATTGGAATAGCTAATTTAAAATTTTCTTTGGTATTCTCAATAAATTCATTTAGAGTCATCTCATTGCAAGAATTAACTTAATGCTGCTTCAATAATTTGCTGTTGCTCTCTAAGATGAATTATATATAAACCTGTTGCAGTAGCAGCAGCATTTGGCCGACCTATATATTCTAATTTTTTGTTCAATTTCTCTAAACTCGTGTTCATATACTCTCTTAAATATAACCATGCTCCCATATTTTTTGGTTCTTCTTGCACCCAATAAAGTGTATCATTTTTATATTTAGAAATAATTTCTTCGAATAAATGATTATTAAATGGATAATATTGCTCTATTCTAATCAAGGCAATATCATTAATTTTTTTCTTATTAATTTCTGTTGCTAATTCGTAGTAAATTTTTCCCGAACAAAGTAAAATTTTTCTTGGATTTATTCCGGCTTTAGCAAATTTATTGTCATCAATTATATGATAAAATTTACCTTCTGTAAATTCTTCTAATGAAGAAACAGCCAAAGGATGTCTTAGCATACCTTTTGGAGTAAACAAAATAAGCGGAATTCTAAATGGTTGATAAATTTGTCTTCTTAATATATGGAAATATTGAGCAGGATTAGTCAAGTTAGCAACGGTCATATTATTTTCTGCACAAAGCTGAAGATATCTTTCTATTCTTCCACTTGAATGTTCCGGACCTTGTCCATCATAACCGTGTGGCAAAAGCATTACTAAATTAGAGTATATTCCCCACTTTACTTCAGAGCATGCAATATATTGATCTACCATAGTTTGGGCATTGTTAGCAAAATCTCCAAATTGTGCTTCCCATAAAGTTAAGCATTTAGGAGAAACTACGCTATAACCATATTCAAATCCTAATACAGCAACTTCAGATAGCGGACTATCGAAAATTCTTAGTTTTGGTTGATTTGGCCGAATATGATTTAATGGAATATAATCATATTCATATTTGTAATCGGTCAAAACTGCATGTCTTTGGCTAAATGTGCCACGCTGACTATCTTGTCCTGAGAAACGAACTTCATAGCCATCTACAATCAAAGTACCAAAAGCTAATAATTCAGCCATAGCCCAATCTATAGCAGAATTTTCCGAGTATACCATTTCTCGTCTTTTTTGCATTAAAGGAGCAACTTTAGGATTGATATTAAAATTTTCAGGATAACTAGTAATTACATTTGTTACTTCATAAATTATTTCTTTAGATACTTTTGTATTATGGTCATTGAAAATAGTTGTTTTATCTTGTACAAATACACCACTATCTTGGTTTGGTTCTTTTCTTAGATTAAATGCATAATCTAACTTTTCTTTTAACTTATGGTAATAGTCATCTATTTGGTTTTGAGTTAAAATACCTTCTTCAATTAATTGATTTTTATAAATTTCAGAATAAGTTGGTAAAGATTTAATTTTTTTATATAATAATGGTTGTGTATATGTTGGTTCGTCTGATTCATTATGTCCATACTTTCTATAACATAATAAATCAATGATAACATCACTTTTGAATTCATTTCTATATTCAAAAGCAAATTTAGCTGCTGAAGCAACAGCTTCGGGGTCGCTACCATTTACATGCAAAATTGGTGTTTGTATCATTTTTGCAATATCTGTAGCATAAATTGTAGACCTTGCATAGTCAGAAGTTGTAGTAAATCCAATTTGATTATTTATAATAATATGAATGGTTCCACCTGTTTTATATCCATCTAATTGTGATAAATTTAGAGTTTCTGCAACAATCCCCTGCCCAGCAAATGCAGCATCGCCGTGCAATAAAATAGGTAAAACTTTAGAATAACTAGAATCATTGATTTGATTATCTAAAGCACGAGCCATCCCTTCTACAACAGGATCAACTAATTCTAAATGAGAAGGATTTGGGGCTAAAAGTAGATAAATACTATTTCCATTTAGTGAAGTAAAAATTCCTTTATCACCTAAATGATATTTTACATCTCCGGAACCTTGATAAGATTTTTCATCAAATACTCCTTCAAACTCGTTGAATATTGATAAATAAGATTTTCCTATATTATTAGCCAAAACATTTAATCTACCGCGGTGTGCCATACCAATAACAATTGTATCTAAGAATGCATCGGCTGCTTCTTGAAAAATTATATCAAGCATTACTATAACAGTTTCTCCGCCTTCTAATGAGAATCTTTTGCTACCAATAAACTTGGTATGAAGATAATTTTCGAATACTTCGGCATCTACAAGCTTTTGATAAATATTAATTTTTTCTTTAATTGAAAAATTAGGAGTATTCCTAGTTTTTTCTAATTTATTTTTAATCCAATCCTTTTTTTCGGGACTTTGGATATGCATAAATTCGATTCCAATGGTGCCGCAATAAGTTTCTCTTAGAATTTCAATAATTTCTCTTAATGGTAATTCGTTCTTTTCCCAAGAATCATCACAATGAAAAACTCTATCTAAATCCCAAATTGTAAATCCATAATATGCAGGATTAAGTTCAGGATAATAATATAACTCGAAACCTAAAGGATTAATAGATGCTAATAAATGTCCTCTTACTCTATAGGCATTTATCATTAGCATTACGTGTGCGGCTTTTTCGGCGTCATTTCTTTTTTTAAAATCAGAAGAAGTAAAATAATCAGTAGACCAATGAACTGGCTCAAATGGAATGTTTAAGCTATAAAAAATTTGTTCATAAAATTGATGTTCCCCTAATAGAAGACTATTCATATAAGCTAAGAATTCGGCATTCTGGGCACCGTGAATAATTCTATGATCATAAGTAGATGTAATATTAACAACTTTAGAAACCGCTAATTCTGATAGTAATTCTGGTTTAACAGCAGAATATTCAATTGGATAATCTATTGTTCCCGACGAAACAATTAGACCTTGTCCTTTGAATAATCTTGGACTGGAAAAAGTAGTACCAATCATCCCGGGATTTGTCAATGTAATTGTAGTATCTTGAAGATCGTCATATTCTAATTTACCATTTCTTGCTTTATCTATTAATCTATCGAATTCTTTAACAAATTCGGTAAAAGTCAATTTTTCAGCATTTTTTAATGATGGAATTAATAATATTCTCGAAGCATTTTTTTTCTCAATATCTACAGCTAAACCTACATTTATGGACTTTTTCTTGACTCTAACGGGTTTTCCATCTAAAAAATCGAAAGAATCATTTAAATTTGGAAATTTTTGTAAAGACTTAACAACAGCCCAAGCTAAAATATGAGTAAAAGATATCTTAGATTTTTTAAATTTCTTCAAATATCTATTTATAATTCTTCTATTTTCATCTAATACTTTTATTGGAATAGTTCTCGTAGCAGATGCTGAAGGTACAGTTAAACTTTCTGTTATTAATTGATATTGATCTAAATCACTTCCTGTAAGTTCTTCTAAAGAATAATCATTATTTAAATTTAATTTATTAGTTTTAGGTTTTGTTTGATATATATTTTGGATGTTATTGACTAAATTATAATTATAGTCAGGATTGATAAAAATAGAGCTCCCATAATTTTTCTTGAAATATTCTTGCCATTCTGGACTTACAGATTCAGGATCTCTTAAAAAATTAAAAAGCAACTCATCTTCGAAAGCAGAGTTTAAATTAATCATATCAATATATTAAATTAAGTATAATTAGGCTTAAAACGATAAAATAATTTGAAAATTTTTTATTTTATATAAATTAATCATCCATTTTCGAAAGAATATTAATTACTTCGTAATTATCTTTAGCATTTAATAGTTCAGTTCTTAAAATATCATTATTTAATAATCGGGATATTTTGCTTAATAGTTTTAGATGTGCACCAACATTGTTTTCTAAACCTAACAATAAACATACAATTTTTACTGGTTGCCCATCTAAAGATTCATAATCTAATGGTTCTTTTAATATAGCAAAAGAAAGGACACTATCTTTTACAAATTTTGTTTTTGCGTGTGGTAATGCAATCCCTTTACCTACACCAGTTGAAAGAACTGCTTCTCTGTTTAGAATTTCTTTCAATGCTTCTTCTTTATTGATAACTTTTCCTGTATTATCAGCTAAATCTAACATTCTACTTAGCAATTCCAACTTATTATTTACTTCTAAATTAATAACTATAGACTTTAAATCTAAATAATCTTTAATTTTCATTATTTAAGACCTTAAAATTTCCAATTTTTTATTAATTCAACAAATTTATTAGCTATACGCTTAGAATCTTCTAAAGTATCACTTTCGCCATAAACTAAAAACGCACCTTTTTCCTTTGCTGGAACTAGTAATACAGAATCGTTTCTATCAAAAATTTTTACACCCTCCACTAATTGTCTTTCATAATTTTCGGAATATTCTATAGCTTTACGCATTACAGTACCTTTCTTTTCCCAAGCAACTGGTGTTTCTAAAATTGTTTGATATCTGCGTGGTAATTGATTATTTAATTGTGATAGAGTATAATCAGTTTTAGCTAGCATTTCTAATATTTTTCCAACAGTATACATTCCATCAGAAGCATAAAGAAAATCAGTAAATATAAATCCACCATATACTCCTGCCACAAATTTTACATTTTCGTCCATAGTAATATCCATCATTGCAGAATGCGAATTTTTGATTCTAATTACTTCTACATTATATTCCTTGCAAATCATTTCAATTTCTGAAGGAGCAACAATTGAAACAGCAATTTTATATGGTTCTTTGTCTTTATTAGTTTCTAAAAATAATTTTGTAACAATTGTGCTTAATCTAGCACTATTATACCAAATACCTCGCTCGTCTATTACTGAAATTTTTTCGGCACCGGATTGTATCCTAAACCCTAATTCATAACCTAATGAACGCATTATTTTACCTGTGTTGTCTTCTTCGTTCTGCATATCGGGATCGGGATGAAATCTACTCCCATCTATAAAATTATTCAATGACAATACTTCAGTATTTAATTTACCTAAAATACCTGGTAAAATAGCAGCTGCCAGACCAAATGAATAATCTATTAATAATTTAAAATTTCTTTTCTTAATCAATTCTATATCTAAAGAATTAAGATACCTATTTAAATATATTTCGTTTGTTCTTTCGGGAAATGTTATTATACCTACTTCGTCGGGTGGAACTCTTTTTATATCTTCGCCAAAGAAATATCTCTCAATTTTTTTTGTATCCGATATTGATATATCTCTTCCATCTTTATTAAAAATTATAATATCTGTTTGTTCGGGATTTCTAGGGGATTTTCTAACGTGAAAACCTGCTGTGTATTTACCAATTCGTAGCTCTTGACGAGTTTGTGGGATTGATATAGTTTGTAAATCATTTACATTAACTCCTACTGATAGTAACCCGGCAGTAATTGAACGTTTCATAATTCTAGATACATTATCGGGATCTCTGCTTGCTATAATAGTCATTTTTTTTCCGAACGTTAGACCTAATGCTGAGCCCAATTTAGCTCCAAATTCGGGATTTATCTCGATATTAGAAAGCCCCGAAATCCTTGCATCTGTAAATAATTCTCTTTGCCATTTTTCTTCTTGAACTAAAGATCGAGATAATGTTGCCCCTTCTTCTACGTATTTTTTTGGCCATAATTTAATATTAGAAAATAACCTTGCATAATTTCCAATCCTACAATTCTCCGAAATAAAAACATTCTCTCCAATATTTACAAAATCACCAATCACAGTATTAAAACAAATCACATCATCGTAAAGTTCGCTAAATTCGCCAATTTTCACATTATTCCATATCATACAACCTTGAATTTTACTACCATTCCCTATCACTACATTATTGCCAATAACGCAATCTTTAATTTCGCAATTTTCGCCTATTTGTACATTATCACCAATTACATTACGCCCCTTTAATATTGTTGATTCAGGAATAATTGTATTATCACCTATTTTATTATTTTTGTCTTTAAAATCATTGTTAGCTAATTTTACCTTGCCATATAAAGAATCAAATTGTGCAAGTTGATACTCTTCTAAATTCCCTACATCTTTCCAATAGCCTTCTGCAATATAACCATATAGAGGCATACCTCTATTAAGCATAAGAGGAAATAGGTCTTTACTAAAATCAAATTCTTGCTGATAAGGAATTAAATCTAATACTTCTGGCTCTAAAATATATATACCTGTATTAATAGTATCAGAAAATACTTGACCCCAAGATGGTTTTTCTAAAAATCTAGTTATTTTACCTTCTTTATCAGTCATTACAATACCATACTGAAGAGGTTGGGCAACACGAGTAAGCAAAAGTGTAGCCATAGATTTCTTTTCAATATGGAAATTAAGAGCTGCAGTTAAATCGAAATCTGTAAGAACATCGCCACTTATAATGATAAACCTATCATCTAAGTATTTATAAGCGTTTTTTACCGCCCCTGCAGTACCATAATCTGCTTGAGCAATAACATAATTCATATTAACATCCCATTTACTACCATCATCGAAATAGTTAGATATTACTTCGGGATAAAAATATAGTAAAGTAACTAAATCATTAATATTATGCTTTTTAAGTAAATGAATAATATACTCTATCATTGGACTATTTAATATAGGAACCATAGGTTTCGGTATTGTCATAGTTAATGGTCTAAGTCTAGTACCAAAACCACCAGCCATTATTACAGCTTTTTTCATATTTTTGACCTTAACAATATTTTTTTAATTTTTGCTATAAAATATAAAGCAATTTATGAATAATATAAACGAAATCAAACAGTTTTAATATCTTTATTTTTATTTGTTAATTTTATTATGAATAATGTTTTAGTAACTGGTGGTACTGGTTTTATTGGAAGTACTATAGTAGATAAATTAGTAGAAAATGGATTTAATGTATATTGTATTGTTCGAAAAAACAGTAACTTGCAATGGCTTATTAATAAAAAAGTAGAATTAATTTATTCTGATTTTAGCAATTTAGATGATATATTTCAAAAATTTAATCAAATTAACTATGTTGTTCACGTGGCTGGAATAATTGCTGCATTAAGTCCAATTGAATTTTATAAAATCAATTCAGAATTAACTAATAATCTTATAAATTCATTTACTTCATATTCTAAAAACCCTCTAAAATTTATATATATAAGTAGTCAGACAGTAGGTGGACCTGCTAAATCTTTATTGGAACCTATTAGTGAAGCTGATTTTCCTAATCCATTAACTAATTATGCAAAATCTAAATTAAAAGCAGAAGAGTATATAATTAATTATAAAGATAGAATAAATTATACTATTCTAAGGCCTGCAGCTGTATTTGGAGAACGTGACCCAGGTATTCTGCAAATTTTTCAATTAGTTAAAAATGGATTTGGCACAATAATAGGATTAAAAGATAAATATCTAAATCTTATTTATGCAGAAGATTTAGCAATTGCTACTGTTAATTCTATAAATTCAATCTTAGCTAATAATCAAATATATTATATTGCAGGCGAAGAAAAATTTACTTGGAATTATTTATTGTCACAAATTAAAAATTCTTTTAAAAAAGATAAGATAATCAAAATAAGAGTGCCTGATAGTATAGTCTTAATTTTAGGATTTTTAAATGGAATTAAGGCTAAAATTGTAAACAAACCCGAAATTTTTTCTTACGAAAAAGCTATAGATTTTACTCAAAATTATTGGATATGCGACACTACAAAAGCTAGAGAACAAATAAATTTAAAAACTGACAGAAAAATCGAAGATTTACTAAAAAAGACAGCCGACTGGTATATGCAGAATGGATGGATCAAATGAATAAAAGCAGATTTTTGATGATTATACTAACATTATTTATATTCATAATATTATTTGTTATATTTATCTCCAAATTAATTGTTACCGATGAAAATAGTTTAAAACAATACACTTCAGAAAAAATTTTAAATAATGTAAAAATATACGAAAATAACTTTGGAATAGGTCATATTATTGCAGTTGATGATTATGATTTATTTTTTGGTATTGGTTATTATCAAGCTTCTAAAAGATTATGGCAAATTGACTTCTTGCGTCGTGCAGCATTAGGTAATTTATCTGAAATATTAGGAGAAGATGCTTTAAATTATGATAAATTTTTAAGAAGTTTTGACATTAAAACAATTTCTTTGAATAATTATAATAAACTTTCAGGAAAATCACAATCTATTCTGAAGGCTTTTTCTGATGGAATTAATTTTTATATCGAAAAAAACAAGAATAGCTTATCAGTGGAATTTGGATTATTAAATTATAATCCTGAAAAATGGCAGGAATGGCACTCACTTGCTATAGGTAGATTACTTTCCTTAGAGTTTTCATTTGGTATTTGGTTCGATATTGTTAATGCTCAAATTGTAGACAAGTTGGGAATTAATTATTTAGAATCTTTTGTTCCTAACTATAATAATTTTAGTTTTTCAAAAATAGATACTAATTCATTTATTTCTAAATTTTCAAATAACAATTATTCGGAATTTTTAAAAGATATAGCGAATAATTTTGGTCTTTTTAGTGGTGGGATAGGTTCAAATTCTTGGATTACAATAAGTGGTGATAATCAAAAACAATTAATTTTGGCGAATGATCCGCATACAGCTATTTCTTCTCCAGCTAGATGGATGCAAGTTCATATTACAAATTCCGAACTTAACGTAGTAGGATTAGTAATACCAGGAATACCTTTGCCTATAATCGGGAGAAACGATAATATAGCTTTTGGAATAACAAGTATTCTAATTGATGATTTTGATTATTTTTCCGAGCGAGTTACAATTGATGGCAAAAATTATTTTATTAATGATACTA
>Ga0308419_1001152_pt1 | contig 17748 bp, 18 predicted proteins | sample HotsprSampleMS50_FD_203674 | JGI IMG/M metagenome (GOLD analysis project Ga0308419, IMG submission 203674) | Hot spring phototrophic mat microbial communities from Mushroom Spring, Yellowstone National Park, Wyoming, United States - 20090730_MS50 ... | reverse complement strand
ACGTTCACGAACAGCGCATTAGGAAAAATATGCCTGACGAAGGCTCCGTGAGCATTATCCGTATCACCGATAAGCAATTCGGCAACATCGTCAATCTCTATGGCAAGAAGGAAAAGAAACTGCCCAAGGCAAGCAATCAGCTGGAGATTTTTTAGCGATAAATCGCTCAAGAATACCCATCATAAAGCGAAAGCCGCCTCGAAAATTTTGCTCATTTCAAGGCGACTTCATCGCATATCGTTACATTTTTTTCGGCTGCAGATTCAGCCTATCTCTCATTCCCAAGCCCACTTACGCAAGGGAAAATGTAACAAATTCAGATTTGAAGTCAATCCACAATCCCCAATCACAAATCCGCAATCTCCAACAGCATTAACTCACCACAAACAGTTTTCCTGCCAGTTGTCGGACAACGCCTTTCACTTCGAGTTCGAACAATAAAATTAAAACGTCAGAGACGTCAAGTCCGCTTTGTTCAGCGATAAGGTCGATGTGTTTGGGGTCGTGCGAAAGCAAGTCATAGATTTTTCGTTCATCGGCGGTAAGGTTAGGCAGTTGGTTGAATTGTTCAATGAGCGATTGCGGTTCGTGGCGATGTTGCAGATACTCGGCAATAATGTCGTCGGGTGAGAGCGCAAGTTTGGCTTGGCTATCGCGAATGAGCGCATTCGTGCCGTTGGATTTCGGGGAAAAGATGCTACCAGGAACAGCGAAGATGTCGCGATTTTGTTCAAGGGCATATTTTGCCGTAATCATTGCGCCGCCTTTGTGGTCGGATTCAACAATCACAACGCCAAGCGACAAGCCTGAAATGATACGATTGCGCTTAGGGAAATTTTCAGCGATAGGCAGTGTGCCAAGCCACTCTTCTGAAATGATGGCTCCGTGTTCTAAAATTCTTGGATAGAGTTTGCCGTTAGGGTCGGTGTAAATGGTATCAACGCCGTTGCCCAGCACAGCGAGTGTGCGTCCGCCTGCGTCTAATGCGGCACGGTGAGCAATGCTATCAATTCCAAACGCCAATCCGCTGATAACGGTAAAGCCATTTCGGGCAAAAGCCGATGCAAATTTTTTCGTTACGTTTTTGCCGTAGTCGGTCGGATAACGCGTGCCAATGACTGCAAGACTGCGCAAATCGTAAGGCGTGAGCGACCCGCGCACGAAGAGATAAATCGGTGCGTCATAAAGTTCTTTGAGGCGTGTGGGATAGTTATCGTCTAAAATCGTAATGAGCGAGGCATTGAGTTTTTCGAGTTGCTCGAACTGTCGCTCAATTTCTAATTCGGTCGCTGTGCGTTCTGTGCTGTGTAAGAATTTAGCAATCGCTTCGGCGGTCGATGTGCCAATGGTTGGTGTGCGAGCAAGTTCAACGATGGGGGCGTTGAGAATTTTGTCAACGCTTTGAAAACGAACAAGCAAAGAACGCAAGCGTGTAACACCAACGCCCGGAACGCGCGAGAGAAGCAATAAACCTTTTTGCGCTTCGGTGTTCATCGTGGTTGCGACTCGACACTTGCCGTCACGGTTTCAAATTGGGCTTCTAAAAGTTCTTTTGTTTTTTTCTGACGGAAAGCAAACATAGATTCAATTTCACGCTCGACATACCACCCTGCAAAAATGTTGCTCACCACATCTATCGGAAGTTCATAGTCAACCCTATCGGTCAAGCGTGTTTGGGTGTCGGATAATTTTTCAAACAAGCGGGTTTGCTTCCAACTGTGGAAGGGACTTTTGTGCAGCACATCAACCATCTTAAACGGTGGCTCATAGAGAGTGATTTCGGCTTCCCATCTTGACTTGACGAATCCGAACTGCGTTACATCAAGCACGACGCGTTGCCCTTTACCTGCAGGCGTTGCAGAAATTAACTTGACTTTGATGTTCGGCGGAGAGATTTTGAGCAGGTTCTGCGGGTCATCATGGAAATGAAAGACCACGTCAATCGGCGCATTAATCACGATAGAGCGTTCAAATGTGTGCATATTGAGAAGAAGGTTATTTCATCGCTTAACGAATAGAGCGTTAAAGCGTTCCAACGACAGCGAGAGCCATGTGTCGTCTTCGTGGTGAAGCCAAATTTCTTCTTTGAAGATGTCAATTTTCTCGACACGGGCAACTCCTTTTTCGGTTTTCACACGGCTATCAATAGCAGGAAATTTTTGGAGTTGAAGGAGATAGGAATCCAGTTCGTAGTTGAGACAACATTTGAGCCGACCGCATTGTCCATTGAGCCGAGAGGCATTAAGCGGAAGATTTTGATACTTGGCGGCATCGGGATTGACGTGTTCGAAATCGGGAAGCCAAGTGGAACAGCAAAGAGACCTGCCGCAAGAGCCAATGCCGCCAACACGCTTTGCTTCTTCGCGAGCAGGAATTTGCGTGAGTTGGATTCGGGTTTTGAATTGCGCCGCAAGCAAGCGTACCAGTTCTCGAAAATCGACGCGCTGGTCAGCCGTGAAATAAATCGTGATGCGCTGTTCATCAAGTCGGATTTCTGCATCAACGTATTTCATATCCAACCCCAGTTCCTCAATTTTCGAAAGCGTAAAGCGTTTGATGTCAGGCAGTTGGGCTTGATGCCTTTGATGTTGTTCAAGGTCTTCGGGCGTTGGGCGACGCAAGACCGATAAGATGTCAGGCGATTCAGGCGAAAGGTGTTTGCGCTCAAGCTTGAACTTTGCCGTTTTGCCAAGCGATTTCACCGTGCCAATGTCGTAACCGCCACCATCTGTCTCGACAATTACGGCTTCGCCTTTGTGAAGGTCAAGGCTGGGCAAATTTCGGAAAAATTCGCTTCGATGCGTCGCAAATTCAACTTCAAGAATGGGATAATCAAAAAAAGTATCAGCAATAGCAGGTTCATCGCCAAACGCTTTGGCTAAAAATGCTTCAAGCGAAATACCTGTTTTACAGCCGCCGTTACCGCAAGAACAGCCTACGCAACCCATAAGCAATGTGATAATTGATGATAAATTGTTGTAACTCGTTTTAAGGGTGGAAGTTAGAGCAGTGGCAAGAAATAGAAAAATGCGATAAAAAGATTTTTCTGTGTGAAGAATGTGAGCGGGGTTTTACTGCCAAGAATAAAGCGCGCGCAGTTGCGGCGTTTTTTTGCGCTGATGCTGTTCCATGCGCATTAAGACATTATCCAAAATTTCCATTGCGCTTAAAAGATACTCGCCTTTGTTGAGCATGACGCACTCGGCGCGTTCCGACATGGCGGCATCGGTAATTTCAGCGCGAGACGGGATTCCTTTTTTGACTAAGCTTTCTAGCACTTGTGTTGCCCAAATGACAGGCACGTGCGCCGCCTCTGAAAGCCACAACAGTTCTTCTTGGATTTCAGCAATGCGTTGATAGCCGATTTCTACGGCTAAATCGCCGCGCGCAATCATCACGCCGAAAGGATTTCTGCCTGCACCTTGAATGACGATTTCAGGAAAGTTCTCAACCGCACGCCGCGTTTCAATTTTGGCAATCAATGCTATGGGATTTTTTCGCTTCGATGTGCGTTTGTCAAGCTCCGTTTGAAGCCGCTTGACATCACTTGCATCTTGAACAAACGAGTAATTGACGCCATCAGCAAAGGCACAAATAAAATCTAAATCGCGCAAATCTTTATCGGTCAAGGGATTAACGACCAGCGATGTAGTTGGGAAATTCAACCCTTTATCAGGCTTGATAACTCTACCTTTGGCTTCAACGGTGGTTACGCGCAATAGCACACCAGAAGCAAAGCATTGTTCAACGATAGTGCCGATGTGTCCATCATCAATCCAAACTTCATCGCCTTGCGAGACTTGCGACAAAATTTCGGGCAAGGCACATTTGACTTGCTGAAACTGCTCAAACTTTTTCGATGGGCGAGACGCATACAGAAAAATCAGGTCGCCTTTTTTGACTTTTACGTGGGGTTTTTGAACGGTTGAAGTGCGCACTTTCGGACCGGCTAAATCCATAAACACTTTGCATGAAAGCCCAGTTGATTTTTCAGCGCGGCGAATGTGATGAATCATTTTTTCCCATTCGTGAGGTGTTTCGTGTGCGCAGTTAATTCGGGCGCAGTTCATGCCACGCTCCAAAAGTTTTGAGACAAAGGCATAATCCTCAATCGCGCGGAAGGGCAACGTAATCATCATACGCACTGAGCGACGGTCAGGCGGTTTGCCCAAAACAAGTGATGCATTTTGTTTGAGCAAGTGTTCACCTTTGAAAAAGTCTTCGGGCGTTGGGTGCGGGTGCCGCTGTTTTTCATTGCATATCGCTTGAAGCGACGCAATCACCGCATCAAGATTCGGCAAAACGCGTGATTCACTTCGCCCCAGTGATGACAAACCCAAAGCAAGCAAGGCTGATTGCAAATGCCGCAAATCACGGCGGCGGAAGGCTAAATAACACGCAAAATTTTTCGCACTGAACTCAAAAGATTTTCTGACAATACATTTCCGCCACTCGGCGAACATCTCTTCGGCTTCCGCTTCTACATCGCGCCGAAGTTGCATCACAGCGTTCAGAATTTGTTTCGGCGTGCGAAGCAGAGAAGCGTCAAGGTAATCGTAGTCAATCATCGTTTATGACTTGGTTACATAAATTACACCGAAGAATTGAGAAATTGATGCATCAATCACATTCTTGCGCCAAACACAAAAATCAATTTGCGAAGTCTCACCACGTTTCATAGATTCGCACTTGCACATCACTTGAAGACATAGCCCACAACTATCGCACAACTATCAATTTTTCTCTAACCCAAATTTCAACTTGATATGAAAAAGCCCGTATCTCTTCGAGTGATGGATTTGTGTAAAATTTCAGAACAGGTCGTTCATGTGCCGCTCTATTCATCAATGGTTCAAGCAGGCACAGCGACTTGGGCAGATGAACATATCGACACATACTTTGCGCTTGATGCGTCGCTTGTCAAGCGTGCTAATGGGGTGTTCTGTGTTAAAGTGTCAGGCGATTCAATGATTAACGCAGGGATTTCGCCGGGCGATATTTTGATTGTCGATTCGCTTGAACGCAACGTTGAAAACAGAATTGTCATTGCCGCTATTGATGATGGCACAACGGTCAAACGCCTTGTCAGACATAAGGGCAAAACTTACCTTGTGCCTGCCAATCCAAATTATCAAAGCCTTGAAATCACTCCTGAAATGAATTTTCGAGTGTTAGGTGTCGTTACGCACATCATTCGTGAATCGGTGTAGTGAGTTGATGTTCACAGTTTAGCCCTACATGTGTAGGGCTTTTTTGTTTTGGTTTGTTTGAGAAAAGCACAGGGCGTAAATTGATGACAGTGCGTTTTAGAAATTGGAAAAGAAAGAAGTATGAACATAGTAGAACTTGAACGATGCACTCGTAAAGAGTCGCCTTCTCTCGCCGTCGAGCAACCTTCTGACAACATAAAAGCCTCACGACTTTGGATTCCTGCGCTATACTCGCTTGTGTTTTGGTGGCTATCAACGGGCATTATTATTTACTTCAACTTTCAGCCGCAATTTTATGGCGTGGTGTTTTGGGTGTCATTGGTTCTTGCGGTGCTATCAGGTGTTTGGCTCTTTCGGCTTAAAGAGGTGGGAACGGTTCAGAGCGCGTATTTGAGTTTCACTGCCGCCGCATTGGTGTGGGCATTTGTAGAAGTGAGTTTTTATACAGGCTACATTGTCGGTCCTGCGGTGCGTCCGATTTTCAGCGTCGGACCGTCGTGGATTAGTTTTTTCAAAGCCGTGCATCGAAGCGCATATCACGAAGGATTGGTGCTGGGCATCGTGTTTGTCATGAGCGTTGTGTTTTGGAAAGCCAAAAACAAGTTTGGGTTCTATACCTTCTTGCTCTTTTGGCTCATGCATCAATCAGCGAAACTCAACATCTTTCTCGGTGTGATGAACACAGGCAAAGAATTTGTGCCTGATTCCGTCTCCGATATAACAACCTATATGACCATTGCACATATCAACTGGCTCTTTCCTATTTCAATCACGATTTGCACGATTCTTTCGTATCGGTTGATTCAATTAGCATTTTCGGAAAAAGAGACTTGGAAAAAAGTGGGCTACATGCTCACAGCAATCATGGCAGTGTTAGCGTGGCTTGAGCATTGGCTTTTGGTGTTGCCACTCAATCAATCGCTGTGGGACATCATGATTAAGCGCATGCATTGAGTTAGTAACAGGCGCAATCGCATAGGTTTATTGTTGCAGTTGTAATAACTCTTCTTTAAGTGCGGCAAATTGCGGTTTAATCGTATTGTAAATCACATCAACGCGCTCGCTGTATGTAATGAACGCACTTTTCATAGAGTTGATAGAGATGCGCTCTAAATCGTCAATCGAGAGTCCAAAAAATTCGTGAGCGATTTTGTATTCCTGCGTCATGGAAGTGTTGCTCATCAAGCGGTTATCGGTGTTGAGCGTCACGCGGAATTTGTTTTTGTAAAAAATTCCGAAGGGGTGTTCGGCAAACGATTTCGCCGCGCCGGTGTGAATGTTGGAAGAAAGGCAGATTTCAAGCGGAATACGTTTATCAAGCACATATTGCGAGAGCGAGTTCATTTTAATGACTTCGCCGTTCAGCACTGCCATATCGTCGATGAGTCGCGTGGCGTGTCCGATGCGATGTGCGCCGCACCACTGAATTGCTTGCCAAATAGATTCTTTGCCAAATCCTTCGCCCGCGTGAATGGTGATGTTGAAATTCGCACGTTGGCAGAAGTGAAATGCCTCAATATGTTTTTTGGGCGGATAGCCGCCTTCTTCGCCTGCAAGGTCAAAGCCGACCACGCCCCTATCGCGAAAATCAACCGCAAGATTTGCCATGTCTTCGGAGTGCTGTCCGTCCAAGTGCCGCATGGCGCAAATGATGAGCCTTGCTTTTACGCCGAAATCTCTTTCGCCTCGTTCCAAGCCGCGCAACACACTTTTGACAACTTCTTCCCAATGCAAGCCTTTTTCCGTGTGAAAGACTGGCGCGAAACGAATCTCCACATAACATACGCCGTCGCGTTTCATATCTTCGACCATTTCGTAAGCCACGCGCTCTAAGGCGTCAGGGGTTTGCATCACGGCGCAAGTGTGCGCAAAGCCTTCAAGGTATTCAGCAAGCGAGCCTTTGTTTGCGCCTCTGAAAAACCATGCCGCCAAGTCGTCGGGGTCGGTCGTTGGCAATTTTTTATAGCCTTGCTCTTTGGCAAGTTCAATAACCGTAGCCGGTCTTAACCCGCCGTCTAAATGCTCATGTAAAAGCACTTTCGGCATGGCACGCAGATGTTCTTCGGATAATTTGAGCATAAACTTTAAGATGTATGGTCGTGAATGATTTTCCACCCGTTTGGTGTCTTTTGAAAAATCAAGGTGAAATAGCCGCTCATGTTTCCGCCTTCGGCGTCCCTTCGTTTCAAGAGCCATCGCCCAACGACAACCGCAAGTTCTGGCGAGAGCAAAGAGATTTTTAAATCCTCAAACAAGAGTTCGCCCATCGTCTCTTTTGTCGGATAGGCGGAGCGGTATCGCGCCAAGACACGCTGATAGCCTTCAGTAACGCCTTTTGCTGAAACGAACCGCGTCGAGTCGGAATCGAGATAGCCGTTCATAAATGATGGAATATCGCCTTGATTCCAAGCACGAACTTGTGCATCAAGCACAGCGACAATCTGTTGTTCGGGTGTGGGTTGTGCCGAAACCGTGAGTGATGAGAACAGCATAACAAAAATGAAACTACGTCTCACAGTCGTCAGGGTTTATTCTTTTAAGAAGATAACAAACCTCGTGAGAAAGTGAAAAGCATGGGGGTTGCACAGCGTTTTGGGGAGTTTTATTTTATATGCTTTATATGCGACTTGTTTAACCAAAACTTAATGACCACAAATGAAAAAGAACTTGCGTATTGGGATAATTTTTTTACTGCTTGCCATTTCCATGATTTCAGCATGCGCGCCCGACATCAATGAGCCGAATGATGCGTTGCCTCGCGCACAAGTGCGATTTATTCATGCGGCATCTACGGCACAAGAATTGGATTTCGCCGTGATGAACACGGTCGGCGCAACGCTTCTTTATGTGCAACGCGGAACACAATATGGTCGGCAGTATCGATATGATTTCTTCAAAACGGGCGAACGCGATTTTCGCTTGCTTCCTTCAGGCACCACGCTCAACATTGCGCGAACCGTGCGCACCCTTGAAGCCGATGCGAAATTCACTGCCTTTGCGATTGACGCAGGCAACACGATTGATACCCTGATTCTTGTGGCAAGAGATACAGTGGCAACACCAAGCCCCGGAAAAGCCTTTGTGCGATTTATCCATGCTTCAAGCGATGCAGGCGCAATTTCCATCACAGGCGATAATGTCTCGATTCAAAACTTTGAACGGCGTGGCGTTTCGCGTTACTTCACCGTTGATGCAGGCACGCAAAATTTCACGATTCAATTTTCAGATAACACCACGCTCGATGTGCCGCAAACCTTTTTCTCGCAGGGTGTCTTCACGCTTGTCATTTCAGGCTTTCGTGGCGCAGGGGTAAATCGCACGCCGCTAAATGTGAGAAGTTTTTTAGAGACGAGTTTGTAGGGTGTCAGTATTGCTCAACATTCAATTTAGAGAAACCGCTTTCCAAGACGATATAAATTTTCTTTGAAGCGTCTTCAAAGCCTTTGGTTCGCAATGTTGACTTTTCATGTTTGGTGAATCCGTTTGCACTGATTTTGGAGGAAAAATCATCTTCGCTGACGATTTGGCAACCGGATTCTTTCGGCACAAGCAGTTTGAGTGTTGAGGCGGCAGTCGATAAATCAATGCGCACAGAGTCGCACCGTGAGCCGATTTTTAGTTTCACTGATGCCGCGCCCGATTCAATGTTGATATGCTGAACTTGAAATGCAGATAAATCAAAGTCGACTTTCGCCGCGCCGATGTCGGTTTTAATGTTCCAAATCGGATTTGGATTCAAGGCAAGGTTGAATGTGTTGGTCATTTTTTGCCCTAAGGTGACTTCCGCATCTTGCATTTTTATCTCAACTTCTTCTGTATCTCCTTCACGCACCTGACGCAGTTCATAAACGCCAAAACTCGATGTCGCATCGACTTTAAGCAAGTGGCTTGTGGTATCTTTCAGAATGAACTCACCGACACCGGCTCCAATTTTGCACCGTGCTTTCGGGGCTTTCCCGTCGTAAAGAGCGACAAAGCTTTGCACTTTGCCTATTGAATCCAACGAGGCTGGACTTGATGAAAACAGAGAAACTTTTGAAGGGGTGAATTGCTGAAACACTGTCCAAACAATTACGCCGCCCAACACGCCCGACACTGCCGCAAGCACTCTGCCAATCACTTCATCGCCGATGAGATATGACACGCCAAGCGTAATCAGAATCAGGGGCCAAAGTTTGGTGAGGTTATCAATACTTGCCGTCTCAATACCCAAATTTTTCACCAAAAACAATCCGCCCAGCACAATGAAAAACGAGCCAAAGAAAATTCTTCCTGGTTTCATGAGTTCGATGAGGTCAAATTTTTACGAAGGGCGTTGAAGACGATAACCGCACCAATCGCAATCAAAGCGATGGGAAGCACAAACTTGAAACTAAACATCGGAAAGAACTCCCGGATTAAAAAGAATGTGCCAAGCGCAATAAGCACCAACCCTGTAACGACTGTGCCTTTGTGTTTCTCGGAAAACGCACTCTCATCAGTTTCAGAAAGTTCGGAAGTGTCGGGCGAAGGGTTGGAGGAGAGCAGGGCTTTTTCACTTGGCATAATCATCCAAAGCACCACATAGAACATTGCACCAATGCCGCCTGAAAAAAGAGCAATCACGAACAAGGCGCGGATAAAGACGGGGTCAATCTCAAAGTATTCACCGAGACCTGCACAAACCCCTGCAATGACTTTACCTCGAGATAAGCGGTATAACCTTTTCTTCATTGTGAATGACGATTGCGGTTGAGCGAAGTTTTTCCGATAGCCAAAGTATAGCGCAACCGTTCAAATTATGTTTCATGTGGTTTCAAACGGACGCAAAAAGCCAAACGCCGCCCCGCAAATACCGCCTAAAATGTGTGCAAACTCCGACACATTATTCCGCTCAAAACTGCTGATGACTTCGCGACCGATGTAAAGCACCACCACCAAAATAAAAGTGAGCGGAATTTCGCCTTGCTTGAAATTGACAAACGATGAAAGCAAAATCATCATAAACACAATCCCACTTGCGCCCATCAAGCCTGTTGAAAAGAAAAGGTTGTTCAGAACCGCCGTTACGAGTGCCGTAATGAGCATTTGCATCAAGAGCGTTTGCGAGCCATATTTTTCTTCGAGCAATCCGCCCAAAAGCAAAATGAGCGAGAAGTTAGAAACAAGGTGCGCCCAATCAGCATGCCCCAAGATGTGCGTAAACAACCGCAAGTAGGTGAGTGGGTTGAGCCAACTTTGATTCGGGTATGTGGCGCAAATGTTTTTTGCAAACCAGCCGCCTGTGAGCGCGCTCACTATCATCACGCCAATAGAAAGAAATGTGAAGGTCAGAACAACTGGTGCGTTGTAGGTAATTTTCATTAGCTTTACAGTTTCGTGTTAAAAAATCCGTCATGCCAATTCTTGAACACTCTACCTATCAGCCGCCCTCGTGGTGGGTTTCGAGTGGACACTTGCAGACCATCATTCCCGCGCTGTTTCGCAAAGTGGTTTCAAGCCCATACACGCGCGAGCGCATCACCACGCCTGATGGCGATTTTCTTGATTGCGATTGGCTTTATGCCGCTTCGTCAAGACCGTCTCAAAAGTTGGTTATCATTTCTCACGGATTAGAGAGCAATTCGCACCGCCCGAATGTCTTGGGCATGGCGCGTGCTGTTTCGCTTTGCGGCTACGACGCTTTGGCGTGGAACTTTCGTGGCTGTTCAGGCGAGCCGAACCGTTTGCCTCGCGCCTACCACAGCGGCGCAACCGAAGACTTGCACACCGTTCTTGACCATGTCGCCGCAAAGTATGATGAAATTTATCTCATCGGATTCAGTCTCGGCGGAAATTTAACGCTCAAATACTTGGGCGAGCAATCCGAAGCCCTTTCTCCCAAAGTCAAAAAAGCCGTTGTGTTTTCCGTGCCGTGCGACCTTGCCGCCAGTTCAAAGCAACTTTCACGTGTCTCCAATCGCCTCTATGAACGCCGATTCCTGAACTCGCTCCGACAAAAAATTGAGCAAAAAGCAACCCTGTTTCCAAACCAAATTTCGCTTGCGCCTTATCTCAAAAAGCAAATCAAAACCTTGCGCGATTTCGACAACTACTACACTGCACCCTTGCACGGATTCCAAAATGCAGAGGACTACTACGCCAAGTGCAGTGCCAAACAATTTATCTCACGCATCACGATTCCAACCTTGATGGTTAATGCAAAAAACGATGTCTTCCTTGCGCCTTCGTGCTATCCTTTTGATGAAGCCAAATCGAGCGACGTGTTTTTTCTTGAAACATCAGAATCAGGCGGGCATTTAGGATTTATCACAAAGAAAACGCCACACGGCTTGTATTGGTCGGAAATGCGAGCCTTAGGCTTTATCGAGAGCCAAGCATGAGGATTGTGGAGTGTGGATTTGGGAATGCGGATTTCGGAATGTGGAGTGCGGATTTGGCTCACACTTCTCACTTCCCGATTCTCGCTTCTCACTTCTCGCTTCTCACTCTCGCTTCTCAATTCTCGCTTCTCAATTCTCACTTTTCACTTCTCACTTCCCAATTCTCAACTCTCGCTTCTCAATTCTCAATCCTCTTTACTCGCGTTGTCGTGGGTCTAAGGCATCGCGCACGCCGTCACCGATGAGGTTGAAGCAAACAACGGTCAGCACAATCGCCAATCCGGGAAAGGTTGAAATCCACCAGTGGTTGAGCAGGTTATCGCGTCCTTCGTTGATGATGTTGCCCCACGAGGCAGTCGGCGGTTGAACGCCCAAGCCCAAAAACGAAAGCGCGGCTTCGGTCAGAATAATGCCCCCAATACGAAGCGTCGCCGCAATGATAACAGGCGTAAGTGAGTTCGGAACAAGATGCTTGAAGATGATTCGCGCATTGGAAAGCCCTAATGCACGCGCCGCTTGAACAAACTCTTGCTCTTTCAGCGAAAGCACTTGACTGCGCACCAAACGCGAAACACCCATCCAACTTGTAAACGCAATCGTTACCACAATGAGAAAAATTGAATTGCCAAACGACGCAATAATGATGAGAATCAAAAACAAACTTGGAAAGGCTTGAAGCACATCGACAAGACGCATAATCACAGTATCTACCCAGCCACCGAAATATCCTGACACAACGCCCAGAATCATGCCGAGCGTAATTGCAATCGCAACAACGAGAAAGCCGATTGAGAGCGAAATCCGCGAGCCGTAAATCACACGGCTGAAAATATCGCGTCCGTATTGGTCTGTTCCCATCAAATAAAATTTCTTTTGAATAACGGGCGAGCCATCGGGATTTGTTTTGAGTTCAGAAATCGGAATTGATTTTTCGCGTGTGCCTTGCTTGTAAATTAAGTTGTTGGATTCAATGCGATAAGAATTGACAATCATTTTCCGCTCGGTTTCGCCTCTGAATCGAAGCGCGTAGTTTTGAGTGATGAGTGCATTAGTGAGCGAACTTGCAACGTCATCGCCTTCGCGCAAGGGAATGGTTTGTGATTCAGATTCTTTGAGCAAGAAGCAGTCGAGCGTAGTGCCAGGCGGTTGAAGTGCAGTTACGATAAAATCTTGTTGAGCATTGGGGTCGTAAGGCGAAAGCATCGGTGCAAGCAAGGCAACGGAATACAGCACGGCGGCAATACACATGGCGACAACGGCAATCGTGCGCTTCTTGAACTCACGCCATGCAATCTGCGAAAGGCTCATGCTGGCTTTGGTTTGCTTGCCAACCGACAGTTTCTTTTGATACAATCTGACCGATACCCACCACGCACCGAAAAATCCTACAAGACAGTAAATTGACGCTATCCAAAATTCAAGAATATCGACCGTGAAAACATCTTTCAAATCTTTGAACGAAACAACCAGAAGCAACAGTGAGATGAAAAACGATTTTAATCCACCCCAAAAGAGAAAACTGTTTGAAACCATCACAGCAAGAAAAAAGACCATCAGCGCAAGCGTGAGCATGCCTTGAATAGGCTGACCAATGCGAAAAAGCCCCACCGCAGGCAAGTAGTCCATTGGCGACGGCAAGATATGCGAGTAAGGATTTTCAGACTCGGCAAGTTCAAAGGCAGTATTGCGGGCTTTGTTCAGGTCTTTATCAGTGCTTGCAGTAGAAGGTTGTGCCATAGTTTTTTAGGTGGTCTTGCTTTTAGAAGAAATGATGTCCAAAAAAGATTAAATTTGTGCGCCTTCGTTGTTTTTGAATGTTTCAAGAAATTTAAGACAATTTCGACCTTTATCACAATAACGCAAAACCAATCAGCAAATCTAATGAAAGCCGCTACGCTCAATTTCGATACGCTCTCACGCTTAAAGGCAGATGCCTTGCTTTTGTTCAAAAAAGGAATTGAAGCCGTCAATGGATACAAAGTTGTCAAAGATGCCATGCGGCTTGACGGCGATGTTTTAACCGTAGTTGCACAAGGCAAATTGAAACAACTTCAACTCTCACAGTTCAAACGGATTCACTTAATCGGAGTTGGCAAAGCAAGCGTTGCAATGGCACGGGCGGCAAAGGAAGTATTGGGCGAGCGTGTTCATTCATCATTTATCGTTACGAAGTATCATCACATGCAAGATGCACCAAGCGAGTTGCGCATTGTGCAATCGGCACACCCAATTCCTGACGAGAACAGTTACAAACATGCGCGTGAGATGTTTCGCTTGTGCAATGAAGCCAAAGAAGAAGATTTGATTATCAATGTGGTATCGGGCGGCGCATCATCGCTCTTGTGTTTCCCAGCAGGTGAAATCACACTGGAAGATAAACGCTTTACAACGTCGCTTTTACTCAAATCAGGGGCAACGATTGAAGAAATCAATACGGTGCGCAAACATCTTTCAAAAATCAAAGGCGGGCAACTTGCACGTGCGGCATTTCCTGCAACCATGCTCACGCTTATTCTTTCCGATGTCATTGGCGACGACTTGGGAACGATTGCATCAGGCATTACTTCACCTGACCCAACAACATTCTTCGACGCTTATCGGGTGATTGAAAAATATCGATTAGAGAAATTGCTCCCTGACAGTGTGTTATCGCGCCTTCATCGCGGCATGGAAGGCAAAATTGCTGAAACGCCAAAAGCCGATGACGAATGCTTTAAGCACATACACAACATTGTGGTTGGCTCAAATCGAATTGCGCTCAAAACGATTGAAGACCACGCCAAACAACTTGGCTACGAAGCAGGAATTTTGACCGATGAACTCAAAGGCGAAGCGCGTGAAATCGCAAAGAATTTTGCAAACCGTGCCAAGCGACTTGTAAAGTCAAAAACAAAAGCATGTTTGATTGCAGGCGGAGAAACCAGTGTTACCGTTGTCGGACACGGAAAAGGTGGACGCAATACCGAAATGGCACTTGCCGCCGCTATTGCGCTTGATGGCATACCAAACATTGCCTTTCTAAGCGCAAGCACCGATGGCACCGATGGTGAGACCGATACCGCAGGCGCAATCGCTGATGGCTCAACCCTTGCACGCGCTAAAAATCTTGGACTCATCGCCAGCGAACACTTGCAAAACAACGATTCCTACAACTTCTTCAAACTTGTTGGCGACCTCGTGGTTACAGGCGCAACAAATACTAACGTCATGGATATTCAAATTGTGCTTGTGGATACAACACTTTAACATAAACCCATTCAACAAAGTAACACGAGCGATTACCACCATGAAACATCTGATTGCGCTACTCCTTGCGCTCTCTTTTATGACCTTAGGCTGTGGGCGCAAGCAATCCGACATCAATCGCACGAACTCCATCGTTCACGCCTACATTGCCGATTTTGATTATCTCAATCCCGTTCTGCTTCAAGAAGGCACAAGCCGCGAAATATGCAACCTGATTTTCCCGCGCTTGTTCGAAGAACGCTTTGATTCCACACGCGGCATTACTGCCTTTGAACCGCTCTTCGCAAAGTCGTTTGAGGTTTCGCCTGACCACAAAAGCGTGAGGTTTCTTTTGAGAAATGATGTGAAATGGTTTGATGGAAAGCCCGTAACTGCACACGATTGGCTTTTCACATACAAACTTTACGCCGATACGGTGATTGCGTCATCGCGTCAAAATTTCGTTACGGAAAATTTCGCACTTGGCGCAAATGGACAAGTGGATTTTCAAAAAGCCGTGCAAATTCCAAACGACTACGAACTCATTGTCAATTTTGAAAAGCCGTTGCCCGTTGAAATGCTCTTAAAGTATGTCAATCTCGGCTTTATTTCACGCGAAGTTTGGAAAGATGTTGAAACTATGTCGCCCGCAGAAAAAGTGGCGATTCGCAAAGACGAGCGCAATTTCAATCCCGAAAAAATTATCGGTGCTGGTCCATACAAAGTTGAAAAGTGGATTCGCAATCAAGAGTGTGTGTTGGTCGCAAATGAGCAATGCAATTTGCCGCGCCCTCCGAAAATCAAATACCTTGTCAATCGCTTCGTGCCTGAATACACCACACGATTAACGCTTCTGAAAACAGGTGCCGCCGACATTGTTCAAAACCTCACGCCCGACGATGCGATTCAACTTGCAACTGATAAAACTTCTTCGGTTCAAATTTTTGAGCGTGGTTACATCACTTACGACTATGTGGCGTGGATGAACATCGACCAAAAACTGTATAGTGAAAAGAAAGAAATCAAACCGCACCCGCTTTTCGGCTCAAAGAAAGTCCGCCAAGCCTTAACGATGGCAATCAATCGACAATCTATCATCGATGGATTCTTAAAAGGCTACGGTATGCTTGCGATTACGGACTATCCGCCCATTTGTCTTTGGGCAAAGCCCGATTTGAAGCCTATTCCTTATGACCCCGAACAAGCTAAAAAACTTTTGGAAGAAGAAGGGTGGAAAATCGGTCAAGACGGTATTCGTGAAAAGAACGGACGCAAGTTCAGTTTTGAGCTCACTATCAACGCAGGCAATCAACGACGCAACTATGCCGCAACGGTCATTCAACAAAATTTGAAAGATATTGGAATCGATTGCCGAATTGAGCAGTTGGAATCGAATATCGTAATGGAGCGCACGCGCAAGCGTGAACTTGATGCATTTCTCTTTGGTTGGATTGTCAGTCCGCCCGATATTGACCCTTCCGAAACGCGCCTTTCCGATTTAGAAAAAACGCCTTACAACTTGGTTGCTTATCAGAATCCAAAAGTCGATGAACTCATCAGGAAAGGCAAATCGGAAATTGACCTCATGAACGCCGCCAAACATTGGAAAGACTACGCAGCAATTATTTATGATGAACAACCCGAAACGATTTTGTATTGGATGACAGGATTGAACGGCGTGAATAAACGCATCAAGAATGTGCGCATGACGCCTGTTGGCACATTTGAAAATGTGATTGATTGGGAACTCGCCTCGCAAGAGAAATGACGGAGCGAAACAAAGGCGTTCTTTTGATTTTTCTTGCGGCATTGCTTTGGTCGACGGGCGGTGCCTTTATCAAAGCCACATCGCTCAATGCGTTTCAGACCTCGCTTTGGCGGTCGCTCTTTGCAAGCCTTGCGATTCTTTTGATAGTTCGCCCAAAAATACTCTTGTTGGACTCCACTTCATTGGTTGCCTCACTCGCATATGCGGCAACGCTTATTCTCTTTGTGCTTGGCACGAAACTCACCACAGCGGCGAATGCGATTCTGCTTCAATACACTGCACCGATTTACATTCTTGTGCTTGCCCATGTCTTGCTTGATGAAAAAATGACGCGCCTTGGCGTGATGACGGTTGCACTGTGCATTGCAGGAATGGCGATTTTCTTTTTTGATAAACTTTCTTCCGAAGGTATTGTGGGAAATTTTGCCGCACTCGGTTCAGGAATTTGCTTTGCGTTGATGACCGTGTTTCTGCGTATTACGCGGCTAATACCAAAATTGAGTAGGAATGAGTAAGTTCAAGAAAAAGGAGAAAGGGAGATGATAAAGTATCACGAAGAAATCAAGGAAAGCGAAGCGGAGTTGTTGGCGGTGGAACGGCGACAAAGTCGGAGCAAACTGCGCGACCGAGTGCGCTTACTCCGACTGCTCAAAAGCGGTTCATCGCGCTCGTTGACGCAAGCCTCGGTCGTAATCGGACTGAGTGTGGCGCAGACGCGTCGGCTCTATAACAAATACCGTCAGGGCGGACTGCAAGAGTTACTGGCGTGGCGACAGGGGGGCAATCATCAGAAGCTCAATCAGGCGCAACAGGCTGAACTGATTGAGCGCAGCAAAGCCGGATTCCCCTCCCAACAAGCAGTCAGGGAGTATCTCCAACAGACCTTCAAGGTGCATTACACACAAGGCGGGGTGAGCGTGTGATTGGCGCGATTGAAGATTAAACTCAAAACGGCTCGTCCGCGCCAGTGCCAAAAAGATGAAGCGGCGGCGGATGCGTTCAAAAAAAATTTGCAACTGCCTACGCCGATAAGCCCGTCTATTTCACGGACGAGATGAGATACGGCAACCGCACGGCGTTGAGACGACAATGGACGGCGAGCGGCCACAGACCGAGCGGCACAATGCACATCGGTTACGATTACGGGTATTTGTATGCGGCACTTTGTCCCCAAACGGGCGAC
>Ga0308419_1001148_pt1 | contig 17765 bp, 19 predicted proteins | sample HotsprSampleMS50_FD_203674 | JGI IMG/M metagenome (GOLD analysis project Ga0308419, IMG submission 203674) | Hot spring phototrophic mat microbial communities from Mushroom Spring, Yellowstone National Park, Wyoming, United States - 20090730_MS50 ... | reverse complement strand
AGCGTCGACTTCCCCACGTTTGGAAGTCCTAAAATTCCTGCTCGAAGCGACATAATGATTTTGGTGAGTTGAAAACGGCGTGCAAGTTACGAAACGGCAATAAAAAGCCCCGACGTACTTATCGAGGCTCTCAAATTTCTGTATGCAAAGAGATTACTTGCGAATGTCGAGGTCGGCGATGATTTGGCGATAGCGAAGCACATTTGTTTTTGTTAAGTAGTTCAAGAGTCGCTTGCGCTTGCCAACCAGTTTGAGCAGTCCATAGCGTGTGTGGTTGTCTTTCGGATGCGTTTTCAGATGGTCGGTCAGGTGGTTGATGCGTTCGGTCAGAAGCGCGATTTGCACTTCGGGTTTTCCGGTGTCGGCTTCAGATGAGCCGAATTTTTTCACGAGTTCTGCTTTTCTTTCTTTCGTTACAGGCATTTGCAGTTGAAGTTATGATTGAAAAAGTGGTTAAACATGAGCGATACTCATTTCTGAAAAAAGGCTTTGGACGGCGCACCTATCGCGTTCTAATTGCGCTTTGAGTGCGTCCAAACTTGCAAATTTTTGTTCGTCTCTTAATCGTGCCAAGAAGTATAGGGTTAATTCTTTGCTGTATAAGTCGCCGTTGAAATCGAGCAAGTGAACTTCGAGCGAGACCCTCGATTGCGCTTGAATGGTTGGGCGCGTGCCGATGTTCATCATGGCACGATAGCGTTTATCGCCCACTTCTACCTCGACCGCATAGACGCCGATTTTCGGAATCAATTTTGCTTTTGGTGGCAGAAGGTTTGCCGTTGGAAAGCCAATCGTGCGTCCGCGCTTATCGCCTTCAATCACGACTGCCGAGAGTTGATACGGTGCGCCGAGCAGTTTATTGGCGTGTTCAATTTCTCCTGATTCTAAAAAGCGGCGAATCGCCGTGCTGGATAAATGATGCTCATCAACTTTTTGTTCAGGAATTTGTCGCACTGTGAAGTGATGCTTTTCCGCAAGGCGAGCGAGCGTTTCAAACGAGCCGCCACGATTTTTGCCGAACATGTGGTCGTAGCCGATGACAATTTCAGCGAGCCCAATTTGCTTGACGAGCACCTCTTCAACGAAGGTTTCCGCAGGCGTTTCTGAAAATTCCTTTGTGAAATGAATAACAATCACGCAATCAACGCCGAGCGATTCTAACGCGCTCAATTTTTCTTCGAGCGTTGAGAGCAGGAAAATCGGCGCGCCGTTGGTTTTGCCAAGCACAAGTCGCGGGTGCGGTTCAAAGGTAATCACGACGCTCCGCAAGCCACGCGCTTTGGCATCAGAAACGAGCGTAGCGATGATGGCACGATGTCCTAAATGCACGCCGTCGTAAGTGCCTATCGTAACCGCAGAGGCTTTTCGTTCAAAGGGCTTTGGTTGCTCTGTGTCAAATTGTGAAAGAACACCGTTGCGAAAATGGTATCGTTCTGTCATATCTCAACCTTACGAGTTCTAATGAGTTCTACGCATGCGTCTATGCTCAATGCGTTTTCAATGTGGTAATTGCCGACGCGGGTTCTTCGCAGCGCGCGAAGATAGCCGCCAACGCCTAACCGTGCGCCGAAGTCGCGCGCAATCGTGCGAATATACGCGCCTTTTGAAACGACAATTCGAAAGGCAACGATGGGCAAGCGAATCTCGGTTAGGTCAAACTCGAAAACTTCTATCGACTTCGGGGTGCGCTCGACCTCGATGTCGCGCCGTGCCAGTTCATAGAGCCGCTTGCCGTGATGCCATGTTGCGGAAAACATCGGCGGCGATTGCAGCTGCTTGCCGAGAAACAAGGTTGCAGTTTCTCTTAACTGCGCCTCGTTGAGATGAGAGATGTCGCACCGGTTCTCCTCTTCGGTTTCCGTGTCGTAGCTCTTGGTTGTAGCTCCGAGTTTGATTTCGCCTGTGTATTCTTTGTCAAGCCCTTCGAGCGACGCAATTTCTTTCGTTTTTTTGCCGACGGCGATGAGCAACAATCCGGTGGCTTTGGGGTCTAAGGTGCCTGCATGCCCCACTTTGCACTTTTTGCCGAGTTGCTTTGAGTAGGCGTTGCGCACTTTGGCGACCACATCAAACGATGTCCAATCCAGCGGTTTATCAATGAGCCACAGGTCATTGAGCATCTGCCTTGCTATTGTCTGTGCTTTTGGGTTGCGCGTTGGCAATTTTCAAGAGTTCCTCAATACGAGCGGCTTTTTCAGCCACCTCATCGAGATAAAATTCCAACTCGGGCATTTGCCGAAAGTGATTGCGAAGTTTGAGCGACAACTCTTTGCGAAAGAACTTTGATTCTTTTTTGATATGCCCCAACATTGATTGTGCGAGTTCTTTGCCCCCTAAAACGGAAAGATAGACTCGCGCGATGCTGAGGTCAGGTGTCGTTTTGACCGCGACGATGGTTGTCAGCGTGCCGTTGCGCGGCAGTTCTTTTTGAAAGATATTTCCCAATTCACGCTGTATGAGTTCGGCAACGCGCTCGGTTCGTATGGACATTTCAGCGATTCTCTGTTTTAGCGTTAGTTCTGCTCGGTTACGAGTTTGCGTTTGGTCTCGACCATCTCAAAGGCTTCTATAATGTCGCCGACCTTGATGTCGTCGTAGCCTTGTAGGCTCAATCCACACTCGTATCCTGCTTCGACTTCTTTCACATCATCTTTGAAGCGTTTGAGCGAGGCGAGCGTGCCTTCAAAGATTTGAATGCCGTCGCGTAGCAGTCGCACTTTTGAATCACGGCGAAGTTTGCCATCAAGCACCTTACAGCCCGCAATGTTACCCACTTTGGAAATGCGGAAGACTTCACGGATTTCAACGGTTGCGGTCACTTCTTCGACAAATTCGGGCGAGAGCATGCCTTCAAGCGCGTTTTTGATTTCTTCGAGCGCGTGATAGATGACCGTGTAGAATCGAATATCAATTTGTTCGCGTTCTGCGAGTTTCTTGGCGTTGAGGTTCGGGCGCACGCGGAAGCCAATAATGATGGCATCGGAGGCGGCGGCAAGTAGCACATCGCTTTCAGTGATTTGTCCAACCCCGCGATGAATGATTTCAACCTTGACTTCGTCGGTTTGAATTTTCATCAATCCGTCAGAGAGAGCCTCGATAGAGCCTGCAACATCGGCTTTGATAATTATGCGCAATTCCTTGATGCCGCCTTCTTGTGCCTGCTTGGCAATGTCGTTGAGACGCACGCGACTGCTATGCCTGAACTCTTGTTCGCGGCGAATGAGTTGCCTTCGTTGTGAAATTTCGCGGGCTTCGCGGTCGCTGGGTGTAACGGCGAAAATGTCGCCCGCTTCGGGTAGCATTTCAAATCCGAGAATTCGGACCGGTTGAGACGGGTGAGCGATTTCTAATCGGCGACCGCGCTCATCGAGCATCGCTCTCACTCTGCCCGCTGAAACGCCGCAGACAAACGGCGCGCCGACTTTAAGCAGTCCATCTTGAACCAGCACCGTTGCGACAATGCCTTTACCTTTATCGAGTTCCGATTCAATCACAACGCCTTTGGGCAGTTTGTCGGGGTGGAAATTCGCGGTCAAGTTCATCAGTTCTGCTTGCGCAAGCACTTTATCGAGCAACTCTCTAACGCCGATGCCTTTCTTAGCAGAGATTTCTTGGCACTGAACATCGCCACCCCACTCTTCAACGGTAACGCCGTTTTCGGCAAGTTGGGCTCGAATTTTATCGGGATTGGCTTCGGGCTTATCGATTTTGTTGATGGCGACGACTATCGGCACATTAGCGGCTTTGGCGTGGTTAATAGCCTCGATGGTCTGCGGCATCACGTTATCATCAGCCGCGACAACAAGAATGACAATATCGGTTACTTCCGCGCCGCGCGCACGCATTGCCGTAAAGGCTTCGTGACCGGGCGTATCGAGAAAGGTGATTTGCTGTCCATTCTCGAGCGTAACTTCATATGCACCGATGTGTTGCGTAATTCCGCCGGCTTCCCCTGCGACCACATTGCTTCGGCGAATGTAGTCGAGGAGCGACGTTTTGCCATGGTCGACATGACCCATAATTGTAACAACGGGCGGGCGGGTTTTAATGTCTTCGGGCGACTGCTCTTCTTCGATGAGTGCGTCGGTTACTTCATGCTCCGAAATAAACTGAATTTCTTTTTCAAATTCCAATGCTAAAAGTTCAAGCGTTTCTCTATCCAACCGTTGATTGATGGTGATAAACTTGCCCATTTTGAAACACTTGGCAATCACGTCTTTGGGCGCAACACCGATAAGGTCGGCGAACTCGTGCGTGGAAGTAAACTCGGTGAGTTTGATAATTCGGCTTTCGGCGGCACGCTGTTGAGAGGCTAATTCTTCACGCTCTTCGCGCTCGCGCTTGCGCAGTTTGCGGAACTTTGAGCGCGTATTGACTTCGCCCGCATCGTCCATGTTCATGATGGTTTGGCGAATGTTGCGTTCCAATGTTTTCTCATCGACATCGAACTTTTTTTTCTTCTTTGCCGCTTTTTCTTCGACGATTTTCGCCAGTTGCTCTTCGCGCATCGTTCGCTTTTGCGGCGGCGCGTCGGTTGAAAACGTCGAGGGCGCATCGGTTTTAGTGGCAGATGGCTTTTGCGCCGGAAGCCCTTGCCCTTTGGCTTGCGGCGATTTGACTTCTGCCGCTGAGGCGGGTGTAGGTTCCGCTTTAATGGTCATGTCTTTAGCTTGCTGACCGAAACTCTTTTTGCGCTTGCGCTTCTTTTTGACTAACTCAATTTCGCCCAGCACCTTCAACCCGCCTTTATTTTCAGATGACCCATAGCGCGAGCTGATGTCCGCTTGCTCTTGACGAATTTGTCGTTGCAGTTCTGTGCGTTGTTCCATCGCCGATTCCGATGTCTCATCGATTTGAGCATTGAGTTCCTTCTCGGCAAGTTCTGATGATTCGTTCTCTTGAGCCATGTTTTGAGTGAAGTCGCTCACGGCTTCTGAGTGCGAGGTTGGCTCACTCTCTTGAAGGCGCGGTTCAACTGTATCTTGGGGCACTTCGGCAGTTGGTTGTTGCACTTCCTCGATGGCGGTCTCCGATGGACTCTCTACCTGAGGTGCTGGGAGGTTGGGGTGTTCTTCGACCATCTCAATCGCGGTCAGCACTTCCATGCTCGCCGATGCGGCTTTTGTCGATTCTGCACGTTCAATGGAGGGGCTTTGCAGGGTTTCAGTTGCTTCTGATGATGCGATAGATTGTGCCGAAGCGGATTTCGGCTCTTCGATGCGACGCGGTTTTGTTGGGGATTTAAAACTGACGGGGGCTTTGGACGTTGCGGTGCTTAACCCTTTACGCTTTTTTTCTTCAATCGCCTTTTTCTGACGTAGCGACTCACTTTTTTCTTTTTCGTCGCTGTAATTGCTGTAAATCAGGTCGCGCACCGCTTCCGAGACTCTTGATGCCGGCGAGGCGACCTTCACGCCTTCATTTTTGAGAAACTCGACCACTTCAGTCGCACCGACCCGTAATTCTTCGGCAATGTCTGCAACTTTGTATTTCTTTTCTTCCGACATCTTTCCTTTTTCCTCCTGTCGCGTTATAGGTTGCGACTAACTTTAATCTAAACAGTTAATTGAGATGACGCATAAGGTTATGCATTCCGTTATCCATTTTGAGTATTTGGCGAGGCTTCTGGCTCTGTTTCGCCTTCGGCAAGCGTTTCTTCATGATCGGCTTCGGCGTGATACTCCGCTTGAACGGTCTTGTAGATGTTTTCGGCGATTTTTCGCCAGTGTTTGCGCTCGTCTTCGGTTATCATCTTCACGAAAGGTTTTGATGAGTTCTTGTCTTTGCCACTTTCAAAGAAATCGTTGCGAAGTGACGGCATGACGAGTGCGTTTTCAACGGCTTCAACACCCGCATCAATAATTTTTTTCGCGGTATCCAGCCCTTTATCGAGCAGTTGATAAATCATATCATCTCCGAAATCTTCTCGGAACGCGATGATGTCAATATCATTTGGGTCGTCGGTTTTATCAATTTCGCGATAAATTTCAATCTCAAATCCAGTGAGCTTTTCGGCAAGATGAATGTTGTTGCCGTTTCTACCAATCGCATACTTAATTTGGTCCGGCTTGAGCATGACGCGTGCGCGCTTGTTTTTGAAGTCAACAAACACGGACATTGGGTCTATCTTTGCTGGCTGCAGGGCTCGGACGATGTAGATTTGCGGCTCGTCGCTATACGAGACCACATCGATGTTTTCGTTGTTGAGTTCCTTGACAATGTTTTGAATCCGTTTGCCTTTATGCCCGACGCACGCGCCGACGGGGTCAATGCGGTTGCTGGTCGATTCAACGGCAACTTTGGCACGCTCTCCGGGAACACGGGCGATGCCTTTAATCAACACCAGCCCTTCGGCGATTTCCGTAACCTCGCTCTCAAAGAGTTTGCGCAAGAAGTTGTCGTCCGTTCTTGAAACAATCACGCGCATCGGTCCATCTTCGCGTTCTTTTTCAATCTCTGTTCCATCGTCCAATTTGACTTTCACTTTTTCACGTTCCACGCGCTTGATGTAGAGTTTCATTCTCGGATTTTTGCGTGGGTTGTCTTTTTGCATTTTCTCCGAATGTGGCAAAATCAATTCAATCTTTTGGTCTTTGCTCGTGTTGTAAGTGAAAATGGTCTCCTTATTGCGAATTTGATACAACTCAGCTGTAACGACTTCACCCACGCGCTCTAAACATTCTTCATAAAGCGACTGCTTGTCTGAATCGCGCCGCTTCTTCTGAATGGCTTGTTTGATAATCTGAATAGACTTGCGCGACAGAATATTTTCAAGCGGAATCGGACCTTCCTCATATGTATCTCCCACTTCCAACGAATCGTCAATCTCTCGAACCGTTTTAATATCGATTTCAATCGTTGGAATATCGACTTCTTCTACAATGGTTTTACTGATATAGACCTCGAAGTCCCCTCGGTCAGGGTTGATAATCACACGGGCATTGACTTCCGGGTCATATTCTTTTCGCAGTTGCTTCAAAATCATATCTTTGAGCAAATCAACTATGTCGGATTTGAGCAACGACGCATCTGTTTTCTTGTCGCGCGTTTGGTCGGACTTCTCAATCGCCGCAAAGGCTTCCACTAATTGATTCTTGCGGTCTTCATACATTGATTCTGAAGTTTTACGTTTTGGCATTGCTCTAAAAGTTTTCGAGTTTCTGATAGCGTTGCTGAACCCGTCGATTTGTGAATGACAACTTAAAATTCTACCTCTACGGTGGCTTCCACTAATTGCGGTAGCGAGAGCGTTAAGCACTCATAACCTGTGTGTTTTCCTTTTTTATCTGATACGCACTGCAAGGTCAATTCAATCGGCTCTTGTTCAGACAGATGCACGAGGCGACCCTTGACCACGTGATAGACTTCATTTGCATCTTTATATTTCACGCGCAGCAGTCGCCCAATGTTTTTGCGATACTGCCGCTCCAACTTCAACGGTCGTGATAGACCGGGCGAGGAAACATCAAGGCGCAGCCGATTCGGCAGAAGATCTTGCAGTTCGGGCAAACCTTCTACTTCTTCTGAAAGTTTTCGGCTCAACCGCGCACATGCCTCGATTGTCACGCCTCGGTCGGTGTCGACATAAATCTCGAGGTGATCCGTGCCGTTCACATTTCGGAACAGAAGATCAACAAGGAATATCTCCATTTCATTTGAGTAACCTTGCGCTTTATTGTGCTCCAAGATTGAGCGCGTAACCCAAGTGGTTAATTGTTCCAAACGAGACGGTGTCAATTCCGCAAAATGTTGGTTGAGTTCTTTTTCCGATAACAAAAAAAGTGGGAAGCGCGTCCCACTTTTTAGCACATAATCTAAATTTGACTGCGGCGCAAATATAACACTTTCTCGCCTCAATGTCAAAACCACCCGACGCGCCACACAAAATTTCCTTGACAAACTCTGAAACTTTTGCTATCTTAAATCCGACAAGGTTAGTCGGAATTTTTAACCGAGACGTGTGGTTATGCCTGCGTAAGTCGTCCAAAACGACTTTTTGATAGCGAAAATTCGGACTAAATTGGTCTTATTTAGATTGAATCTAAACTTGCAATGTTAAAGCTAACCAAAAAATTTGAATACGGGTTGCTGGCGATTCGCTACATCGCACAGACGCGAAATGGCGACGTTGCAACGGCGAAGGAAATCGCCGATAAAGCCGGTATTTCATATGAGTTGGTTGCGAAAATTTTGCAGCAACTCACGAAGGCAGAAATTGTCTCATCGGTTCAAGGTGTCAAAGGCGGCTATCGGCTCAACAAGCCTGCGTCTGAGATTTCTTTCACGGAAATCGCTGATGCCATAGACGACCCGATTCAACTGATTGATTGCGCTGACAATCCTAATGGATGCTCGGCATATTCAGGGTGCGGCATCAAAAAACCGCTCACCGAACTACAAACGCGCTTTCGCGAAATTTTTAGCGAGGCAAAAGTCGCAGAAATTTTGTGAAGTGTCGATATAATTTTATTCAACTTTTAACCAGAAAAACGACTATGGCTCTTGACAAAAAGTCTCTGGAGAGCAGACCGATTTATATGGACTACAACGCCACCACGCCCATGGATCCGCGCGTCTTGGAGGCGATGATGCCGTATTTTACCGAAAAGTTTGGCAATGCCGCTTCACGCAATCACCTGTATGGTTGGGAAGCGGAAGAAGCCGTCGAAAAAGCCCGCGAACAAGTCGCTAAGGCAATCGGCGCAGATGCAAAAGAAATCATCTTTACCAGCGGCGCAACTGAATCCGATAACATCGCGCTGAAAGGTGCGGTTGAAATGTATGCCGAAAAAGGCAATCACATCATCACTTTGCTCACCGAACATAAAGCCGTGTTGGATACTTGCCGCCGATTAGAACGCGAAGGCAAAGCCACCGTCACGTATCTTGCACCGAAACAAGATGGGATTGTCGATTTAGAGCAACTCGAAGCCGCCATCACCGATAAAACCATCATGGTTGCCATTATGATGGCGAACAACGAAATTGGAGTCATTCAACCAATGGCGCAAATCGGCGAAATCTGTCGCAAACACGGCGTGCTGTTCTTCACCGATGCGGTTCAAGCCGTTGGCAAAGTGCCTGTTGATGTGAATGCCATGAAAATCGATGTGTTAGCGATTTCAGGTCACAAGGTCTATGGTCCGAAAGGGATTGGCGCGCTGTATGTTCGCCGTAAAAATCCTCGCGTGAAACTGGCCGGCATTATTGACGGCGGTGGTCAAGAGCGCGGTATGCGAAGTGGCACGCTTAATGTGCCAGGCATTGTCGGCTTGGGCAAAGCCTTAGAAATTGCCATAGAAGAAATGCCGAGTGAAATCAAGCGTTTGACTTATCTACGCGATAAGTTGAAAGACGGTGTGATGTCTCAACTTGAAGATTGCTACATCAACGGCTCAATGGAAAGCCGATTGCCCGGAAATCTCAACATCAGTTACGCATATGTGGAAGGCGAAGGGTTGTTGATGGGATTGAAGGGTTTGGCTGTGTCGTCTGGCTCGGCTTGCACCAGTGCCTCGCTTGAGCCGTCGCACGTGCTTAAAGCGTTAGGCGTTGGCGATGAATTAGCTCATTCATCAATTCGCTATGGGCTTGGACGCTTTACGACCGAAGAAGAAGTCGATTACGCGATTCAAATCACCGTTGAAGCCGTCAATCGTCTGCGCGAGATGTCTCCGCTCTACGAAATGGCGAAAGCCGGCATTGACCTTAAAACGGTTCAATGGAATCATCACTAACTTGGATTTTCAACAACTTTAATTAACACTTAATATGGCTTACTCACAAAAGGTCATTGACCACTACAATAATCCTCGCAATGTCGGTTCGCTCGATACCAAAGACGAATCGGTCGGAACCGGGCTCGTTGGCGCGCCAGAGTGCGGCGACGTCATGAAACTGCAAATTAAAGTGAACGAGAAAACGGGCGTGATTGAAGACGCAAAGTTCAAGACTTTTGGGTGCGGTTCTGCGATTGCGTCATCTTCGTTGGCAACCGAAATGCTGAAAGGCAAAACCATTGAAGAGGCTTCTTCAATTAAAAACACACAGATTGTTCAAGAATTGAACTTGCCGCCCGTCAAAATTCACTGCTCGGTTTTAGCCGAAGATGCCATTAAAGCCGCCATTGAAGATTTCAAAAAGAAACAAGCGGCAAAACGCGAAAAAGCACAAGAGGCATTAGCCAATGCTTAAATGACGGTTCAAGCGCGAAGCCTTTTTCACCGATAAGATGAACGAGGGTTCGCGCTACCAATCTACATAACCAACCGTACTGCCAACTACAACTATGATTACTATCTCCGACAAAGCACTTGCACAAGTCAAACGCCTGAAAGAACAACAAAACCTCGGTCCTGAATACGGCTTGCGCGTCAGCGTTAAGGGCGGCGGCTGTTCGGGGCTTTCCTACGGGCTTGACTTCGATAATGAAGAAAAAAAGGGCGACCAAGTGTTTGAAGACAAAGGCATCAAATTCTTCGTCGACATGAAGTCGTTCCTTTACCTTGCAGGTACGCAGTTGGATTTTTCAGATGGATTGAACGGTAAGGGATTCCACTTCGTCAATCCAAACGCGGCACGCACGTGCGGCTGTGGAGAATCGTTCTCGGTCTAACTTAACCCGCCCCACGTGCCATGTCGTCAATCGTGCTTTCCGCTCCAACCGGTCAAACCTTCACCGATGAAATAGACTATCCTGTGGAGGCAAAGTTGGGGCAAGGCAAACAGCATGAAAAAAGACTTCGAGAGTTGATTACACTTCTCGAAGTTGCTCTTGACGACCGCACTGACTTGATTGTGGGAGGCGACCGATTTATCTACTTTGAGAAAGGCAGACGCGACAAATGCGTTGCGCCCGACGCCTTTGTAATTAAAAACTTTCACGGCGAAGAGCCTGATGCCTTCAAACTCTGGGAAACACCGATTGACCTGCGATTTGCCTGCGAAATCTGGTCAGCACAAAATGATGAAGCCGAGCGACATCGCAAGTTTGCCATCTATCGTGATGTTCTGAAAGCGAAGGAATATGCGGAACTCACCGAAGATGGTCGGCTCTATGCGTATCGGTTGAACAACGAAGGCGACTATGAACAACTTTCGCCCAATGAACACGGCAGGCTCTTTCTTCAAGAACTCGGTGCGGAACTTGTCTTTGAAGACGGCTTGATTCGCATCTACAAAGACGGCAAGAAAATTCCAACGCTCAAAGAAGCCCTGAAACAGAAATCGTAATTCAAAACAAATTTGTGCCATGTCGTCAGTCGTGCTTTCCGCTCCAACCGGTCAAACCTTCACCGATGAAATAGACTATCCTGTGGAGGAAAAATTGGGACAAGGAAAGAACCATGAGTTGCGCTTTACAGAGTTCCTGTCGTTCTTGCGCGTGCTGTTCGCAGAGCAAAAAAATTGTATCGTTGGCGGCGACCGATTTATCTACTTTGAGAAAGGCAGACGCGACAAATGCGTTGCGCCCGACGCCTTTGTAATTAAAAACTTTCACGGCGAAGAGCCTGATGCCTTCAAACTCTGGGAAACACCGATTGACCTGCGATTTGCCTGCGAAATCTGGTCAGCACAAAATGATGAAGCCGAGCGACATCGCAAGTTTGCCATCTATCGTGATGTTCTGAAAGCGAAGGAATATGCGGAACTCACCGAAGATGGTCGGCTCTATGCGTATCGGTTGAACAACGAAGGCGACTATGAACAACTTTCGCCCAATGAACACGGCAGGCTCTTTCTTCAAGAACTCGACGCAGAACTTGTCTTTGAAGAGGGTTTAATTCGTGTCTATAAAGACGGGAAAAAAATTCCAACGCTCAAAGAAGCCTTGCGTCAAGCGTAATGGGAGACATCAGAAAAATTCCAGTCAAATCGCAAGAAGAGGTTTGGTTCTTTGAAAAGCAAATTAACCTCTTTGACATTTTAGATTTCTTTCCTGCTGATGCCATTGAAACCGCAAACGGCGAAGGAAAGAAGTTGCTCATTGAAACCGACTTAGGCTGGTCGTTTGAGACCGATATTGAGAAAGGCAAATTTTGTTTTCGCAAGAAATCAAAATCGATGAACGGCACGGGCAAATGGGTCATTGAGTCAGGCTTAAAAGCAGGCGATACGATTTGCATCGAGAAACTTGGAGACTATCACTACAAACTCTTTAAATCATCACATTGACAATGGAAACACTCTCAACATTAAGCGGAATGTTGCTGTTTTTCGGGCTGTGTCTTGATTTTCCGCGACACATTGTTCAAGCCGCCTTTGACGAGCTTTTCCCATCGAAGCATGACATGTCGCTGACGCTGGAACTTAATCCGAACCAAAACTAATTAGCAATATGGAAAACAAAGCGTTGTTGGAATTTGATATTCAAGATTTTTTGTGGAACGGCATCTTGAAAGAATCCGTCTTTCGTGAGAAATTGGAAGCGCACGATTGGTCGCAGTATGACGGGAAGAAAGTCATCATCAAAGGGTGCGGCTCAACGCCGATTCCGACTTGGGCGTATATGGTCGTAACTGCCTACTTAGTGCAGCACGCGCAAAAGGTGATGTATGGCGAAGCCTGCGCCGCCGTTCCGATTTTCAAAAAAGGAAAAGAGGTTGAACACTCCGCGTAACTGTTCAACAAACATTCAGCCGCCGACAAAGCGGCTTTTTTATTCCTACTTTTCATCGCCTACACTTTGCCCAATGCCACCGACACAATGCCAAACGACATCGCCACTTTGAGCAAAGTGTTCTGCCGATAAAGATTTTCCTTTGTTGGATTGCGCCACGCTTTCACCATCACATAGAGCAGCAGCACGTTCGTGCCAAGCATGACCACGAGAAAATAAATAAGCCCGTATTCGCCCGTCCAATAAGGCACAAATGTTGTCAGTATCATGCTCGCAAAAATGAGCGTCGTTAGGGCAAGCGTTGGGGTTGTGCCAAACCGAATGGGAATTGTCATTGCGCCGAAGGCTTTATCGCCCTCGACATCTTCCAAATCTTTGAGCAATTCACGCCCCAAGTTCAAAAGAAAGGAAAAGACGGTTGGATACAAGACATTCTCCACGCGCCCCGTTGAAGCGGCACCATAGAGAAATCCTAAACTGACCAAAAGGGAAATCACAAGGTTGCCGATGAAAAGCATGCGTTTGAAATAGCGGCTGTAAAGGTAGAGCATGGGAATGGTGAAGAGCGTCATGCAGAGATTCAGCGGGGTAAGAAACGCCGAAATGATGAGTGCGATAAAGTTGAGCGCAAGCCAATATCGGAACGCGTGTTCGGGCAAGAGCGCGCCTCGCGCAAGAGGACGCTTCGGCTTGTTGATGCGGTCAATTTCAACGTCAAAATAATCGTTAATCACATTACCTGCGCCGCCGATGAGAATCGTGGCGACGCCTGCAAGGTAAGTTTCAAGTTGGGAAAACGCGCCGCTACCCACAGAGACAAACGCGCCGAGCAGTGTGCCGAAAAAGAGAATGACGATGTTGGACGGGCGAAGCAGTTCGAGATACGCCATGGGTTCAAGGCTCTGATACCGTGGGATTGTTTGCGTCGATATCCACCATTTGAATGCCGTCGTTATAGGTCTTCACGCGATAGTCTTTGAGGCTCGTGAGTTTCTTGACGATTTCAGCGATGCGTTTGCCTTGTTCATAACTGCGGTCAATCATCTGCAAGATTCGGTCGATGTTTGCTTCGGCGAGGCTATCGCGTTGGATTTTTTTCTTAACGAGTTCGAGATAGCCCAGCAAGCCGGTGAGCGGATTGTTGATTTCGTGGCTGACTGCCGCCGCCATTTCGGCGTAGGTCTGCATTTTTTGATGATGCACGAGTTGCTGTTGGAGTTTGATGATGCGTTTAGCCACAGTGATGCGCGCTTGCAGTTCAGCAATTTTAACAGGCTTTTCGAGGTAGTCATCAACGCCTTGTGTGAGCGCGGTGATTTTATCGTCCATGCCGCCTCTGCCCGTGAGCATAATGAAGTAGACCGATGTGGTTTGAGGATTTGCACGCAGCGATTTTACAAAATCAATCCCATCACGGTCGGGCATTGACCAATCGCAGATGATGATCTCGGGCATCTCTTGTGCGATTAACATTTCCGCCCTATCGACGCTCGTTGCAGTTCGCGGTCGAATGCCTTTTCCAATCAGTTGATATTCTGTGGCTTTGAGCGAGGATTCATCGTCGTCAACGACGAGAATTTTTGGCACGTCGGTCAGTTGTGTCATTGCGTCGGTAAATTAAGATGTTCATGCGTTCCGTTTTGAGTTGAGACAGGTAGTTTCCATGAGAGGGCTTCGGCGACGGTGGGGAAGTGTGTAATAAAGATGTCGCGGGCGGCGAGGGCGATGTCGCGATGTTCTTTTTGTGTTGCCGCGTCGCATCGCACTTGAAAATAGTGAATCCAACTGCGTACCGAGCCTTTCATATACAGTCGCGTCACGGTATTGAGCGGCAAGAGTGCGCGCGCCGATTCTTTGGCTATCCCTTTTTCTATGGCTTCTTCATATCGCTTGTAGCTATGCTCCCACACTTCACGTTGCACGTCTCTAAACCACTGCTTTGTGGCCTCGTCGAAATCATCGAGCGAGTTTTGCCGGTTTTTCAGGTCTTGTCGGCGCGCTTCATATGTTTCAAATGTCGTGACTTTCGCATAGCGTTGGCTGAACTCCTGAAACGAGAAACTTCGATGCCGCAGAATTTGCGGAGCGATGGCGCGCGTGGTTGTGATTTCAAGCGTCATATCGACCATTTCAAACACGCTCCAATGTCCTTCGCGAATGCAAAACTGCAAGAGTTTGGCGTAGTTCGGGTTTTCTTGATTCGGGCTTGAGACGCGCGCGCAATACGCAATGAGCCCTTCGGGAGAAAGCACCTGCCCATCAATCGTGATTTCAGGTTTGGTAATCGAGATGAAGCGAACTTGCATAGCGAAGAGCGTTGATTGCGTTATTGGAATGTGAAGATAAAACGAAGAGGTCAATTTTCCCTTACAGGTCGTAGCCGAACACAAAATAATAAACGGTCGGGGCGAATTTGATGGGGTCCAGTTCAGTCGGCAGTCCTAAACGAAAGGCTTTGGCAACAGCGAAGCGAGCCGCACCCAGCGGCGTTTTCAACACCAGTTCTGTGCCAAAGCCGTGTGTGAAATCGCGCAAGGTAATTCGGCTCGATTGCGTCCAGATATTGCCCAGATTGTAATGCACATTAATCAAGGTCGGCACTACAAGTTGAACGGGCAAGGGAAATTCAACATCGTAGCCTGCGACCACGACTTGACGTCCTCTGAAATCATCAAAGCGAAACCCATAGAAAGGGATACTGAAACTGGCACCGATTCCGCCGAGACTGAATTGCTCTGTGAATGGCGTGAGGTTATCAGCAAATCCTACATTCAACCGCCACCGCCCACGTATGTTTTTGCCAAACGGTTGCGTTTCATGATGAGAAAATAACAGCTTTGAGAAGGTTACAGGGTTGCCTAAAAACTGGGGATAGAAGTCAAAATAAATTTCGGTGAAGTTGCCTCTTGAAGGGGAAAAGGGATTGTCGCGTGTATCAATTGTAAAGCGCGTTTTGAGCGATGTCAGCCAAAGGCGTTGATTCGGCGCAATGTTATCATTATCGAAGAGCATAGCATTTTGATGCGTGAGCTCAAAGAAGATGGTGCCATCGCGATAGATTTGCCGACCCAGCGCGGCGGTTATACCGTAATGTTGCTGTCCGTATTCTGCCCGTTCGTTCCTTTCCGCTTGGACTGACGGACTTGAAAAGCGAATATCGGTTGCAAAGAGTTTTCGTTGGTGATAGAAGGCTTTGGTGAAAAAGGTGAAGTAAGTATTCCACAATCGATGCACGTGATACTCGACTTGCGTTGATGAGATTCGGTCTCCGATGGTGAACCACCCGCCAAGTTCTGTTGCTGTCCCCAAAAAATTCTCGTTGCGAAAATCAAGAAGTAGTTGCGCGGCATAGACATCATCGACTCTGAATCCAAGGCGCAGTTGCTCGCTGAATTTTTCATTCATTCGAATCATGAGCGCAGTCTTCATCGTTGCATTAGAATCCCGATGATGCTCTGTCCAAAGCGAGACTCGATTAAAAATGCCCGTGTTGTAGAGTCCGTTCACTGTTTGCTCTACTTTTGAAAGCAACAACGGGGAGAGCGTATCAAATTCAATTTCCTTTTCAATCACGCTTTGATTTGTCCACCCACGCGAGAGTTCGTATCGAATTTCCGAGAGTTTGCCTTCCTCAACTACAAGATGAAGCGTATCGGCATCAACCCTGCTTGATTCAATGCGCAAGAGCGGATAAGTCTGCCTTAATTCTTGCATCAACTGCTCAATCATGACTCGCCCTTCACGGTTTGTCATCGGTTGCGTGTGCGTGCGTGTTGTGAATCGTATAAACTTTGACTGGTTTCTACTCATCACTTTGACCACTGAGAATGAAGGCACAGGCGAGAGATGAAACCGCACTTTTTTTTGAAGCGTGTCGACTTCGGCGAAGGCATCGGTGAAACAATCGCTGTTCAACGCGGCTTTCAGCGTGGCTTTTACCTTTGTGGCTCTGTGCAGTTGCGCCGACACATATTCAGGAATGGGCATTGGCGAGATTACCTCTTTTTCATATCCCGAAATGTCAAGGTCGTTTGTTTGTTCAAGCTCGATGAGTTGGAGCAAACTATCGGCGAGTTCAAGTCCCGCTTGATAGCCCGCGATGATGAGCGGCGAGAGATTTTTGAAATTGCCCGATTCGCGATTGCCGATGTTAGGTTTGATGATAACTTGCGCTTGTTTGAGTTGTGCCTCGTTCTGCTCTTGCATCATGATACTCATGATTTGGTCGGCGACTTTCCAAGGCAAGTCCACATCTGTTTTTTCCTGATAGAGCACGCCCAGCGTATTGACGGCGACGCTGACATCGGGTGATAGTTCGTTCAGCACATCAACAGCGATGTTGGAGACAAGCCCGCCGTCGACGAGCTGCTTGCCATCGATTTCAACGGGCAAGAACAAGAGTGGCACGCCGGCACTTGCACGCATCGCCGCCGAGAGCGAGCCTTTGCGCAACACTTCTCGCTTGCCTGTAACTAAATCGGTGGCGACGGCGCGGAACGAGACGGGCAGTTCATCAAAACTTTTTTCGTGGTGATACGGTGCGGTGAGTGCGAGTTTATCAAGCGTTTCGGTGAGCTCTTGTGCCGCACTGAGCGATTTTGGAATCACGAGTTTTAAGCCGTCGAATTGAAGCGTCAGCGAGGCTCTATCGCGTACGCGCTTTTGTTCGAGGAAGAGGTCTTGACGGCGCGTGTTTTCTTGGAGTGCGGTGAGTTCGTCCCAAGAAAGCGTTTTGACAAGCGTTTCTAAGTAGGCAGGGGAATAGCCTGCGCTGTATAAGCCGCCGACAATTGCGCCCATGCTTGTGCCAACGATGTAGTCAATCGGCACGCCTTTATCTTCAAGGGCTTTTAGCACGCCGATATGAGCAATGCCGCGCGCGCCGCCGCCCGAAAGCGCAAGTCCGAGCGTTTTCCGCGCAGGAATCTTGTATGGCGCAATCGCATAGCGTTTTTGCGGTATCTTCAACGTATCTACATCAACACGAAATACGTGGGGCGAGGGTTGCGCAACTGCTAATGAACAAAGAAAAGCAAGTGAAATGGTGAGAACCGTAACGCGGAGCACCCTTGCGTCTCCTTTCAAGTTTTTCAAAAATAAAAATGCCGCACAGCACGGGCAATGCGGCAAGATGTCTCTTTCGTCT
>Ga0308419_1001146_pt1 | contig 17789 bp, 19 predicted proteins | sample HotsprSampleMS50_FD_203674 | JGI IMG/M metagenome (GOLD analysis project Ga0308419, IMG submission 203674) | Hot spring phototrophic mat microbial communities from Mushroom Spring, Yellowstone National Park, Wyoming, United States - 20090730_MS50 ... | reverse complement strand
GCAAGATAGGCAAGATTGAGCTCATGGACAAGTTTACCTTTATTGAGGTGCCTGAGGACCTCGCCGATAAGGTTATCCGCTCTGTGGATGAGAGCATAATGAGTGGCAGAAAGGTAAGGATACAAAAGGCAAGGGCCAAAGATTATAATGACATGCAAGAATCAGGTTATTATCAAAAGAAAACCCTCAGAAAAGGTGACAGTCGGTAAGGTAAAGAAGTAATTGGGTTAAATACTATGGCTCAAATATAATTGAGCAGTCCTTGGGCAGGTTGAGACCTGCCTCCACCTCAAGGGCCTTTAATATGCCCGTTGGGATAGGGCAGGCGGCATGTCTGAGACACACCGCCGCCTTTTTGAACACAGGGTTATCAGTCTGCCTCTTAAAGGCATCCATAATTGACAGGTTGCTTATCTCAGCAGCCATCTTCTGCACCATCTGACACTCAGAAACTACGCTTACTGAAAAGTCCTTGTTACCCTGTTTTACTACCTTTACAGTGGCAAAGAACCCGCAGGCACCTGGATTAATCGTGACCCTTGTCAATGCCCACTACCCCTTAATAGAAGATGCAATGGGGGCCCCCTGCTCCTCAAGGTGTTTCTTCAGATTTGGGAACTTGTCCTTCATGTGGGGTATGTGCATTGCCTGCATAAACTCCTTTTCAAAGGATGGATCTGTAGCAATCTCAAGAAACTCAACCCACCGTGCCCTCTCATCCGCCTCTTTTCGCTTGCCTTTATTTAGCAATGCCATCCTTGCGCCGTCTCCAGCAGCATTACCTACCACTAAGACCTTATCAATGGGCACATCAGGGAACATGCCAAGGACCAGTGAGGACTCTCGGTCAATATGGCTACCAAAGGCCCCTGCAAGTTCAACCCTGTCAAGGTTCGTAACGCCCATCTTCTTCATCATCAACTTAGCACCTGTATAAAGGGCTCCCTTTGCAAGCTGCAGGGCCCTGACATCGGCCTGAGTTACAGTTATATCGGTATTAATTGAGGTCTCTTCGGCCCAGGCGAGCACATACTCTGGCTTGCCATCATTATCAAGCCTGACCCTGTTGGTTCCGAGGTTCATCACAAACTTGCCCGTCTTGTCTATGATGCCTGCCTTATACATCTCGGCAATAACATCAATGATACCTGAACCACATATCCCCTTTGCGTTTATCTTGCCCTCAATCTGGCTGTGCCAGTCTGCCTTGCCAATCACCTTGTATTGGGGTTCTTTGGTCTCAGGGTCAATCTTTACCTTTTCAATAGCCCCAGGCGCTGCCCTCATGCCAAACTTTATCTGGGCACCCTCAAAGGCAGGGCCCGTGGCACAGGAGGTAGAGCATACCCTATTTTTGTTGCCAAGCAGGAGTTCTCCATTTGTTCCAACATCTATAACGAGCACCATATCGTCTTGGTTATATTGCTCTTGTGCAATCAGCACACCCACATTATCGGCACCAACAAAGCCTGCCTCAATAGGTAACACATGGATGTAGGCAGCAGGGTTTATCTTTATACCCAAGTCCCTTGCCTTGATATTCATGGACTGCTGCACCGCTGGTATGAAGGGTGATTTGCCTATATACTCAGGGTTGAAGCCCAAAAAGATGTGGTGCATGGCTGTATTAAAAACTATGGTAAGGTCATCAATAGTGCAGCCCGGCTTAGGGCACTTTTCATGCTGGATCTCAGAGACTACCTTCTCTATAATCTCGTTAAGCCCTGCAATGATGGCCTTCTGCATCGTCTCAAGCCCCTCTGGGTTTGTCATGGCATAGGTTATTCTTGACATCACATCCTCGCCATAGGGCACCTGAGGGTTCATCATGGACTCGGTGTTAATTACCTTGCCGGTGGTAAGGTCGCACAGATACCCTACACAGGTAGTGGTGCCGATATCAACGGCAAGCCCGTAGCAGACATCCACTGAACCTGGTTCAACCTTTATGATCTCCTTGTCCATCCAGACCGTAAAGGTGGCCATCCAATTGCCCTCTCTAAGGGCAGGTTGGAGCCTCTTGAGGGCCATGTAGTCAAACTGTAGACCCTTCAGGCCATACTGCTTCTCAAGCTCACTAATCACCCTCTCATAGTCACCAGTAGTCATGTCATGGAGTGTGGGGGGCTTAAAGCTTAGGGTGTATTTCTTGACCGCAGGGTCTAAGGCTATGCTCAACTCCTTGGCAGCCTTTCTTACGACCTGTTTACCAGCCCTTGACCTTTCTGGCACAAATATTTTTAAATCTCCATGTATTTCACAGGCACATGCAAGCCTGATACCTGGCCCGTCTTCAGGCTTGATGTGCTTTAATTCGTCCTCTGTAGGTGTAAGAGGCAAGATGTGCTTCATCCCTGATTCTATATTGTCCTTTTCAAAATATCCCTCTTCTATCCTTACCTTGCACTTCCCGCAGACCTTCTTATTGCCGCAAAGGGCCTCAAGATCAACACCAAGCATCTGTGCGGCCTCTAAGATAGTCCTGCCTTCCTCTATCTCTCCCCTTCGGCCTGCAGGCTGAAAGATCACCTTGTATTTATTAGGCATCTAAGCATTCCTCCTTGTAATTTTTTGACTGCCCTCTCTTAAACCATCAGATCGCCATATCTTCAACTCTGCGATTGACATTGACCTTACCGCCGTTTCTTGAATATGGACAGATCGTGATGCACAATCCACAATTAGGCCTATCATCAAGCAATCTCCTTGACCGCTTCAATACCCTACATCGGTCATATTTGACTATCTCAATATAAGGCTCCTCTATAGACCACTCTCTGCCTGTGAGTGCCCCTGATGGGCAATACCTTACACAGAGGTCGCAATTGCCACAGTTAGAACTTCCCACAGGCTTGTCGGCTATAAGGGGAGCATTTGTGAGCACACTGGCCCATGAGAGCTTAGAACCATAGAGGGCGTTGATCACAAGGCCGTTTTTGCCGACCCATCCCAGACCTGAGCATGTGGCAGCCGTCTTATGGGAAAAGAGCTTATAAAGCCTGCTTACAAACTTTCCCCATCTCTTTGATGATCTTCTGTAGGGGAGGAAGTATCATGCTCTTAAATACCCTCGGACTAAGGACATCGGAAGTGGCTCCCATCTCCCTCACCGTAATATAGTCGGGGCCTGCAGACTCCAACTCCTTTGCAGTGGCAATAATCACATCGGCAAGCTTATCAAGTAGGGCAGAGACCTTCGCAGGCTTCTTAAAGGTGTGCTTCATAAATGGCTCTTCCCCTACAAACCTTGCGGCAAGAGTAAATGGGCCCCAACAGGTCATAGTGACGAGCCTCTCTTTCCCGATCTTCTCCTTTACCCTCCTTGTGGCCTCCATTATGCCCTGGATGACCGGTTCTTTATGGATGTCGTTGATGTCAAGCTTGGCGATGTCCTCTTCGGAATGGACCACATGGTCGGTCAGGTCTGGTGCCCCAATCTCCCTATACTTCATGTTCACACCATACTTTTTTGTCAGGGCATAGGCATGGAAGTTATTAAACCCTGATCCAACATAGACCACATCGCTGCGGATCTTGGCAGCCTCGGTCACACACATGTCCACATTCTTATCCACATTTGTGGCGAGTTCCTCAAAGCTCGTCCCATAGTCCTTGATGCTCCACATCCCACCACCAAATAGGGTCACTGGTACCCTCTCAGGCTTACCCAACTCAAAGGCCTTAATAATTGTCTCCCTCGGTGTCACTCTAAAACCCTCCTCTCTATTGTTTTTTCAGGCACAAGACCCTTAAAAAGGTCTTTAAGGTGATCAACAGCTACAGAACTATCAATAGTCTCAATGTCAAATTCGTTCTTCTTTATACCTATAAGGATCGCCCTTATATCGGGTTGGATGCTCTTTATAATATTCAATGCGTCCATTGCACTTATGCCAAAATCACGAGAATCAAGTATTATTGATAGATAGTGTTTATTGATTGCGCACCTGACCGCCTCTGAGGGGTGCTCTGTAATGTCAATCTCGTATCCATAATCCCGCAGGGGTGCGTATATCGCCTTGATAAATAGGGTGTCCTGACTACATAAGAGTAGAGACCTGTTTGACATGGCCAAAGGATGAGCAAATCCTATGCCCTTATTTTAGGTCGTGCACTTCTGGGAGACAATTTACATCATATACAGTAGGTTACAATTATTTAGGCCCATTGAGTATCCCATTAAAGACTACTAAATAGGTCCATTAGGGCTATCAACGAGTTAATTTTACTCAAAAGCATGGGTAAATATTACTCAAAGGTATCCTTGTATCTTGTAGAAAACTCCGAGTCAAAAGGGTTTTGGTACTCTTGTCTCCGCTGTAACTGTATTTTTGGGCTAACTAAAGGGCTGGGTACTGAAGGGAAGGGGGGCGTCGGGGTGGCGTCGGTTAGGCCATGTATAATTTAATCTCGGCCTTCCTTTTTTGGTGGAGTAGTAACTATCTGACTTGCTATAGATGGGTAACGGTATATAAAGAGTAGCTCTTCGTCGGTAAGTGGCCTTTGGGTGTGGATATTTGCATACTGCACAAGGCCGAGCAGTTCCCTTGCCTCGCTGTCGGAGTCTATTTCAATCCCCAATCTTTTATAAACATATCTAAGTCCACTGAGCCCTCCATATTCACCGGTAAGGATAACACGGCCCGTCTCTATGCATTGCCTTTCACCTCTCCCTACGACAAAGGGCTCATAGGGCTCGTAGGTCTTATAGTCTTTTATGGTTGCATCGGCATGGATACCTGACTCATGGGCAAAGATGTTTGCACCTGTTACCGGTTGATTAACAGGAACGCCTATGCCAAATGCATTGGATACATATCTGGCAATCCGCCAAGAAAGGGTCAAATTCAGAGGCCTTGAAGGTCTTAAGACCACCGCGAGCCCTTGTGAATATCTTAATGCAAGGGCCGCAGTAATGAGGTCACAGTTCCCTGCCCTTTCACCGAAACCATTAATCGTGGTGTTGATAAAACAGTCTACACCTGCCTTTACAATAGCTGTAGCAGCAGTAAGAGAATTTGCCACAGCCATACCCATATCATTGTGGCAGTGGACCTCTAAGGGCATTTTAACTGCCTCTACTAAGGGCTCTATTTTCTTGAGTATTGAGATTGGGTTTTCTATGCCTACGGTGTCACAATACCTGAGGCGGTCTGCGCCGGCCTGCATACCTGCAGAGGCAAAATCTATGAGCCTCTGTGGCTCTGTCCTTGAGGCATCCTCTGCATTTATCACCACTGTCTCTGCGCCAAGGGTCTTTGCAAGACGCACAGACTCATCCATTGACTTAAGGACATCCTGCCACTGCCTCCTACCTCCAAACTTGCCCGTTATCATCAAGTCAGATACAGATGCCGATAGGCTTATATGTCTTAGCCCACCGCAGTTTTCAAAGGCAACCCTCACATCAGAAGGGATTGCCCTACACCAACCACTGAGGCCCATATTTTTGATTGCCCCTAGCCTGTGGAGTTCAAGGTTTGCGTTGATATAACTGCATTCATGCTCAAGGGTAGGGAATCCAACCTCGCTCTGAAAGACCCCGAAGTCGTCAAGGTAGAGGTTTATTATGGTCTTGGATAGTTTGGGTAGTATGAACCCCGCCGCCTGAACACCATCACGGTTTGTAACATCTACTATATATAAATTGCCTTGCATAAGCAGGTTTAACCATCAGGGCTGTTGTCAGGCAATAACCATTTCGCAGTACTGCTCGCCTATATGTGCATTTAGGGTCTCAAGCTCCAGGTCACGGTCTTCACAAAGCTGACCGCAGGCATCGGCCCTACACTGCCTACAGTGACTCATCTGCTTGATATATCTACCTGCGATCTCCCTCATAACGGCCAATTCTTTGTGTGATGGGCGAGTTAAGTCACTAAACTCAGCCTGTGGAATAAGGGGCAACAGGTTCATGATATATGCACCGGCCCTGTGGGCCTCTTTGGCGATCTCGGGTATATCCCCTTCATTGATACCTGGGATATAGACCGTGTTGACCTTGACGAGCATCCCTGCCTGAGCGGCCTTTCTTAGGCCCAACCATTGCCTTTCTAAAATGAGCCATGCGGCCTCTATGTCTTCGTATCTCTTGCCATCGTACACTGCCCAGGCATAGATCTTCTCAGCGGTTTGTGGTGTAACGGCATTGATCGTTACGGTGATGCTCTTTACACCGACCCTTTGGAGTGCCACAAGCCTATCAGCAAGTAATAACCCATTTGTAGAGACACAAAGGGTCAATTCTGGATACTCCCTGTGTATCTCGGCCATTACTTTGAAGGTGGTCTCATTGTAAAGGGCATCACCAGGCCCTGCAATACCTATTACACTGATTGTATCAAGCCTCTCAACAACAGCCCTAACCCTATGTAGGGCCTCCTCCTGTGTTAGCACCTTACTTGATACCCCTGGCCTTGACTCATTGGCACAGTCATATTTCCTTAGGCAGTATCTACACTGGATGTTACAGGCCGGTGCCACTGACAGGTGTATCCTACCGAATTTATGATGTGCCTTGTTGGAAAAACAAGGGTGCCTTTCAATTATATCCCTACCTGGTGAGTGATTTAATGTAAGCATTCTGTCCTCCTTGGTTACCAAATTGAGCGAGCCACCTGACAGCCAATTGCTATCGCACTTCACCCCTCGCTGAGAGCCGACCTCCCTGCCATCACACTCAGCCGCCATCGCCCTTCTTACAATCGCCCAATTTTTGTGATAGCATCTCTATCTCAGGTATGTACCTGACACCTCTTTGTGCAGACCCTTGAGCATGCACCACAGCCAATGCAGTCCATAGGGTTTGTGACGGTCATCACCTTATTGCCCATGTCATCACCGTATTCGTCCTCTCCCTCAAAGGGCTTTTCAATAAGTGTCAGTACCTGTCTGCCACAGACCTTATAACACCTTCCACAGCCTATACACCTCTCCACATCAATAGACTCAATGTATGAAGGCACCCATTCGGTGCCTCCCCTTGTATAAAAAACATTAGCCATTGTGCCTCCTATCGGACCGCATCGCAGTCCCTTTCTCCTGTCCTTACCCTTAAGGCAATATCTATGGGTGATACAAATATCTTCCCATCGCCATGGCGTCCTGACTGGTTTACCTTTATGATAGACCTGACAATGCTCTCTACCGCATCGTCAGGCACTACCATTGTGAGCATCCTCTTTGGCACAAAGAGGGCAACCTTGGGCAGTGTGTGCTCAATAGCGTAGGTAGATGGTGTTGGTTTAAGCCTCACGGCGGTGCAAAAAGACTCAGGGATCTCGGGGTCCACATCAACACACATGTCCCCCTTCTGTTTACCCCTACCATCACAGCTTTGGATAGACATAGAGGGATAGCCCAACTCTGTAAGGGCATCTTTTGTCTCCTGCACCTTGTCTCTCCTAATAATGGCAGTGATCTCCTTCATAAGCCAGCCTCCCCTGTCCTTACGGTGTATGCGGCCTCCACAGGGCTCACAAATATCTTGCCGTCACCTATAAAGCCGGTGCGGGCCTTTTCTGTGATTATTGACATTACCTTTTTGACATCCTCGTCCTCTACAACCAACATGAGTAGTGTCTTTGGCAACTCATCATAATGCACAGGGCCTACCTGGAGCCCCTTTTGTTTGCCCCTGCCAAAGACCGGCATCTTTGTTAGCGACGGAAATCCAGCACCCTCAAGTGCAAGCACTACCTCCTGATCCTTCTCAGGCCTAATAAATGCCCTAATCATCTTCATTGTCTATTCCTCCTTAGTGGTTGTTTTGGTCCTGAGCCAATGCCCTTTTGATCCAGGGCGGCGGATTTGTGTTTATCATCTCAAGCAGCCTCTTAAGAGACTCCTCAATAGTTGTTACCTCTTTGACCTTCACCGGCATCACACCCCTTTTTGCCAGCCGCGCTGCTGAAGGCCCTCCTATCTCTGTCAGATAGACGACCCTGCAATCGCTAAGCCTATCTGCCTTAGCCTCAACCCTTTCATCATGCACCTGTCCCATGCCCTTTGTCCCTTCTATTTCTGTGTCTCTACCATCGGCAAACCTCCTCAGTTCAACAAAGTTATAACCCTTATTGTCCAGTTCATATATGGCAAAGGCACCTGCCCTGCCAAAGTGTTCATCCACATGTTTACCATCAGTGGTTGCAAAGGCCACCTTCATATCACACCTCCTGTCGCTTATTTAGTAAGGCATTTGTCATATCGTTAATTGTCTGTATTATCCCTCTGTATCCGATGCTTATACGGCTACCATAGCCAATGACCTTATCAGAGGGGAAGCCCGTCTGATAGTGGGCTACTCCACTTGCACTTGCCCTCCGTACGCCGTGAGAGTTTGATATAAGCAGATCAAACGCCGAGCTTATGTCTTGAAAAGTCCCTACCTTAACGGTCTTCGCCTTTATCTGCTCAGTCCTCTCAGTAAGGTGTGGGACTACAGATAGCTCAATAGCTACTGCCATCTCCTCCAGTAGCCTGCTAAGGCTAATGGAATGGTCTGTCTCAAGGGCAAGGGCCACCTTTATAGGCGATAGATAGAAATGGGCGTTTCGCATCGTGTTTATTGCTATGTCCCGCATGCGAATGACCTGTGATGGGACGGCACCATCACATAAACCTGATAGGACCTCATACAGCCTGTCGGTGTCTGCAAGACAGCTTAATCCATCCAAGACCACATATGGCACACCTGCATGCGATTCTATAAGCTGAGCTATGGGCTCAAGCCCCCTGCCAATGACAATTGTCAACTCCGACTGACAAATGCTATATAGCCTTTCTATACCCACACCCTCAGTGGCCAAGGGCGAGAAGTATCGCCTGCTACCCTCAAGACAGCTGAGGTCTGGGATTACTATCCCCCTTAGGCCAAAGGCCTCAAGTATGCCCTTGAGCTCACTAAAGTCTGCAGGTGTCATCCAGCTGGGGGCAACCACATTTATTTGTCCCTTAAGGCTCTGACTCTGGCTCTTTGGCAGTACGGCTCTAATAACAGACTCTAGGGCAAACCTATAACCCTCCTCTATGCTGCCTGCGTAGTCAGGCGCTGAGATATGGATTAACAGACAACCCTGTGAGGCCGCATCAACCCTTTTAAATGTAGAGGTTACATCATCTCCCTTTACCTCTGTCAGGGCAGTGGTTATCACTGCTATCATCTTTGGCCTCTGCCTTGTCAGGGTCTCTTCAATAACCTTCATGAGGGCCTCCTCGCTACCCATGACCACATCCTCTGTAAATAGCCTTGAAGTTTCGAGGGCTATAGGCTCTCTGAAGTGTCTTGATATAAGGGCCTTAGCAAGAAAGCCACAGCCCTGGGCACTGTGTAGTATCGGCATCGTCCTGTCAAAACCCTGCATCGCAATGATTGCACCAATTGATGGGGCATGCCCGAGAGGGTCTATATCTATAGCCTTAGGGCTGTCCTCTATTGTAGGACTGATGGTCTCTCTCTCTTTACTGTAAAACCTGATTGAGGCATCAATGTGGTGCGCAAGCCTAACGAGTCCCTCGTATCCTGCAAAGGCGATATGCCTTTCTTGATTGACATCCACATAGGGTAAGCCCTCTTTAATGGCGATAAATATGTTCCTACTGCCTGCGATCATCATATGGGCACCCTTTTGCCTATATATTCTCATGATGTTTTTATAAGAGGTGTCTGTAAAGACCTCTGCATCGGGGCTTAGTCTATCTCGTGCCTTTTCTTCGTCTTCATAACTGCTCTTTTTGACACCCACTGCCACGGTCTCAATCCCAAGGTCTCGCAGTGCCGATATAAGCGACCAGCTTTTTACGCCGCCTGAGTAGAGGAGGGCCTTTAGGCCACGAAGCGAGGTGTAGCCCTTGAGCCTCTCTGATAGCATTTTTTCCTTATTGGAAATGACCTCCTCAACAATGTGGTCAGCAATGCCAAGGCTTGAGGCGATAGCCCTTAAGGCATCTGATGTCTCCGTATTACCAAAAAAGGAGACCTCAATATAGGGGATACCGTATCGGGCCTTCATGGTCTTAGCGATATTTATCAATGCCCTGCTACAGACCAACACATTGAGGCTTGCCCTATGGGCATAGGTGATCTCCTCATAGGTCCCATTACCGGTAATCCTTGAGAGCACCTTTACACCAATGTCCTCAAGGAGGGGTTCAATATAATTAAGGTCACCTGCAATGTTGAACTCACCAATCAGGTTTATGTGCCTACGGCTAACCTCAAAGTTTGGCTCCCCTCTACCTATTACATATTTAAGGAGTGTCTCGCCTGCAATTCTATTCCCGAGGTTTTTGGGGCCCACAAAGCCTGGTGCGATTACCGGTATCACACTGATGGAGAGTTCCTGTTCCGCCCGCTTACACACGGCCTCAATATCTTCCCCTGTAAGACCGCTTACACAGGTGGCATACACAAAGACTGCCTTTGGCCTGACAGCACTCACAGACTCTCTTATGGCCCTTAATAGTTTGTCCTCAGCACCATACACGATGTCCAGCTCACTTAAGGCAGTGGTAAAGCCGCCTTTGTGAAGGTCACCATGAACTGACAGACTCCCCCTACTCTCCCAAGAGTTGCCACAGCAGGCAATGGGGCCATGGACGAGATGCACACAATCCGCAAGGGGTTGCAGTGCTATCATTGCCCCATCAAAGGCACAGGACTCACCGCCACGGGCACGGCAGACCTTGTCCTTTTGGGCAATATTGCAGCCCCCTTTAGTCAGTTCATTGATGCTACCTGAATACATATAACCTCACCTTATTACATCAAAGCTTGCACTGTTTATAGTCTTACGGTCCATCTCATCAAGGACCGTATTTACAATCCAGTTGACCAAATTGATCACACCCTGATAGCCCACTATTGGATACCGGTGTAAATGGTGTCTGTCAAAGATCGGAAAACCGATCCTTATAAGTGGCACCCCTACATCACGCCACAGGAACTTTGCATAGGAGTTTCCGATAAGCAGATCCACGGGCTCAGTAAAGAGTAGGGACCTCAGATGCCACATGTCCTTTCCAGGGTATATCTTTGCAGAGGCCCCAAAGGGGCTGCTGCTAAGTATTTTGTAGGCCTCCTCCTCAAAGGGCTTTTCTGAATGGGTGCATACTATGTGCACCGGCTCACCACCCATCTCAAGGATAAAGCTGATAAGGCCAAGCAGTAGGTCTGGGTCGCCCACCAGAGCAAACCTCTTACCATGCACATAGGGATGAGAGTCTATCATTGCATCCACTGCCCTACCCCGCTCGTCCTCAAGGGCCTTTGGTATCTGCTTTCTGGTAACTGCACAAAGTGCGTCAATAAAGGCATCGGTCTGCCTTATACCAATAGGCCTATAGAAGGAGACATCCTGTACCCACTCATTTTTGATAAACTCTGCCGTCTTTTGCGTTGAATATCGCTGCAAAACAAAGGTGTGCTTGGCATTTACCGAATCCATCAGTGCCTCAAGTGGTGTCCCTCCATTGTAAAGCCTATACTCACCGTCGTTTGGACTGTCATATACATCGGAGACATCGGCAAGTATAGTGGCCTTAATGCCGAGCATGTGCATGAGCCTCTTTATCTCCCTATAGTTGCCTGTATAGGTATCAAAGCCCATGATCACATTTATGGCATCAGTGGGGTCACCCTTCTTGCCGGCAGTCATGTATGAGAGTATCCCCTTAAGCATATTGTCATAACCAGTCCTGTAGGAGCCCACAAAGCTCGGCGTATGGGCAAAGGGCGTAGGCAGATCTTGGGGTATTAGGCCTTTGTCCTTAGCTGTCTTGATAAAGGCATTTAGGTCATCACCTATGACCTCGGCCATACAGGTAGTGGAGATGGCCAGCATCTTTGGCTTATAGAGCTTATAGGCATTCTCCAGTCCCTCAAGCATGTTGTTAAGGCCACCAAACACGGCAGCGTCCTCTGTCATAGATGTAGAGACCGCTGCCATGGGTTCCTTAAAGTGCCTGCTTAGGTGACTCCTAAAATAGGCCACACATCCCTGGGCGCCCTGAACAAAGGGTAATGTACCCTCAAACCCTGAGGCACAGAATATCGCGCCAAGGGGTTGGCAGGCCTTATGGGGATTGATCTTGATATGTTGACGACTAAAATTGAGCTCCCTGTACTCGGCACTCTTAGTCCACTCCATCACCTCTTTGACCCTTTCAGGTGTTGGAGGCCCTTCAAACTCCCTCTTGCATTCAAACTGTCTGAGGTAGTCCTCTTGCTCAAATAGCTCTGTGTGGTCCTTTATAGCGGCAATACTCATCTTTTCCTCCTGATTAGCCCCCAGGTAGGGCTGTTTATAGTTATGTCCATGTCCCTTGCAAAGACAGGGAAGCCGTCAAAGCCGTGATATGGTCCTGAGTAGTCCCAAGAGTGCATCTGCCTAAAGGGCACGCCGGCCTTGTGGTAGGCATACTTCTCTTTAATCCCTGAACCTACAAGGTCGGGCCTCAACTTTTTAGTTGCCTCCTCAAGTTCATGAAGGGTTGCATCATCCATTATCAAGGCCCCCTCAGGCAGCTCGGGATAGGTCCGCTTGTAGTCATCGTTGTGGCCAAACTCATAACCCGTGGCGATCACCTCCATGCCGAGGTCCTCATAAGCGCCGATCGTGTGTCTCGGCCTGAGTCCTCCCACATAGAGCATCACCTTTTTGCCTTCTAATCGGGGACGAAAGGTCTCAATAGTCCTGTCCATCATTGGTTTGTATTTGGCTATTACCTTCTCTGCCTGCTCCTTTATCTTGTCATCAAAGTATCCAGCAATCTTCCTTATGCTCTGATATATCTTTGTAGGGCCGAAGAAGTTAAACTCTACCCAAGGTATCCCATACTGCTCTTCCATGTGCCTACAGATGTAGTTCATAGAGCGATAGCAGTGAATGAGATTTACCTTTGCCAGATGGGCAATGCCGAGTTCATTTATAGAGGCATCGCCTGTCCACTGGGCTATGACCCTGAGCCCCATCTCCTCAAGTATCTTTCTTGAGGACCATGCATCACCGCCTATGTTGTAGTCGCCTATAAGGGCAACATCATAGGGTGTTGACTTCTCAAGCTTACCCTTACCAAGAATGTAGTCCCTGATGGTGTCATTAGCAATATGGTGACCCAAAGACTGGCTTACACCCCTAAACCCCTCACAGCGAACAGGCACCACAGGCAACCCAAATTGTTTTGAGGCCTTTTTTGCCACCGACTCTATATCGTCGCCTATGAGCCCTACAGGACACTCAGATAGGATCCCAAAGCTCTTGGCAAGTGGGAAGAGCTGCCTAAGTTCCTCAAGGGCAGCCATAAGGCCCTTGTCTCCACCATAGACTATGTCTTTTTCTTGAAAGTCTGTGGTGATATGCATAGTGCCAAAGGTATCTATGCCTGTAATGCCGTTATAATAGTTTCGCCTTGACCACCAACTGTACTGTCCACAACCTATTGGACCATGACTAATGGTTATCTGGTCCTTGACAGGCCCCCACACCACACCCTTTGCACCGGCATAGGCACAACCCCTGACGGTCATGACGCCTGGTCGTGACTTGATATTGGACTTGACCTGACAGGTGCTACACTGACCTGACGGGTCATTAGGGGCCAAGTGCTTTGCCCTCTCCTTCTGTAGTTTCTCTGGATAGACCTCAAGGATCTCTTTGATGATCCTCTGGGTGGAATTTATAGATACACTCGTACTCATGCAGCCATCGCCTCCTCATTGTCAATTATCCCGAAGTCCATGAGCAGCTGCTCAAGTTCATCCATGCTCAGTGGAGTGGGTATAACGAGGTTTTTGTTTTCTGCTAACTTCCTTGCAAGCGTCCTGTATTCTTCGGCCTGCGGATGCTGCGGCGAGTACTCTATAACGGTCATCCTACGGAGTTCTGCGCGCTGCACCTGATTATCTCGGGGCACAAAGTGTAGCATCTGGGTGCCCAACCTCTTAGCGAATTCCGTTATGAGCTCGTGCTCCCTGTCGGTCTTTCTGCTGTTACAGATCAGACCGCCAAGCCTTACACCACCACTCTGGGCATACTTCAGGATACCCCGAGAGATGTTGTTTGCCGCATACATTGCCATCATCTCTCCAGAGGTCACGATGTATATCTCCTTTGCCTTGCCCTCTCGGATTGGCATGGCAAAGCCACCGCAGACCACATCACCGAGGACATCATAGAAGACAAAGTCTAAGTCGTCCGTATATGCCCCGTTTTCCTCAAGGAAATTAATCGCAGTAATTACACCCCTCCCTGCACAACCAACACCAGGTTCAGGCCCTCCTGACTCTGCACACTTGATCCCCTTAAAGCCCTCAAGCAAGACCTCCTCAATCTCAAGTTCTTCCACAGTGCCTCGCTCTCTTGCCATGTCCATAACCGTCGCCTGTGCCTTTTTGTGCAGTATAAGCCTCGTGGCATCTGCCTTTGGGTCACATCCCACAATCATGCACTTGTAACCAGCCTCGGCAAGACCAGCCACTGTATTTTGCGTGGTGGTTGACTTGCCAATACCGCCTTTGCCATAAATTGCAATCTGTCTCATACAGACCTCCTCCTTAGATGGAATGAGGTTATATAAACAACTTGTGTGCCATCACACAAAAACCCAATAAATACGCCATTTCCTTGCCTTGGGAAGATTAATGGAGGGCTAAATAAATGACAAAATTGTATGATTTAATACAATTTTGTAAGAGCAGATACCAAGACTGACAATAGGAGATTGGCTAATGCCTTTCCGTATAAAACCCCACTATCTGCCTCTTTGTCTTACTGAACTCTATGCTGATTAAATAAATAGGGCGTATTGGTGTCGTCGGGTAGCTAAAGTCCTCTCCGTAAAATGCCCTGATTATCATCGCCTCTACCTGCCACCTCGTCATCTGCTGTGTCGGGCAATACTGAAGTGGACCCTGATTGCATCCCCTGTCCCTTCTTCATCAATCTCTTCCCATTACCCGTATTACCCTCAAGATTTCCTAAAGGCGACCCTTTTTATCCCACTATCTATCTCGGCAGACAGACTGCAAAACTTACTGAAATCCATTTGTGTTAGAATAAGATATGAAAGAGGCAAAGATATATTTTGAGAAAGATAGGGATCTTATCTGACCCTTAAACTCCAATCAGCACTATCTGCATGTTCATCACATTTGTTCTATTTATGCCCGCCTGTAAACATCTTGTGGTAAAATCCCCTTAGCCCCAAGACGGCCTGCAAAGGCAATCATCGTTTTATACATCTTTATATAAGGAGAAACCCAATGAAACCTATCTTGCTTTTTCTGCTCCTAACTTTTTTATTTTTAGGTTGTGCCAGCGACAGCTCAACATCTTTTAACAACAGGGTAGTATTTATGCTGGATGACAACGCAAAGGGTATTATTGAGACAGTCAACAATATTGTCAATATGACCGTCGTCCCTAATGACGCAAATGACCTCAGGGCTGAATACAGGGCGGGGTTTATACAGGGGAAATTACAAAATAGGCTTATAATCTCTGCAAGGGATAACTTTTGGGACTCTTCATATCTCGTTGACCCTTCTCATACCTTTCCTAAGCAGTTTGGTCCTACACCTGAGGAGCTAAAAAAGGCAGAGCTTATATTACCCACAGGGTCTCAAGAAATCAGCCTAAACCTGATGGCATATTTCTAATCTGGCGGGCAACCTTAGCAGAGACATTTGCCTCCTCTATTGATGACTTTTTTAGATATATTTCCATTGACAATACAGGGACATACTTAAATGGTTACATGCTGATAGATGCAAAAAATAATGAGACAGGGCTGGTGGAGATGTCTTACAGATGTTTTATATTTTACCGCTCCACAGGCGGTGAGTATAAGGTAACATCATTGTCTATGGATTCAAGGCCTTGTTCAACCAACTATGACAGAGAGATTGTTACACCTCAATACATAATGGGCATAAACTATCCTGCGTCATATCAGGTAGCAGATGATTTAGGCTCAACGGACAACCGCCCTGCAAGAAAGAGGCAGTTTAAACAATTTCTGCCCGATGTTAAGACAATAGAGGATGCAAAGGCGCTAATCACCTATACAGATCCCAAAAATCCCTTATCAATCTTTGGGAGGTGGGACCTCGGTTATGGCGAGACCTCCTATCCAGAGATGATACCCGATGGCTCAATAGATGCAAAGGCCGCTTCTACAACAATGGCCCTTGATTTTATGAAATTACAGGGCAAATTAAATCTATCTTCAGACAAGAAGGGCTTTTGGATGCTGTTTGGGACCCCTCATGTAAATGGAGAGCCTTTTATATGGAGCAAGTCCTCATGGAAATGGGTCAAGCTCCGCGATGTGCCTGACAGACTTGAGGGTCAATTTACATGGTTTAATCTCTATCTGGAGTAGTCTTTCATTTGTGTAGAGGTATCGCTCACAAGCCTTTCGGGCAGTCTCTTTACTTACTGTTATAAGAATCGTTCTGTATAGGTACAATTTGCAGTTAAAGTGGAGGCAAAAACTGCCAAAAGCCTTTATAGGATTATACAAGAAACGGTCTGTATAACCAGCAGGCATTTTTTTCTGCTCAAGCATTGCCTGGTCTCTGAGGGATGTGGTTTTTCTGTCTTTGGCGGGCGGGTTGGTCGGGTGGGTGGGGGCGGGTTGGTCGGGTGGGTGGGGGTGGGTTGGTCGGGTGGGTGGGGGTGGGTTGGTCGGGGTTATTAGTTTTTCTACTTGCATTTTTTGAGTCAAGTCTATATATGCCTGCTCAGAAAGGCCTCTAAGAATCCTAATAGCCTATGTATATCCTCAGTCTGTGGCAGCGAGTACCGCATAATTTGTAGATAGCCCCTTTGGGAAAAGAGCCTGTAAGATTCCCTAAAGTTTAGGTCAAATAGCCAGGAGAGTTGTAGCAGCTTGAAGTCATTAAGGGTCTTTACATCTGCCAACTTTAGCATCTTTTCTTGCAGGATCTCATCAATCAATGCCCGTGTGTATGTGGGCACATCAGGCAGACCAAGCCCCATTGCAGAGGGCCTTTTTGTGAGATTTTTGGTGTAGTAGTCTATAAAGGTATTCCAGATATCTAACTTATCGGCGTCCCTGAGCACCTTTAGACAAAAGAGGTCCTCTGCCGTCTCTATCCCTGGCGGTATCTGGTAAGCATTATGGAATTTTAGGGCAACGGTAATGGCATCCCTCTGAGGTGGCGTGAGTGCTTCTAAAATGTCAGAGTCCTGCACTATTTGGGCAGAAAGCAGACCGTGATTAAGGGATTCACTGTCCTTGAAGGTCCTGTATTGCCTGTATTGGGGGAACCTACCAAGGTCATGAAAGAGTCCGCAAAGCCATGCAAGCTCGGCCAACTCGTTGGTGGTGTCTTCGCTGAGGGTTATCAATGAGACATTCTCACAGACCCTCTGGGTGTGTTCCTCCTTTAGCCGATAGTTTCCATCATGCCTCTCCAGACCCTCATAAAAAGAGACGCAGAATGCCTTAAACCAGTCTAAGTATCTGTCTTTATTTATCACTGTTTATGATTGGATATGCCGGGTAGAGAATTATACACGATTGTGGCCTTTTTTAATACTACTGTAAAGTTTTTTTCATACTAATGAAACAGCGCCTTGGCTATAATCACTCAAAAAAAGTCCCTTACAGACCCATTAAAAAATTTAACAAAAAAGGTCTTAAGAAATGCCTTGTCATGCTTATTGACCATTTCTAATCTCAAGGGGATAATGCGGAGGAGGTTATGGATAAAAAGAGGCTCATATCAATCTTTGATGCAGAAGAGGATGAATTTGAAGGGAAAA
>Ga0308419_1001145_pt1 | contig 17800 bp, 15 predicted proteins | sample HotsprSampleMS50_FD_203674 | JGI IMG/M metagenome (GOLD analysis project Ga0308419, IMG submission 203674) | Hot spring phototrophic mat microbial communities from Mushroom Spring, Yellowstone National Park, Wyoming, United States - 20090730_MS50 ... | reverse complement strand
TAGAGAAAGAAAAGCTAAGTGTTGAGGTTCGAGGTTGATGCATACGGGGTGAAGGGATTTTGTAGTGTAATTATCTTGTCTCATACTAAATAATATCTCATTTTGGTAAAAAACTATCATAGAAAAAATAAATCTTTAAAAAAAATGAATTTGACATAATTTGCTTTTCGCAATTCTAGCATTTGTGAGTAATAATTCAAAATTTAAGATTTTTTATCTTGATTCAATAAAATCTTTCTAAAAGTTATATAAAATCATAATAATAAATAATCATAATTTATAAAATTATTTAATTTTTTCATCATTAATAGATTTATAGAGTAATTTTAGGTTTTTTGTTTTTAAAATAAATAACATACAAAAATATGGTATTATGTATCGTTTATTGGCATTAGCATCTGGACGTGGTAGTAATTTTTTAGCTATTTTAAACGCGATAGAGTCTGGCGAGATTCCTAACGCAAAGATGGTTGGTTTAATCACAGATAGAGAAAATACAGGTGCAGAAGAACATGCAAAGAAATATCAAGTGCCTGTTAAAGTGATTCCTTTTAAAAATTATCCAACCAAAGATGATTTTTATCAAGATTTACTTTTAGCTGCAAAGACTTTTGAACCAGATTTGATTTTAGGGGCAGGTTTTATGCGAATTTTGCCACCAGAATTTATCCGAAGTTTTCCCGATAGAATCATGAATATACATCCTTCGCTTTTACCAGCTTTTCCTGGAATGAATGCTCAAAAACAAGCTTATGAATATGGTGTTAAAGTATCTGGTTGTACAGTTCATTTTATGGACGAAGGGGTAGATACTGGACCTATCATTTTACAAAAAGCTGTGGAGATTCCCGAGGGTTCTAGTGTCGAAGAAATAACTCAATTAATCCTCAAAGAAGAACACCAACTTTACATAAAAGCAATCAAGTTATTCTGCGAAAATAAATTAGTAATAGAATATAATACATCAAAAACTCGAAAAATCGTAAGGATAAAAAGTTCATAAAAAAATGTGCTTTTCAGTGTAATTTGAAATAATAAAACAGAATAGATGATAACAATCAAACGTGCTTTAATTTCCGTTTCTGACAAAAAAGGGATTGTTGATTTCGCAAAACATCTTTTAAAATACAACGTAGAAATCATTTCCACTGGTGGTACATATAAATTACTCAAAGACAACAATATTCCTGCGAAATCCATCGAAGAAGTAACCAACTTTCCAGAAATACTTGATGGTCGTGTTAAAACATTACATCCTGTGATTCATGCAGGTCTTTTGGCTCGATTAGATTATCCCGACCATGTTAAAACATTAGAATCGTTAAATATCAACAAAATTGATTTGGTTGTAGTGAACCTATATCCCTTTGCACAAACCCGTTTAGCATTAGAAAATTCTCAAAAAGATAAAGAAGAAATCCACGAAACCATCATCGAAAATATTGATATTGGTGGACCTTCAATGCTCAGATCTGCTGCGAAAAATTATATGCATACAGTTGTTGTAAGCGATCCATCGGATTATTTCCCGATCATGATTGAACTAGAAGAATTAAAAGGACAAATTTCTTTACATACTTCGAGAAAATTAGCAGCAAAAGTATTTCGACTTACTTCTGCTTATGATGCTATGATTGCTGATTATTTTAACCACGAACTTAAAGAGGAATTTCCCGAAATACTCACGATACCTTTGATCAATGTTTTATCTTTACGCTATGGAGAAAACCCTCATCAACAAGCTGCCTTTTATCGACCATTACTTGAATATTATAAAGACAAAGAATATCCTTTGGGCTTTAACCAACTACAAGGAAAAGAATTGTCTTTTAATAATATCTTAGATTTAACTGCTGCAATGCAATGTGCTGTTTCTCTTCCTTATTATGGTGTTGTGATTGTAAAGCATTTGAACCCATCAGGTGCAGCTTATGCGAAAAGCGAAGACAAAATTTTAGAAGCATTTCTATCTGCTCGCGATTGTGATCCCATCAGTGCTTTTGGTGGTATTATTGCTGTAAATGGTCCAGTAGATAAAGAATTAGCCATCAAAATGACGGAACAATTTATGGAATGTGTGATCGCGAAATCATATACTAGCGAAGCATTGGAAGTTTTTTCTCAAAAGTCTAACATAAGAGTTATAGAATACAAAAACCCAGAAAAATTGATTTATCCGAGAAAAGAGATTCGAGTAGGATTAGATGGTTATTTATACCAAGATATGGATAATACCTATAATGACAGATCAAAATGGAAAGTGGTAACCCAAAAACAACCGACCGAAGAAGATTGGGAAGGGTTAGAATTCGCTTGGCGAGTTGTGAAATATGTAAAATCCAATGCAGTGATATTTACAAGTAAAAATGCAACCTTAGCAATTGGTGCTGGACAGATGAGTCGAGTTGATTCTGTCGAATTTGCTGTTCACAAAGCAATCAAAATGGGAATATCATTAAAAGATTCTTATGTTGCTTCGGATGCATTTTTCCCTTTTAAAGATGGCGTAGAAATTGCAGCCAAAGTGGGGGCAAAAGCCATCATTCAACCTGGTGGTTCTATTCGGGATCAAGAAGTGATTGATACTGCAAATCATTTTGGCATAGCAATGGTGTTTACTGGAATGAGGCATTTTCGACATTAAAAAAAATTTATAAAAAAAATAATTTAATAAGAATACTATCGCATAATTGCAACTTTTAATTTAAAGCAGTTTGATTTTGTAATAAATCAATTGGCTTTTTTTATTTTATAAAATTTTCTTTATAACTAGATGAATTATCTTGACAAATAAATTTTTTTATATATAAACGTTTATGTGTTTTACGTAGCAGTTGATGCAATGAGTGGGGATTTGGGGCCTCGTTCAGCAATAGAAGGAACAGTTCAGGCTGTAAGAGAATGGAATATTCCCGTTATACTCGTAGGAAACGAAGAAATATTAAGGCGCGAATTAAAAAAATACGAATACGATAAAGATCTAATCATCGTAGAAAATGCAACAGATGTAATTCGAATGGATGAATCTCCCTCAAAAGCGGTAAAAGAGCGAACAAATGCTTCTGTTGTCGTTTGTGCGAATTTAGTAAAAAAGGGCGAAGCGATTGGTTTTTTTTCTCCCGGAAATACAGGAGCAAGTATGGCTGCTGCTTTATTTTATATCGGAAGAATTCCTGGCGTACATCGTCCCTGCATAGCCTCTCCTATTCCTCGCGAAGATGGTGGTACTACCATTTTAGTGGATTCTGGAGCTAATGTAGATTCTAAACCAGAGTGGCTGGTTCAATTTGCTCTGATGGGAAGTCTTTATGCGAAAGAAATGTTTGGTATATCTAATCCAAGGGTTGCAATTCTATCGAACGGCGAAGAAAATAAAAAAGGAAATGTTGTTTCTGTACAAGCTGCGGAACAATTAGCAAAACTTCCCATCAACTTTATAGGTAACGTAGAAGGTAGAGATCTATATGGTGGAACACCGAGATATGCCGATGTTGTTGTGTGTGATGGATTTGTGGGAAATGTCGTCTTAAAAGCAACCGAAGGATTGGCTTCTACGGTTTTTCGCATTTTGCTTAAAGGTATAGAAGATTCTCCCTTAGCAAAAACAGGAGCTTTTTTTCTTAAACCAGTTTTGAACGAAATTCGTAAACGTATGGATTATTCTGAGTATGGTGGTGCTCCCTTATTAGGTGTGAATGGTGCTTGTCTAATAGGTCATGGTTCGTCAAACGCGAAAGCATTCAAGAATGCCATAAGAGTTTGTTATGATTATGCAGAAAAACAAATTTCTTATAAAATTCAGGAACTATTCCCTAAAAAGCCAGGTATATTCAAGTTTTTAGATTAGGTCTTTAGAATAGCTCTAACTGTTGATTTTCTTTCTTTGATTTTCTAAAAATCTTTGGCAAATTTCCGTTATTACAGATAAAGTGTTTTGCAATGTAAAGTTTTCCACCAGAGTTTGTAATATCTAAATAGTCAATTTTTCGTTTTTCGCGAAGAGAACATAATCTTTTTGCAACTAAAAGAGTTATACCCGGCACTTTAACCAAGAATTCAAAAGGATCTTTGGATATATCAATAGGGTAAAGGTTTAAATTTTCAAATGCGTAACGTATTCTTGGTTCGTTTTTATAGTACTTTAAACAAGGATAGCTATGGTTTAAAAATTGCTCTGCCCATTTTAACTTTAATTGCGATGGATTTTGACTGATTAAATCTTCGAGGTAGTTTATCAGTAGCGAATCTAAGTTCAAAAAATTTTCTGGTTTGATTTTTTGTATTTTTTCCACATCAACCAAAAAAAAAATCAGATAAAAAAAGATCAATCAAAATACTAAATATATGATAAGTATCAATAAGAAGCGAAAGGCTTCTTATTGAATGTTTCGAATCTTTTCGAAAAGTTCTTTATAAGAAGAATCTTTTTTGTAGAACAGAGGTGGTTTACCCAAAGGAGCATCAACTACGATTTTATTATTTCCTTCGTAGGTTTGATTGGTCCATAATTCTACCCATGTTCCTTGGGGTAGATAAACCTCTTTTTTTTGCGTATTTGGATCTAATACGGGTGCAACTAATAAATCCGGACCAAGTAAAAATTCTTCGTAATTTATGTTATAGGTTTTTTCGTCCTCAGGATAATGAAAAAACAAGGGACGAACCAAAGGATAACCAAATTCTTTTGCTTGTTTGATCAAATCTTTTCTGTAAGAAAAGAGATGAGCATAGATTTTTGCAAATCGCGCAAAAAATTGTAAGGTTTCTTCGTCAGAATAAAATTGATGGTTGTTTTCTGGTTGGTTTCCTTCGTGGGTTCGAAATATTGCTGTAAAGGCTGATAATTCTGTCCATCGCAAGAAGAGTTCCTTAGAGCGATGATAATTTTTTAACCAATGGGTAATCGTTGTATATCCTCCTATATCCGAATGATTGTAGACATAACCACTTAAACCACTGGAAAGTAAACCTGTGACAGCTGTTTTAATTCCATCATACTCGCTCCAACTTACCAATTGATCGCCTAACCAAAACAATGTAGCGTATTTTGGACTTTGGGTAAAACCTGCGCGAAGAAAATATACTACCTCTTTTTGGTTTGCTTCTGTCACTGCTTCGTAATTCAACTTTGCCCATTCAACGGGATATTGATTATGGAATCCTTTGGGATCACCTTCGAATAATACTGCATCGTAAGGAAGTGCTTCGCCAAAATCTGCCATCCATCCCATTGCTCCAACGCCTAACAAATTTTGTTTGATGATATTTTTATACCATTGACGAGCATTCGGATTAGTTAAATCTACCAAAGCTGCGTAAAAATCTGTATTCTTGACTAAATAAGGACTTCCATCAGGTTTTCGTACTAAATAGCCTTTTTCTTTCGCTTCGTCATAATAACTTTTTTTGATGTTAGGTTTTAGTGCTTTTATATCTGCTAAAAAAGGACTAATATAGATCATTACATTGATATTTTCTTTTTTTAAGTCTTTTACGAGTTGATTCCAATTAGGGTATCGATCTTCGTCGAGTTCCCAGTTCCACCAGAGTTGTTTTCCAAAACTTGTTTTTCTTTGTCCTACCCAGTCTTGTAACCAGAAGGCAGAAATAGGTGTTTGGTATTTTTTAAGCATTTCCCATTTTTTGTATACTTCTTCTGTTCCCCCTTGCATACCAACAATAGCACCTTTATGAATCCAATCGGGTAAAGGAATCATTCTACCGGAATATTGTGTATAAGTTTGGATCAATGATGAAGGGGAGTCTCCAACTAGTAAATTTCCTTTTAGTTGATTCGAAAAGACTTCGATCTGGATTTTGTTAGGTTCTGTTAGATCAAAAACGCTGTATTCCGTATTTTCTAAAAAAAAGCTTCGCAGTCTACTCGAAATAAAATAAGGAACCGGCGCATAACTTGTATACCAATCTCCCCCAGATTTCGCTGTTAGGTTTGCACCAGTGGTTATAGGCTCTTCGCCACGTCCAATGCCTTGTTCCATGACAAAAATGGGAAGACGTTTGCCTTTAAGGTTAAAATACGTAAATTGTTCCCCAAAACCAAAAAACGCTTCTTTGGGATCCGATAGAAAACTCAAATAAATTCGGTTGATGCGTTGATCATAATTAAAAACTGCAATTTTTAACTTTTCGGGCGATTCATAATAAAAATAAACCGCATAAGAAATGTGTGATTTATCGTCACATATATTGTGCCCTTTTATTGCTACAAAATGTTTTTCTTGTTCGATATTGTCTATAACTTGTTCTTTACATTCCAGTTTGATCTTCTCTTGAATAAAAAAGGAACCTCTGGATTCTTGCACATCTTCTTTACCACTTGCAAAAGCCAAAAATCCCTCATTTTTGGGAGTTTGCCAAATCGTTTTGTTATACTTTTTGCTTTCGATGGCATATTGAATTGAATTATTTTCGATTTTTCGTTTAAAAACAAAGTTTTCGAAGGTCCATTCTTCTATCTTTTTCTCGTTAAGATATTTAGAAAGTTCTGGATTTTCCGAGATTAGAACATTTTTGATCTTTGAACCTTTACTACAATCTATAAGTAAAATTAAAAAAAGTAAATAAAATAAATAATATAGTTTTTTTAACATATTTCCCCCTTATTAGAAATAATTTTATATGGTAAAATTTTGTAAATAACTTTTTAGTAAGAAATATCTCGATAATTTTATGTTTTGATTCTTGGTGTAAAAAGATTGATTTTTTTGTAGATTAAAAAATTTTATCAACAATCCAAAAAATATGACGAATTTATCCACAGATTTTTTAATTATAGGTGCAGGCATTATTGGACTTACCATAGCAAAAGAGCTAAAAGAGAAATATCCCGATGCTTCTATCGTTCTGATAGAAAAAGAAAAGGATGTAGCACAACATAGCAGTGGAAGAAATAGTGGAGTGCTACATGCAGGTTTTTATTATTCCAAAGATTCTCTAAAAGCAAAATTTACGAAAGAAGGAAACGAAGCTTGGAGAAACTATTGTTATCAAAATGATCTTAGAATATTCGAATCGAAAAAAGTTGTAGTTGCCACATGCGAAGAAGAACTGGAAGGAATCTACGAACTAGAAAAACGCGGCAGGATCAATCAAGTTCCTTTAAAGCTAATAGACGAAAAAGAATTAAAAGAAATTGAACCCAACGCAAAAACTTACCAAAAAGCTCTGTATTCTCCTTTGACAGCAACTGTTGATCCAGTAGAAATTTGTCAACACATCAAAAATCAACTTTTAAAACAACAAGTAAAGATTTATTTCGAAGAACCCTTTATCAAAAAAGAAAAACAAATCATTCGGACGAAAAGTTATAAAATCCAAGCAAAAAAAATCATCAATTGTGCAGGACTATATGCAGATCAGGTTGCAAAAGCCTTTGGATTTTCGAAGGATTATGTTATAATACCATTTAAAGGAATCTATTTAAAATATACAGGTAGAGATCAACCTATCCGAACAAATATTTATCCCGTCCCGAATTTAAGAAATCCATTTTTAGGTGTACACTTTACCATTACGGTGAACCACGAAATCAAAATAGGACCAACTGCTATTCCTGCTTTCTGGAGAGAAAACTATCAAGGCATAAAAAACATCAAACCGCAAGAGTTTTTTTCTATTGTACAAAAAGAAATGCAGTTATTTTTTACCAATGCTTTTGATTTTCGTAGACTTGCATTCGAAGAAATCAGAAAATACAATCGAAAACATTTTATACAATTAGCAGCAAAATTAGTTCATCAGATTGATTTTTCGAAATTCAACGAATGGTCTAAACCAGGAATTCGCGCACAACTACTCAACCTAAAAACCAATGAACTCGTACAAGATTTTATTATAGAAGGCGACGATACAAGCATCCATATTTTGAATGCAGTTTCGCCAGCTTTTACCGCAGCAATTCCCTTTACAAAATATGTCATCGAAAAATATATTAAGTCATACTGAACGCTCTCTAAAAAATAATTCAAATCTTTTACAAGAGTTTTTTTAAAAAAATATTTTATAATATGAATTTATAAAATTATTGTTAAATAAATTTAATTTGTCTTGACAAATCAAATCCATTCTATTAAAGCAATTACTGATGAAAAATATTAAGATTCCGTCAACTACAAAGAAAACGAAAGAAAATAATGAGCCATTAGAAGCTAAGCTTTGGAAAGCGGCAGATACTCTTAGAAAGAATATTGACGCAGCAGAATATAAACATGTTGTATTAGGTTTAGTCTTTTTAAAGTATATCTCAGATGCCTTTGAAGAACTTTATGAAGAACTTAAAAAAGACCCTTACTCTGACCCAGAGGATATAGACGAATATCGATCAAAAAATATTTTTTACATTCCAGAAAAGGCAAGATGGAGTGAGATTAAAAAATATGCAAGAAGTTCAGAGATAGGAAAATACCTTGACGAAGCAATGGAAGTAATCGAAAGCAAGAATGATTCGTTAAAAGGTGTTTTACCAAAGGTTTATTCAAAAGGGAACATAGACCCATTATCTCTTGGCGGGCTTGTAGATCTATTTGATAACATTGAGTTAGAATCTGCAAAAGAAAAAAGCTCTGATGTTTTAGGTTATGTTTTTGAATACTTTTTAGGGCAGTTTGCATTAGCTGAAGGAAAAAAAGGCGGTCAGTTCTATACTCCCAAAAGTGTTGTAGAGCTTTTGGTAGAGATGATAGAACCCTTTAAAGGAAGAGTATTTGACCCTTGCTGTGGTTCTGGTGGAATGTTTGTTCAATCTGAAAAGTTTGTAATAGCACATCAAGGAAGAATTGATGATATTTCTATCTACGGACAAGAAAGCAACCAAACTACTTGGAAGCTTTGCAAAATGAATTTAGCAATCAGGCAAATAGGCAGCGAACAGGTAAAATGGAACAACGAAGGATCATTTCTAAATGATGCACACAAAGATTTAAAGGCAGATTTTATATTGGCAAATCCACCGTTTAATCAAAAAGAATGGGGAAGAGAACATTTAGAGAATGACCCAAGATGGCAGTATGGAATACCACCAGCAGGCAATGCAAACTACGCTTGGATACAGCATTTTATTTATCATCTAAGCAATAAAGGAAAAGCTGGGTTTGTTCTTGCCAAAGGCTCTTTAACTTCTAAAACAAAAGAAGAGTACGAAATTAGAAAAAACTTAATAGGGGCTGATTTGGTAGAATGTATAGTAAATCTACCTGCTAAGCTGTTTTTAAATACTGGCATTCCTGCTTGTTTGTGGTTTATAAATAAAAGTAAAAAAAGAAAAGGACAGATTCTTTTTATCGATGCAAGGGACATGGGAGAGCTTATAAACAGAAGATTAAGAGTTTTAAAACCTGAAGACATACGAAAGATTGCAGATACCTATCATAAATGGCAAAAGGGCGACGATGGAAATTATCAAGATATAGCGGGTTTTTGTAAATCTGCAAGTTTGGAAGAAGTTAGGAATTTAGATTATGTTTTAACTCCTGGTAGATATGTTGGACTTCCTGATGAGGACGATGATTTTGATTTTGTTGAAAGGTTTAATAAGTTAAAGGCTGAGTTTGAGGAGCAATTGAAAGAAGAGGAAAGATTGAATAAGCTTATTATGGAGAATTTGGGGAAAATAGATATGAACAATAAATAAATAGGTTAAAACGATTATAATTTACAATATTAGACGAAATCAAGTTATGCTTATTAGCGTTTTAGCAAAATTTTATGGAGTTTGAGCAAAAGAAGGTACCTTTCATATAACCTTACTGAATAAGGCATTACTATTTGATTTACATGCCCGAAAACTGAATTTTATATTTTTTTTAACAGATAGTGTTAAAAATTTTTGACTTTTATTTCTATAATTTATAATTTTTATGGATATAATTGTAAATAATAAAAAATTAAGAAAGATATTAGAAGATAAAAGTAAAATAAGAAAAAAATATGGAACTAAAATGGCTAATAAAATTATGCAGAGAATAGATGATATAAAATCTGCTGAAAATTTAGAAATTCTTATGAAGTTACCAGAGAATCATCATCCTTTAACAGGAGATAGAAAAGGTCAATTTGCATGTAATTTAGTACAACCGTATAGACTTATATATAGACCTGCAAATGATACTTTGCCTATAGACGATAATGGTAATTTGATATATTCAGAAATTACCATAGTTGAAATCTTAGAGATTGTAGATTATCACTAAGGATTACAAAAATGATTGAGAAAAACAAATTAAAAACAAACTATGCTATACATCCAGGTATTACTCTTAGAGAAAAATTAGAAGAATTAAGAATAACACCAAAAGAGTTTGCTATTAGAACTGGTAAACCTATCAAAACTATTTCCAATGTATTAAATGGAAAAAGTTCTATTACTCCCGAAATGGCTGTCCAATTTGAAAAGGTATTAAACATTCCTGCAAGTTTTTGGATGTCAAAGCAGGCTAATTATAATGAGTATATTGCAAGAGAAAAAGAAAAAGAAGAATTAACTGAAGCAATAGAATGGAGTAAAAAATTCCCTTATGAATAATGAATAGTGAATAATGAATAATGAATAATAAGGTTGGAAGTGGGTGAAGTGGCGGATGTTAGAGATGGTACACTTGGAATTATTGAGCAGTGGGGAAATGGTTTACGACTTATTGCTGAAGAATTAAGAAAATATCCTGATTTAATGGTATTTGTTCAACTGATATTTGGATTTTTAGAGCAAAACAAGGATATGACCAAAATTAGTTATACTATTTTTAAGAAAATTTGAAGAGAGTAAAGATATGAATTTAGAAAAAAAAATTTATTACAGACAAAAAATTATTCTTACTCTCTTAAAAGAAAATGGTGGGTTTCTATCTCGCACTGATATGCAAAAACTTATGTTTCTTTTTACGGTTATGCAAGAGAATCCTGTTTATTATTTTTTTCCTTACAAGTATGGATGCTATTCTTTTCAACTCAATAAAGATTTGAAAACATTATGCAACTATAATTTAATAGAAGAAAAAAATGAAGGTTGGTATCTCAATTTTCAAAATGACATTTCTTACACACTCTATCCAGAGGATCAAAGTCTATTAGAAAAACATTTGCAGAACTTTGGTGAGTTAAAAGGAAAGAGTTTAATTCGATATGTTTATAAAAATTATCCTTATTTTGCAATAAAAAGTGAAATTGCAAAAGATAATTTATCTAAACAAGATTGGAAAAAAGTTATTGAAGCAAAACCTCAAAAGTTTAATTTTACTCTTTTTACAATTGGTTATGAAGCTAAGACTTTAGATCAATATTTAAACAAACTGATACAGGAAGATATAAAAGTTTTATTTGATGTTCGCAAAAATCCAATTAGTAGAAAGTTTGGTTTTTCAAAAAATCAACTCAAGTGGGGGGTAGAAGCTATTGGAATAGAATACATTCATTTACCAGAACTTGGAATTGAAAGTAACCAAAGAAAAAGTTTAATTTCTTTAGAAGATTATCAAAAATTATTTGACAAATATAAAAAAACCACTCTTCTGGCAAGCACAAAAGATCAAGATCTCATAATAAATGTTTTAAATGAAAAAAAGAGAGTTGCTCTCACTTGCTTTGAGGCTAATCCAAATTTTTGTCATAGACTAAGTTTAGCTGAATCCATTCTTGAAAAGTATGGAAAAAATTTATTTCTAGAGCATTTATAAAGTTTTATGAAAATGAAAATCTTAGTTTTAGTAAAAACTTATCCAGCTATCTCTAAGAAATATGGTGAGATAGTATGTACGGCAGGAATTACAGAAGATGGAAAATGGATTCGAATTTACCCTATCCCTTTTCGTAAAATCAACTACCGCAAAAGATTCAAAAAATACGATTGGATAGAAATAGAACTCACTAAAAACAAAAAAGACTTTCGACCTGAAAGCTATAGACCAATTGATTATCAAAATTTTAGAATTGTTGGAAACCTTCCCTCAGATAAAGGCACTTGGAAAGAGAGAAGAAAATTTGTTTTAAAAAATATTTATACAGATATGTCGGCTTTAATTGACGATGCAAGAGACAAACAAAAGTCAACTTCCCTAGCAATTTTTAAGCCTCACTCTATACTAGGTTTTTCTTTTGAGCCTACAGAACGCGAGTGGTCTGCAGAAAAATTACAATCTTTAGAAAATAGTTACGCACAGGGACGTTTATTTAAAACTGAAGATGAAGAAGATATAGAACCTTTTGAAGTTGTGGATAAGTTGCCCTATAAATTTAAGTTTGAATTTACAGATGAAAAACAAAAAAAATTTTCTCTCATGATTGAAGACTGGGAAATTGGTATGCTATATTGGAATTGTTTAAAAAAGCATAAAGGAGATGAAGAGAAAGCATGTGAAGATGTGAAAAAAAAATATTTTGAGAATTTTGCAAAAACAAAAGATTATTATTTTATTTTAGGTACGACATTAAAACATCACAAAACAGCAAAGAATCCCTTTATAATTATTGGTGATTTTAGACCAAAGCCAATTGAGCAACCTGAATTATTTTCATTTTTGTAGAAGAGAACTTTTATGAGACAAGATACTGATAAAAAAATACCGAAAAGGTTCGAAGTGGGTAAAACTGGGGGGGGTGGCAGAATACCACTTTTCGACAAATAAGATAGATTAAATAAGTTGATTTTGAAGAATTTGGCAAGGTTGGATTTGGAGGGTTAGAGGTATGGAATATATGGAAGAGATGGAGTATGTGGGGGATATTCCTAAAGATTGGAAGTGGATGAAAGTAGAAGAATTTGCAGAAGTTGTGAGTGGAGGGACACCGAGAACAGATAAACCAGAATTTTGGAATGGAGATATAGCTTGGATTACTCCAAAAGATTTATCTAATTTCAAATTTCGTTATATAGAGAGGGGAGAAAGGAATATTTCGAGAGAAGGGTTGGAAAATTCAAATGCAAAATTATTACCAAAAGGAACTGTTTTATTAAGCAGTAGAGCACCTGTAGGATATCTTGCTATTGCAAAAAATGAACTTTCTACAAATCAAGGCTTTCAAAGTTTAATACCTAAAGAAAATGTTATTTCGGAATTTTTATACTATCTTTTAAAAAATAATGTTGAATATTTAAAGTCGCAAGCATCAGGAACTACTTTTGGGGAACTATCAAAAAGCACATTAAAAAAGTTGACTTTTCCCCTCCCCCCTCTCCCCGAGCAAAAGGCCATAGCCGAAGTTCTTTCAAGCATTGATGACAAAATAGACCTTCTCCACCGTCAAAATAAAACACTGGAAGAAATGGCGATGACTTTATTCAGGCAGTGGTTTATTGAGCCAACAAGAGATGGATTGCCTGAGGGGTGGGAAGAGGTAAGCTTGGGAGATAGTGATCTATCAAAAATTATTCCAAGTGGAATTAAAAAGTTTGAAGGTTTTAAAACTTACTTAGCTACAGGAGATGTTGAAAGTACATTAATAAAAGGTGGAGTAGAAATTACATATAACAACAGACCATCGAGAGCCAATATGCAACCAGAAAAATATTCTGTTTGGTTTGCAAAAAAAGAAGGTGTAAGAAAACTTTTAATGTTTAATGATTATTCAAATATTGATAAATATATTCTTTCTACTGGTTTTACAGGTTTAAAAACAACAGAATTAAGCCATTATTATATATGGTGTTTTATTTTACATGAAGATTTTCAAGACATTAAAGACTCTTTGGTTAGTGGTTCTGTTCAACCAGATATACCAAACGAAGCCGTTTTGCAAATTTTTATTCCGAGACCACCAGATGAAGTTTTATTATCATTTAATATAAAAGTAAAACCACTATTTATAAAAATACAATTTAACACTCCCCAAATCCAAACCCTTGAAAAACTAAGAGATATACTATTACCAAAACTAATGAGCGGAGAAGCGAAAATAATGAATAATGAACAATGAATAATGAACAATGAATAATGAATAATGAACAATGAACAATGAATAATGAATAATGAATAATGAATAAGGGGCAGAAATTATGAATAATCAAAAGAATGTACTTCGGGAAAAGACGTATGCTTTTGCTTTAAAAATCGTTGAGTTAAGCAAAGAATTAAATGGACAAAAGAAAGAATATATATTAAGCAAACAAATACTTCGTTCGGGAACATCGATTGGAGCAATCATCAGAGAATCGGAATATGCACAATCTAAAGCTGATTTTATCAGTAAATTGAGTATAGCGCTGAAAGAAGCTAACGAAACAGACTATTGGTTGTCATTGTTAAAAGACAGTGGCTATATAAGCGAAAGCAAATTTTCTGAATTAAACGAACTTTGTACGGAAATTATTAAAATCTGCATTGCAAGTATCAATACTTCAAAAGAAAAGAATCGATGAATTTGTTCTATTATATATTGTAAAGCTTATGAGAGGAAATTAGAGTACATAAAACGTTAGAGGTAAGTTATGATATCAGAAAAAGAAATAGAGCAGTTAGCAATAGACCTACTAAAAGAGATTGGCTATGAGTACTACCATGGACAAGAAATAGCACCAAACAGCAAAAATCCAAAAAGACAATCTATAGAAGAAGTCATACACCAAGAAGACCTAAGAAATGCACTCACAAGGTTAAATCCAAAAACACCACCAAACCTCTTAGAAGATGCTATAAAAACTATCATGCATCCCAGTAGCCAAAACCTAATAGAGAATAACGAACAATTTCACAAGATGCTTATAGAAGGCGTTAGAGTCAACTATACAAAAGACGGAGAAGAAAGAGGAGAAATTATAAAAATAATAGATTTTCAAAACCCAGAAAATAACCTCTTTTTAGCGGTAAATCAATATACAGTAAAAGAAAAAAACAACATAAAAATACCAGATATAGTACTATTTATAAACGGCTTACCGTTAGTAGTTATAGAATTAAAAAACCCAACACAAGAAGATGTAAATCTTATGTTAGCCTATAACCAGCTTCAAACCTACAAAGAAACCATACCATCACTATTTACCTATAACGAAATACTTATAATCTCAGATGGAATAGAAGCAAGAGCAGGAAGTTTAACAGCAGGATTTGACAGATTTCTTGCTTGGAAGTCAGCAGATGGAAAAACAATATCAAAAACCAACCAGTTACAAACCATCATAAAAGGATTACTAAACAAAAAAACAATCATAGATTTTATAAAAAACTTTGTAGTATTTCAAAAATCAAAATACGAAGATGAAAAAACAAAACAAGTATTTATAACATTAGACAAAAAGATAGCAGCATATCATCAGTACTACGCAGTAAACAAAGCCATCGAAACCACCAAAAAAGCAATAATAGACAAGACAAGAAAAGCAGGTGTTATATGGCATACACAAGGTAGCGGAAAATCCTTAACAATGGCATACTATACAGGAAAAATCGTTCAATATCTAAACAATCCTACCATAGTAGTTTTAACAGATAGAAATGACTTAGACGATCAGCTTTTTGGTACATTCTCTGAATCCATTCAAATTTTAAGACAAATACCACAACAAGCAGAAAATCGAGATCATCTAAAACAGTTATTAAAAGTAAACTCAGGAGGAATTGTTTTTACGACCATACAAAAATTTCTACCAGAAGAAGGCAGTACCTTTGAAACACTATCAGATAGAGAAAATATAATCGTTATAGTTGATGAAGCCCACAGGACACAGTATGGCTTTAAAGCAAGAATAAAAAATACGGGAGAAATCTCCTACGGCTACGCGAAGTATATAAGAGATGCTCTGCCAAATGCAACGTTTATCGCTTTTACTGGTACGCCCATCGAAAAAGAAGACAAAAATACCCCAGCAGTATTCGGAAATTACATAGACATTTATGACATATCCCAATCCATAGAAGACAAAATGACTGTTCCTATCTATTACGAAAGTAGATTAATCAAAATATCGTTATCAGAAGAAGGAAAAGAACTTATAAAAGAATTCGAAGAAGAATTAGAAGAAATGGGATTCGATGCAATCGAAGAAAGCGAAAAAACAAAAAGACTGGAAAATATACTTGGAGCAGAAGACCGACTCAATCAACTTGCAAATGATATCGTAGAGCACTTCGAACAAAGACAAAAAGTTTTCGAAGGGAAAGGAATGATTGTAGTACTATCGCGCCCTATCGCGGCAAAAGTCTACCAAAAAATCATCAAGCTAAGACCAGATTGGCATAAAGACGAAATAACAAAAGGAAAAATCAAAGTTGTCTATACTGCCAACTCTTCTGATGGACCAGAGTTAGCAAAACATCATACCACCAAAGATCAAAGAAAAATCTTACAAAATAGGATGAAGGACCCAAAAGACGAATTAAAGCTTGTCATTGTCGTTGATATGTGGCTTACCGGTTTCGATGTTCCGTGCCTACATACAATGTACATAGATAAACCGATGAAAGGTCATACCCTTATGCAAGCCATAGCAAGAGTTAACAGAGTATACAACGACAAACCTGGCGGACTTATTGTAGATTATCAAGGAATATCATCAGACCTAAAAGAAGCCCTTTCATTCTACTCAAAAAGCGGAGGAAGAGGAGACCCAGCAATAATACAAGAAAAAGCGGTAGACTTGATGATTGACGAATACGATATCGTATCAAATATGCTTCATGGATTTAACTACAAAGAATACTTTACAACGTCAGATACAAGCAAAAAGCTTGATATATTAAGATATGCAGTAGAATATATACTTGGATTAGAAGATGGCAAAAAGAGATTTATAAAACATGTAACAGAACTTTCGCGAGCTTTTGTTTTAGCAATACCACACAAAAAAGCATTAGAGATAAAAGACGAAGTAGCATTCTTTCAAGATGTAAAATCAAGAATACTAAAACTTACAAGCACAGATGATTATGATAGTAAAAAAACAAAATCAACCTACGAAATAGAAACAGTAATAAAACAAATATTAGACGAAAGTATAGTAGCAGAACCAGTTATTGATGTGTTCGATGTAGCAGGCATAAAAAGACCAGAAATCAGCGTACTATCCGAAGAATTCTTATTAGAAGTAAAAAATATGTACAATCGAAATATTGCAATCGAACTCTTAAAGAAAGTCCTAAAAGACGAAATAAAAATAAAAACTACAATAAACTATGTAAAAAGAAAATCTTTGTTAGAAAAATACGAAGAGGTGATAAAAAGATACCAAGAAAAAGTCATAACTGCTGTGGAAGTTATCGAGGAATTGATCCGAATTGCAAAAGAGATCAGAGAAATCGACAAAGAGCCCAAAGAACTGGGACTTACAGAATACGAATACGCATTTTATACAGCAGTAGCAGACAATCAAAGTGCATTAGAGTTGATGGGAAAAGAAAAATTAAGAGAGCTTGCAATAGTTTTATTCCAAGAAGTAAGAAAAAACGTGAATATTGATTGGACGATTAGAGAAGATGTTCGAGCAAGATTACGAGTAGCTGTAAAAAGGGTTTTAAGAAAATATGGATATCCACCAGATATGCAAGAATTAGCAACAGAAACAGTCATAAAACAAGCGGAATCGATAGCTCAAGAATTATTAGTAGAGAAATAATAATGAGCTTTTGTATCAAGAGTCTATTGTAAACAATTAATCACAAAAATTGTCATAAAAATTGATAAAAGTTTATCATAAAATATTAATATTTATTTATAAACTAAAAATATTTTATTTTTAAAATATGATGGGATAAAAATTATGAATCAAAAATATAAAAAATTTATAAACTAATATATAAAAAATATTTAAATATTGATTTGTTTATAATATTTTAAATTTTACTTTTTTTGGTGAAAA
>Ga0308419_1001143_pt1 | contig 17819 bp, 17 predicted proteins | sample HotsprSampleMS50_FD_203674 | JGI IMG/M metagenome (GOLD analysis project Ga0308419, IMG submission 203674) | Hot spring phototrophic mat microbial communities from Mushroom Spring, Yellowstone National Park, Wyoming, United States - 20090730_MS50 ... | reverse complement strand
GCAATCCCTGACGGGATAAAATGTACGTGGTATATGATTCATTTCGGTATAATATGGATAAAATATTGCAAGTGATAAATTTCTGATTGACCGATTATTCAAACTCGTAAACGAACGCTTGCAAACGCTGAAAGTAAAAAAACCTGACACCTGCACACGTTCTATTGTTATCAGGTGTCAAGTCATTTTACGCAATTGCCCGAAATGATGCAGGGGGCTCTAAGTAGTTGGAGAGTCGCCAACAAACCTGCCAAACCTTTCTAATTTGTTCGTGTGATAGCTGAAATGGTGCATGTTCGGGGTTGTCGCTCCAACATATGATAATGCCTTCTTGTGCTAAGCAATTCTCAATGCGCTTTACTTGTAAACCGTTGTCTTCGCTTTCTACCAAATAGACCTCTTGTTGCGGCAGTTCAAACCAGCAATTTGGCTCAATTTCTTTGCAAATGATGATGTCACCATGCTGCAAAGTAGGAGCCATACTATCGCCGCGAACAGTTACGGCAATGTGTCTGCCACCGCGCACTAAGTGAGGCGGCAAGTAGATAACTTCTTCTGAGGCAATGAAAGGACCGTCAGGTAAATATCCTCCTTTGCCGTTGGCGGCAGCTTTCACATCTAACAAAGGAATACTGCGCATGGTGGCATGCGCCGATGTGTCCTTTTCGGCAAGTGCCTGTTTGAGCATCTCTCCCTGACCGCTAATTAGCCACTCTATCTGCACTTGTGGATAGGTAGTACAGATTTTATGCAGCATATCAAAGCTCGGTTTGCTTTGCTGTTTGCCATTAGTGTAGTTGTTAATCACAGCAGGGCTTACCCCTAGCGATTCGGCAAATCGCTTTTCGCTCCCCCCGCAGTAGTGGTTTATCAGCAGGGTGATGCGTTGTCCGACGGTAGTCTCCATAGGCTTTCAATAATTAAATAAAATATTTTTCAATAACTATTGATTGTTTCCAGAAAAGTGTTTTATCTTTGTTCAATAATTAATGCAAACATAAACAATGAAATTCAATAAGTAAAGATTGCAGGCGAGAAAATTTCTGATTTGCAGCCTTTTACCTAAACGATTGCCCCGTAACTGATTCATTTATTACTATAATTATTGAACCAAGCCATGAACGAGCTTTATGTAAAACTCAGAAGAAATCTCGGACTCTCGCTAATCTTATTGATTGGTTTAGGAGTTGAGTTTAGCAATTTCCAAAGCATGTTCTTTAAGTTCATGCTACAGTATCGCCCCGACTGGGGAGCATTCAACCACATTCCGGCGATTTTCCTCAGTGCCTTTTTGCTATTGTGCATTGTCATTTTCGGTATTCGTCGTCAGGTTGCCCTTTCGTGGTTTTTGGCGCTACTCACATGTGTAATATCCTTTGCCGTGTACAGCCGCATGAACCTGAGCTGGAACTGGGAAGAAATGAACGAAGTCCACTTTGTTATCCTAATTTTATCGGGTATGTTGCCCTTGTTGGTTGCCTATAGCACGCACCAGATTACACACGATAACGAAGAGATTTTTGATGAAATGGATGATTATGAGCGCCGCTACAGAAAGCCCTCTCGCCAGTTGGGAAGCAATTATAGTAATCCGCCGCGCTATCAGGTGCAAGAGCAGCATTTGCAAAACAACTATGTACAACGCTATGCGCCACAGGCAAAAGTACAGCCGCTGCGCGACGTTCCTAGAGGTAAATACGGTGTAGGGGAAGTGAACCAATTCCGCCAAGAATCTGTACAGCGTAATGTGTACCGTCAGCCTGAAAACTATGTGCCGCCTGTGTATGAACCTGCGCCGCAGCCAGAGTATCATCCGCCTGTGACTCCGCCGCAGCCTAATGCAGAAGAGCAGTTCCATGCTAAGTATGTCCAACTCAAATCAACGCCGCGCGTTGTCAGACCGCAAGCACAGCCCGAAGAAAAGCAGCCTGCTGCTCAATCAGTTGAACGCCGTGAGGTGTTGCTCAAAGTGGAAAAATCGCAACAAGAAGCCACTGACCGCAAGCCGGCAACCACCAAAACGGAAAGTGGATATCTAATTACTTGCCAACACTGTGGCACACAAAGCATTAAAAAAAGCAAAGCTGCCAAATACTGTTCAGAGGAGTGCCGCAACGAGGCTAATAAAAACAAAGCAGGTGCTGCCAATATCGCAGGCACAGGTATTGCCTTTGAAATGACACGCGATGAATACGACTCCAAAGGCATTATGGAATGGGTAAATGTAGGTTGAAAACACAAGTTTGAAAATTTTTGAGATACCTCTTTTCGTCAGAAAACAGATGCTGCTAACTATCAGTCAAATCCTGATTGATATAGGACGGAGTGCAATTGTATCTTTTGATGAACTTGATTTTACACGAAACCAATTAGACCTATAGAGTCGTTATTTGCAAAACCAAACAGTGCAGATTGCCATGAAAAGCACAAAATCTATCCTTGCGCCTCAATTGAGCTGTCGGTGTTGCGGCAAGCAAATTCAGTATGTTACCAGCGCCGAGCAGCAGTTTTGCTCTAATACCTGCCGCAGCAATTTTAACCAGTCGGTGCGCTTGCAACAGCAAACCCACCTAACGGTTTCGCACCTTGCTAACGCACGTTGTGGCAGTGTTAAAAAGACACAGCGCAAAGTAGCTACCATGCAAGCGCAACCTGTAGTGCCTCTGAAACCCAGTGCCGAGGTGGCAGCGTTTGCCAAAGATGCTACCCCTGAGCAGCTACTGGCTTTGTTGGAAAAAACGCTTGTGGAACTAGCAGAAGCCAGAGCACAAAATGCTGTTTTTCAGGAAGAATTGAGCAAGTTTCGCAGGGTGGCAGGCAATCTGTTCTACTTGGCGGGCTAGTAATCATGGCTACCTTAAACAAAGCGTAACGCCGTGAGGTTTTAACGTTGTTTGATTCATTTCACACGTTAAATTTTGGGGATAATGAAAAGCCTGATAGCATCTATCAGGTTTTTTTGTTTAATTCAAAGACTCAAATCCATCGGTTTATGACACCATTTACAGCCGAATTGCTCGGTACGTTTCTATTGATTTTCTTTGGTAACGGCGTAGTTGCCAACGTAGCGCTTGCCCGCACTAAGTCGCAAAACGGCGGCTGGATAGTGATTGCAATAGCTTGGGGGTTGGCGGTTGCTGTATCGGTTTATGTGGTGGGTCGTATCAGCGGCGCACATCTGAACCCAGCTGTTACACTAGCAATAGCCTCCACCGCTACTTTTCCTGTAGCAGATGTGCCCGCCTACCTCTTGGCGCAAATCATTGGTGCATTTTTGGGTGCAGCTGCCACCTTTGCCTATTTTCGCCCGCACTTTGCTGCCACAACCAACAAAGACACAAAATTGGGCGTATTTGCCACTTCTCCGGCTATTGACAAACCTTTGAATAATTTGTTGAGCGAGGTTTTGGGTACATTTATGTTAGTACTGGGAATCATGGGTATTGGCGCAAACCAACTTGCCGATGGTATTAATCCGTTGTTGGTTGGGCTGTTGGTTGTGCTTATCGGGTTGGCGTTAGGAGGAACGACAGGGTATGCTATCAATCCCGCCCGCGATTTTGGTCCGAGGCTAGCGCATTTTCTACTACCTATCCCCGATAAAGAAAGCAGCCACTGGGCGTATGCTTGGATACCCATCGTAGGTCCGATTATTGGTGGAACAGCAGCTGCACAATTTTTTGATGTGATAGTGAAAGGAAATCAGGCAGGGGCACTGTTTTATTTGGCAATCGTTCCTGTTGTTGCTTTGTTGGTTTAGAATATTTTCAAAGAGTAGTAGATTTTTTTTGAAAAGCATTGGAAATACGGGCGATAATATGTAATTTCATACAACGTATTGCCCCATATTTCTGCTATTTCCTATGAATTACTCTACTGAAGGCGTAACGCTCTATGCGCTTTTCATTAACGATATTCTTAACTTATATAAGGGCAAACAAGAAGAGTTTGCTCCACTGTTCCAAATAGCCGAAGGTTATGACCTGAGCGACCCTTTCAATAAAATACCTATGCAAGTTTATAACGACATGTGCGCATGGATAGAGCGAGAATTGGGCACTTATAGTCTAATTCGCGTAGGACGGCAAATTGGCGAAAGTGTTTATAATAGCTTGAAAGCCAATAACGTTACCAATGAGAACTCAACGCCTCTGGACTACATGAAGGCGCTAGTTTATGCTGCCTCTACCATGATTCAAGACCCACAAGGGCGCGGCTGGGAAATAGTTTCACATGATAAAAACAGCATTGTTATGCGCCGTACTCAAACTTTTAATAGCAAATTGCAATTAGGTCTGTTGTCTGGATTAGTTTACAAGTGCAAAAATGTTTTTGGTGTTACGGTAGATTATCTGGAAAAAGAGGCAGACGGAGCGGAATATGACATTTACATTATCCGTTGGACGAGTATGAAATAAGAATTTCCTTGTACCAGCGCAGCGCGGTAAATTTTACCACGCTGCATTAGTTTCTTATTTGGCATATAGTTTTTTGCCCGCTTCAAAATATTTATCTCCTTCTTTCCAGAATGGGATTTTCTTTGCGTTGGCAATTAGGCGGGAGGCATACACATAAGCTGAAAAGAATTTTTGCAGGTAGTCGTAATCTAAGTTGTCCGCTTGGTCGTCAGGCTGGTGATAGTACTTGTTAATTTCATCATCAAAAGCAGTAAATCCTAAACTGAAAGTAGGCGCAGGAATACCCACAGCTGCAAAATTAACGTTATCAGAACGGTCGAACAGGTTTTCCTCAGGGGCAGGGTCTTCCATAGCTTCTAAACCAAACGCTTTGCAAGCCTGCGCAATTACGGGTGCAGCAGTTGTGCGCCCCAGACCAATAATAGTGGCAGCTTTGGTCGTATTGTAGCCTGCATTGTCGCTATTGAAGCAATAGACTATTTGTTTGTGAGGAATCGGGCTATTTTCTATAAACCACTCACTGCCCAGCAAACCCTTTTCTTCGCCCGTAAACAGCACAAACAGCGCAGAGCGTTTCGTAGGATACTTGGCAATATTTTCGGCAACACAAAGTACGGTTACTGTTCCTATTGCATTGTCGCGGGCACCGTTATAAATAGAATCGCCTTCCGCATTAGGTCTACCAACGCCTACATGGTCGTAGTGAGCGGAGTAAACCACGTATTCATTTTTGAGCTTAGGGTCTGTTCCCTCCACGTAAGCTACCACATTAGGGCTGGAAACATAAACAACTTCCATACCTGTAATAGACAATTGGGCGGTGTAGGCAGCGTCTGTTTTCATTTGAGCAGCTTCTTTCCAGTCGGGGTCATTGAGCCACAGGTGGGGGATGCTTGGCTGTTGGCTTTTCCCTATGTCTTTATCTAAGACCAACCGATCGCTGCCAAGATAGTTTACTAGAAAACGCCAAGGAATCATCGGGTTGTTGTAGAGTTCAATCAGCGCTACTGCACCTGCCTTCGCCGCACGTTCGTGTTTTTTGCGTCCGTTGGCAAACCACTGGCGCGCATCTGTGCTTTCGCCAATGCCTGCTTTTACAATTACGATTTTGCCTTTGACATCGGTTTTGGCAAACTCTTCTTCTTTGCCGTATTCCATGAACACCATCGCGCCGTTGGCTGACATATTGCCGCCTTCGATGGCTACCAGATGCGTGTTTTGTTCAAAACTCTTATTGTTGAAACTCAAAGCGATTTTAGCTTTCGCTTTTTTTTGAATTTTGAACCTCACCTGTTGAAAATAGCTGCCCAAAGAAGGCATAGGCTTTGCACCGTAACTTTGCAGTTGTGTAGCCAGATAGCGAGCGGCAATGAGTTGTTCGGGAGAAGGCGTATTGCGTCCTTTCAACTCGTCAGATGCCAAAAAGCCGATTTGGGCTTCTATTTTGGCACGACTAATAGTTTGTTGGGCAATGGTTAGGTCGTTGTCTTTGTTTTTTTGGGCATAAACAGTTGCAATAGCAAATACAAACAAGCAAATCAGCAAAAGCTTGCAACAGGAGCGTCTCTTTTTTCTCAACATAATTATTTTATTGAATGGCTAAGCAGCAATATAGCCAAAAAACCAAAGCAAGTCTTTTTCCCAAATCAACAGATGAGTAGATGTAGGGGCGGAGATGCATAGATAATAATTAGGGAAAGAACAGCAGCTTATTTCTACCTTTGCAATACAGATTGCTGCACAATAGTAGTTATGAAAAACTTATTAATTATTGCTCTGTTAGCACTGGCATTGAGTGCTTGTAACCTACCTTCGGCTGTGGTTACTCCTCCGCCAAAAGGTATTACACGCTTTCAGATGAATATCAGCTATGCCGAAATTGCTGAACGCAACGAAAAAAACGAGCGTTGGGACGTAGGTGTTACCGATGAGCAAACCGCACCCGACCCGTATTACGTAGTTACAGTTGCCGGGCGACAAGTTTACAAATCTGCTTCTGTTGATAATAAATTTATCACCCAATGGTTAGAAAAATCGGATGTGATAGACATGAAGCCTGGTGAAAAAATCACTATTAGTTTCTACGACTACGACTACTCTATTGCCCGCACAGGCATGTTGAGCAATCAGGACGACTTTATTGGCGCTATAGAACTCGGTATTGATGAGTTGATTCAAGGCGCAAAGTTAGGGAAAGAATTCACTAGCGGACAACTGAAAAAGTGCCGCATCAGTTTGTACAATTTGTATAGATAAAAAAATCAACATAAGTCATCCTTAATCTGAAATACTGACAAACACGGATTTCTTATTGACTAAAACACGATTTTTTCTGTGTTATCTACCTAAAACTGTGTTCTACTAAATTTTCAGGATGGCTCATATTGAACTTTTGGCGCTTGTTATACTTGGAAAAAATGCAATTAGTTTGTAGAAGTGGTATGCATAGCACATCTAAAACACCACCTGATAGCGCAGTGTTGCATTGCTACCTGTGGGTGTTGCCCAAATGAGTTCGCTTTGTCCGCCAATGGTGCGTGTTTTTACTTGTGTCGCCTGTTCTGCTACCATACGAAGGTAGTGCGTACTATTAATTAGAAATAAACCCTCATCTACTTTTGTGATACTGCCTTTGGCTAATCGCACATATGTATTGGCAGGAGCGGTAGTAATGTTCAAATGGCGGAGCAAGATTCTACCGTCCTCAACTGCTGATATGCGGTCGGTGATGAGGGTGACACTGCCCATCAGATAGCGGAAGGTGGGAATACCCTGATTATCAAGTTCCATGCCTTTGTAGATAATACCTGTTGAATCGGGAAAGGCGCTTTGCTCATTTGCCAACACGGCTGCAATCGGGGCGGCCTGCAAATCTACCACACTGCCCAGTGGAGGAATATTGCCCCCGCCGCGCTCGTGCCAAATAGGGCTTGCATCTACAAATTCGCCGCGCCATGCGCACAGCAGTTTGCCCTGACTCAAATCTATCGCATAGTTGATTTGGGATGGAAACCCCACTGAAATTGCATGAGAATATTGTTTACCACCATGCTGTACAAAGGCGCGTAACAAATAAGGTTTGCCATCGGTAGGCTTTACGTGCATAATTGGGTTGGGAGAAAGCGGCGGCACACTGCCTGGTGCATGCAGCGCTTGGCGTGCGATGCCAGGTCCTTCTGCATAAACTCCTAGTAAAGGATATTGCCACTCAATCCACTTGGCATAAGCTACCTGAATAGGATATTTACCGGGTTTGAGGTCTATTTTACCAAATTTGACGCTCCCACGCCAGTTTTCTCCGGTTTTTTCAACTAATTTTTGTCCATTGACAGCAATGCTGCCTGCACCGTTACATTCTAAACCGAAGAAATAACTACCAGCCTCTGCAATAGTTATAGTGCCATTGAAGAGCAGTGCACCGGGTTGGTCGTTATCGCTCACTTGCCAGGTGATGCCTTCGGGAGCAGGCAGATTGTTTGCAGGTTGCAGGCTTTTCCAATCGGGCAGGGTTTTGTCAAAAGTGCCGTTGTAGCGTACAGCCGTTACGTTTTCCACTTTCAAAGCGGGTTTGTTGTACAGGCGATAGCGGATGTTGCGGAAAGCCACCGGTCCGTGATCGCCCTGAAAGCGCAGCGGACCGCTGGGTGCTTCTTTTTCAAAGGCAGAGCCGCGTGTAGGTCCTGTTAACTCAACGTTTTCATGTACCAAAACATCATTATGAAAAACTTTGACAAACTTTGCATTAGCGATTTTTTCTCCTTTATCGTTGAAGCGCGGCGCCTGAAAAATAACATGGTATTTTTGCCACAAACCAGGCGCACGGGTTACGTTCACACGCGGTGGACGACCTTCGAAACCTTTTTGTCCTTCGGGTTTGCTATCATCCCAGCGCTCATAGATAGCAGCGCAATCGTGCTTACCGGGCTTCACCGAGCCGCTGAGAGTGCGCGTGTGGCTGTCCAAAATTTGCAATTCGTAGCGTCCCATGAAATAGATACCTGAGTTGGTTTCGCGGGCATTCATAAACTCGAGTTCAATTTCTATATCACCATGCTCCATAAGCGTAAAAAGGTCGTCCTTTTTTTGTTCATCGGGCAAATTGACCAGTACGCCTGTACCGTTAGCGGCTTGCAAATCCAGTTTTTTATCGGGATGCGCACTTGCGCTACCTGCCACACGCCAGTTGCCTACCTGCGATTTAAATGCCTTCATATCGTTTAGCGGCAAGATAGAAAACGGATAACCCTGCTCATTTTGTGCCTGAATGCCCCATGAAGTTAGCATTGCAGCAGCTATAAGCCCATTTTTCCATTTCATATATTCAAATTATGGTTTAGTATACCATGATTCATTGCCCATAAATTTGAAGAAAGTGGAACAATTTATCAAAGTTTGAAAATGTTTTGAGCTATAAGCACACAAAGCACAAAAACCTTGTGCAATTATGTACTTGGGTTTAATGCATCCTATATCATGATGCTAAGCATACAAAGCCGAATATGTCATTTTGACATTAAAAAAATAGCTTCCCAATCAAAATAAGACACTTTGACAGTAAAACTTCCCTAAAATTGAGGTGGTATAAGGCTTGTAATCCCATCGAGCGTAAATGTTAATGATTCAACAAATTAAAAAATTGTAAAGCCATGACACTCATTCAATATCCAACCCGTTTCCGCAGCAGCTTACTACCTTTGTTCAATCAGATGATTAATGAATTTTGGAATGCCGAGGATTTAAGTGAAAACCGCGGTGTAATTCCTGCTGCCAATATCAAAGAAACTAACGATGCTTTCTTAATTGATTTAGCAGTTCCGGGCTTGAAGAAAGAAGACTTCAACATTCAAGTAGAAAATAATATGCTGCGCATTTCTGCCAATAAGCAAACCGAAACTCAAAGCGAAGATTCTAATATTAAAATACATCGCTATGAGTTTAGCTTCCATACATTTGAGCGCAGCTTCCGCTTACCTAAGTCTGCTGATGGAGACAAAATTTCTGCTTCTTACACTGATGGTGTGTTGCAGCTCAATATTCCCAAACGTGAAGAAGCCAAACCCAAAGCGCCCAAAATTATTCAAATTGAATAGTTGGAGACATTGTAGTATGTGCCTATGAAAAGACCTGCTTTAAAAGCAGGTCTTTTTTTAAATTACAAAGCCAACCCCGAAGTTTGAAAACTTACCTCATCAATTTTGAAGCGTACTTTTGCAAGTTGAATGCTTACTCTGTTTGCTCGTATTTATTGCAAGTTGGAGAAAAGATAGCCTAAGTATGGAAAATAATTTTAGATTGATTGTATAGATTTGCAACCAAGCCAAACCAATTGTTTGCAATTTCACAAAATTGCTACTTGTATTTAATTACATGTCGACATATCCTGTTTTGCAACTGCAACCCAAAAAGGAACGAGCCGTGCTACTGCGCCATCCTTGGATTTTTTCAGGTGCAGTAAAAAAACTGCCTAATGCTGCTAACGGCGATATTGTAGAAGTGCGCACTGCTGAAGGGCAAACACTTGCTTGGGGCTTCTTTTCTCGTGAAAGTCAGATTGTTTGCCGTCTTTTTGCCTTTGTGGAAGGTTTGAATGCAACAGGTAAATGGGCAGGCTACAAACTTAATCCAGCCATGCAGTTTGATACTGCCTTCTGGGAGAACAAAATTAGCCGTGCACTGGCATTGCGCCGCCGCCTGATTGACAGCACAACTACCAATTGTTACCGCTTATTACATGCAGAAGGTGATTTTATGCCAGGTGTCATTGCCGATGTGTATGACCATACGGTTGTGTTGCAAATCCTTATTAAAGGAACTGAAAATTTACTGCCCGTGATAGAGCAGGCACTTCGCAGGCAAGGTTTTCGTTACATTTTTGTTAAAAGCAAGAGCAGTTCGCACCATTTAGAAGGATTACCAAAAGAAAACTGTTGGTTAGGTGAACCGCACCCAAAACTGCCAATTGAAGTGAAAGAACATGGTATCAAATTTTTTGTCAATCCTGAAAAGGGTCAAAAGACAGGCTTTTTCATTGACCAACGCGAAAACCGCCAACTCTTGCGCAGCCTTTCACAAGGTAAACGCATGCTCAATACGTTTGCTTATACAGGAGGGTTCAGCGTTTATGCCTTAGCTGGAGGTGCAAAAGAGGTTGTATCAATAGATATTTCCAAAGAAGCGGTTGAGCTAAGCGAGGAAAATGTTCGCCTAAACTTTGGTACGGCAGTGGCTCACAAAGCCATTATTGCCGATTGTTTTGACTATTTGCGCCAAATAAACGAAGATTTTGACATCATTGTATTAGACCCTCCCGCCTTTGCCAAAAACGCCCGTGCCGTACCTAATGCTTCACGTGGATATAAAGACCTTAACTATTTGGCTTTCAAAAAAATAAAGCCGCAGAGCTTGCTCTTTACTTTTTCCTGTTCGCAGAATATTGACAAAGTACTGTTTCAAAAAATCGTTTTTGGCGCCGCTGCTGATGCGGGCAGGGAAGTAAAAATTTTGCAACATTTAGAACAGTCTGCCGACCATCCTGTCAATATTTATCACCCAGAAGGTGAATATCTGAAGGGTTTGATGCTTTGGGTGGAATAAAGCAATTTATTATTGAGAGATTATCTCAACCCGCACCTTTACTTCATCGTCCATGATCCAACTGCTTTTACCTACTTGAAAATCAAGACGATTAATAGTGAATTGTGCTGAAAAGACAGTGCCTAATGCTGTTTTTTGGCAAGTAAAAGGAATAATCAAGGTTCTAGTAATGCCGCGCATAGTTAGGTCAAATTCGCCTTCCCAATTTTGCCCATCTTTGCGGCTCACTCGGCGCGATTTCATCTGAATATCAGGGTATTGTGTCGCATGAAAGTAATCTTCCTTTAGCAAATGACGGTCGCGGATGCGGATACCTGTATTGATGCTGCCAACGTTTACTTTTGCCAAAAATGAAGACCTTTCAGGTTTTTGTTCATCAAAACAGATGTCGGTAGTGGCTTCACTAAAAGTTCCTTGTACATTTAACCCTGCATTTTTGATGGTAAAACTCACCTCTGTTGGTACTTTTGCAACAAGAAGCTGTCCTTGGGCGACGGGCTTAAGGAGTAATTGGCACAGCAAACCAAATAAAAATTGTTTTTGCAGCATAACTTTTTGAGATGCAGATACGCTTTGGCATGTGTAAATACTCGATACTCGATTATTAATTGCTTGCTCATTTAACGCAAATAATTTACGAATGTTTTAACGGTTATTTTGATTAATAATTAATCTTATGTTAAATAACAACAGCTGCTGGAATCAAGTCTTGTCCTTTGTGTTACTTTTAGAGTATCCACATAAAAAAGTAGGCATGCCTATGAGACATACCCACTAACAAGATAACCCTATGGTATTAAAGCAAGTTTGAAACAGCTCTTTATTCAAGGTTAGGCAAATCTGCTACTTCACGTATCTTGTATTTGCCTTTAAAAAATCACTAATTAATTACCAGAGTAACTTTTCAGTTGATTTACACCAAAATTAGCATTTTGAATTTTGAAATTTGTTCACAGAATCATGTGGAACTTCTTTCAAAAAATTTTCCACATGGCGTTGGTGTAAGTTTATGTTGTTCACTTCACTTTTTTTAGTCAATTAGGCTAAACACGCCTTTTACCGTTCATGTGTTTAGTAATGAAACTTCAATGCGGCAAATACAGTACGCGGTCTAATAGGCCCATAGATATAGCCCGCATCACGATTTGTACCTGATTCTAAGTCTTTTTGGAAGCTGTTGAGTATGTTTTGCACGCCAGCGCTTACTTCCATATTGCTGTGACGTGCTAGTTTGATTTGCTTTGCCCACTTTAGGTTCAGTTCAGTGAAATTCTGTGTGCGAACCAACTTGAGTGTGCGTTCGTTAGGGACGGTCATTGAGCCTGTAAATACACCTGTAAGGCTTAGTTGGTGTGTTTTTAGAACTTTGGCAGTAAGCAACGCATAGCCATATACATCAGGGGTACGCAACATACGATCTGTCAGGATTTCTGTACCGTCTATTGGGTCACCAAGTACAGCTTCTGGTTTTGTGTAGCGCGCCCGTTGCAAGGTGGCGCCTGTTTGAAACTGCCAACGGCTACCAATTGCATACATTGCTTCTATATTGAGGCCTGCTGTGTAAGCGCCTGTACCATTGCGCTTTTCTGATACAAAGGCAGCCCCACCTGCAATAGTTTCACCAGAAAATTCGAGTACAAATGGATTGTTCAGGCGAGTATAAAAAGTTTCTATTAGTAAAGACAGCGGACGGAGGGGGTTGTTGCGCGTCAAATCGAAAGAAGCTGTGAAACTGTCAGAGGTTTCACTACGCAACTGGCTGTTAATGCGGATAAACTGTGCCGCACCTCTCAATGTCTTGATGTGCAAATCTTCATCAAAAGCCTGCGGCGGACGAAAACCGCGCGCATAACCTATCCGAATACGCGAAAATTGACCGGTTTGCCACAACAGGCTTGTTCGCGGATTGAATACAGCAAACATGCGGTCGTTATGAGCTGTTTGGCCTACACCGAAATCGTAAGTACCTTTTAAGTCTATCATATCGAAGCGTCCGCCGGCAAGAATAGTGAGCTTTTCCAGCGGCTTCCACTCTAATTGCGCATAGCTTGCCATGCCATTTACACGTTGTGCAATTCGGCGTTCATAGCCGGGCATTCGGTCGTCCACATTGTTGTGTTGCGCTTCAACGCCTGCAGTGAGTGTTGTGCCTCGGTCAGTTTTGCCCATGCTGTGAGTCAGTTGCAAGCCGCCTACCATCATTAGGTCGGCGGTGCTGCCGTAGTAAAGCAGCGCTTGTGCACGCTCTTCAGGGTCGGGTGAGTTGCCGCCTCCGCCGTAGTAGCTGTCGCGAAAAGTTTGCTGACCAGAAGCATAAACGGCGTAGCGGGTGCGGTAATTGGCAGCGTAGCCTTCGTAGGCTATCTGACCGCCATACATCTGTTGCATGATTTGCTCGGCAATGTCTGCTTCGTGCGGGAGGCGGTCGAAAAAGTTGCCGCCGCGACGGCGTTCGCGAATATAGTGCATTTCAGCAGTGTACTTGCCTCTATTGGGGGTTTTCCAAAAAGCCTTTCCGCCCAAGGCGATGTTGCGTTGCAGGGTCAGCTCTGAGAAACCATCGTCGTTGATGTCTAACGGGTTGCGGACACGTGCCGAACCAAACAGACTCACGCCTTTGTTACCATCTTTGCTGATGCTTGCACCGTTGGCATTAAGTGTATGTTCAAAAACTTTGCCGGTGATTAAGCCCGAATTGATGCCTGCCTCGAAATAATCCTCTACAGGCTCACGGGTAATGATATTCACCGTGCCTGCAATTGCATTGGCGCCGTATAAAGCCGAGCCTCCGCCACGCACAACTTCTATGCGCTCCACCATTGCCACAGGAATTTGCTCTAATCCATAAACGCCGTTTAAAGCGCTAAAAATTGGGCGGCTATCTACCAGAATTTGTGTGTAAGGTCCACTCAATCCGTTCATTCTCAGTTGGGTAAAGCCGCAGTTTTGGCAATTATTCTCAATGCGTAGTCCGGGCTGGAAGCGCAGGCCTTCTGAAAGGCTAACAGCCTGTGCAGCATTGAAAATGCGTTGATCGCTGATATTCACTACTACGGGCGCTGTGCTGCGGTCGCGTTCACTGCGCGTACCTGTTACCACTACTCCTTCTAAATGCAGCACGTCGGGCATTAGTTCAATGGTGAAAAAATCGCCGGTTGTCAAGTCTTTTGTCAATGACTGATAACCCACAGCGCGAATAACGACTCTATGAGTTCCTTCATTGGTTACTTTAATAGAAAAGTTACCTTCCTGATCGCTGACAGTGCCTAAAGCAGTTCCCTGCGCTGCCAGTTGAACAGTCGCACCTGGAATAGGCTCTCCATTTGACTCTATAATTTTTCCTTTCAGTGTGAATTGATTTTGAGAAAAGGCAGCATTGACGAACATGCAGCAAATAATAGCTGCAAAAGTTGCTATATATTTTTTCATTGGTTAAAGTCAAAACAAGTAGAACAACAATGCAAAGCAGTTGTCAGGTTGATATAAGTTCGATGGATAATCGTAGCATACGCTTTAGCGTGTGAAAGCGCTTGATTTTCACCAAATAATAGTTGCACCCTAAGGGTACGTTACATTTGTAGCATACGCTTTGGCGTGTGAAGAAAGGTTATGCTTGTGGCGGGGCACGACCTGCATGTTGCAGGCAGCAGGAAGCAATAAAACTGCAGAGATAAGTAAAATTATTGGCAGCCTCGTTGAGCAGATGGGCAGCAAACGAAACGGAGAGCATTACGGGAGGCTCAAATAGCTGTCCATCAATGAGTTGGAGCAGGGCTAACTCTTCATCGGTATGCTCATGCGGCTTGGCAGGCGCATCATCTGTTCCTTTTTTGTAAGGGTGTGCATGGGATACAATTTTGCCATTAGGCATGCGATGTGAATGGCGATACATCACGCTGTTCAGCATGATGAGCACCCACAAACCCAACAAAAGCCAGATGAGCGACTTATTTATAGCTACCTTTTGTCTCAAGGCGTGGAAAATCCTTCTACGCAAAGATAACGCAATAAAGCGGTAGTTGTTTCTGTGAGATATAAAAATGTAACTTGCCCATACTTCAAGCAAGCAATCGGGCAAATTGTACCCAATCAAAAGCAGTTTTTGTGTTTTTGGGTATATTCCTCTGACAATCAAGATAATCCATTAGGTAAACCCTCAAAATCGCTTAAATTACAGCTTAGAACGTATCGCATCTTTTACTTGCTGAATGTCAATCTTACATACCTGTTGAAGGTTGTGCAGCTATTTGCTGAATTGTTTGATTGCTGATGTGATAAAAAAGTCATCCCGCACAAAACAGGATGACCTACACATCTGAAAAATACGCCTTAGGCTTAGACTTTACCTCTGTACTTACCTTTTTCTAACCAGATACCTACTGCAATAGAAACAGCAAACAAAGAGATAAAAAAGATATAGGCAGCCAATTCCATTGTTTCCATCTTAAAACAGTTCTTTTAATGATTTGTAATGCAAAAATATATCCTGTTGCCTAAATAAGCGCTGCTACAAACAAGTAAGCTTCGGCAAGACATATCAAACAATCGTTTTTTGTAATTTTCCGCCGCTCCGACTAATAAACTACGTCGTCAATGAATATTACCAAACTTTCAATTATTATCCCGGCTTACAACGAAGAGCGCACCATCCACCTAATTTTAGATAAAATTAAACAAGTTCGCCTTACTAACGACATTGCTAAAGAAATCATTATCATTAACGATTGCTCCAAAGATGACACTGAGGGGGCTATCAAGCGTTATATGAGCGCCAATCCTGAAATGGATATTCAGTATTACAAGCATGAGGTCAATAAAGGCAAAGGCGCCGCTTTACACACCGGCATCGGCAAAGCAACAGGCGAATGTCTGGTCATTCAGGATGCTGATTTGGAATATGATCCCAAAGAGTACAACCTGCTGCTGCAACCTATTTTAGATGGTCATGCAGATGTAGTTTATGGTTCGCGGTTTGTGGGCGGCAATCCGCATCGCGTGTTGTTCTTTTTTCACTCGATTGGTAATCAGATTCTTACGTTTATTTCTAATATGTTTACCAACCTGAATCTGACCGATATGGAAACATGCTACAAAATGTTCCGTACCGATATTATTCAGAAAATCAAGCTAAAAGAAAATCGCTTTGGTTTTGAGCCGGAAGTAACCGCTAAAATTGCCCGCATCCCCAACATTCGCATTTATGAAGTAGGTATCTCCTACTACGGCAGAACTTATGAAGAAGGTAAAAAAATTGGCTGGAAAGATGGCGTTCGTGCTTTCTATTGTATGCTCAAATACAATATTTTTGACCGCTCAATGTAAATGCTGACAATAAAAAAACCTGACGGATTTTCGAATCCGTCAGGTAAGTAATGAACGTCTGATTCCGATTATTTTATTTAACAATCATGTAATAGGCTACATTGCCATAAGTGGTTAGCCATTCAGCACCTGTTGGCAGGTCAGCGTATTCGCCTGCTTTGCGGCAGTAAACCAAATTGCCTGCCACATCATACACGCGAACTTCGTATGGTTGTTTCCCTAGTTGGCTTACCTGGCGAGCAGGCACTTCAAATGTTTTGTAAACATACGATTGTACCTCCGCTAAAAACTCATCTTGCATAGCTTGCAAATTTGATGAGACAGTCTCTTTTTTAGACGGCGGTTGATTTTCGCAAGAGCAACAGGATGCTTGTCATTTGCAGATAAAGAATTAACCGACAGCGCGAACATAATAGTGAAAACCAACAATATATTTTTCATGATTATTTGGATTTAAACTCAGGTACTTTTACCCTGTTTCTGCAGTAAAGGTTTCAATTTCGATACCAAACAAATCAATTAATTGATAATCAAATAGTTATACACCAATAAAGCTATATTGCCCAAATAAACTGTACTATGTTGAGCATCTGTTGTCCGTCATCGGACAATTTGAAAATGATAACTTTGCCTATGTAAGCGCTTAGGTGACATATAGAAAGAAGGAGAATAGCAATGAATGTTTAATCTATCGTCCAGGTAAGCCCCATACGCACATAGCGAGCAAATACTACCTGTGCATCTGTGCTGAGCAACAGCGGTTGCTGTTCTTGACGGATAAATGTGCGATTATTGAGCAAATTATCACCTTCGGCAAAAATGCGAATCTTACCCAACTGATAGCGAACAGTGAATGCTAAATTGGTAAAATTTGCTTGTTGCGCACCCGAAAAATGCACATATCGCACGGCAGGCTCAACAATCGGTTTTTCGGAAAACCACCCGGAATACAACTCTAAGGCAGAGGAAAACATGTACTGTACTGTTAGCAAGTTGTCCAGGTCTGAACCGAAACCAAAGCGCGAGATTTTATTTTCCCATTCATAGCCAAAACGTTTTTGGGGCGAACGGTACTCCAACTTTAAACTGTGCTGCCTGCGCGAAGTAAGAACCCGATAAGGCTGATTCGTCAGTTGCTCAATATTTTCCATATAGTTTTGCATCAATGAGTGAACCGTCTTAACAGTAAGCGGCGATTTTTTAAACTGCTTATCTACCTGAAACTCACTTAGGTGAAATCCTCCCGGAAGTTGGTTGTAAAATCCAGCAATGAAAGGCGCAGCGTCAAGCAAAAACTGCTCACCCTTAAATGTGCGACCATGCGCACCTGCCAGCGAAAAAGTCCAGCCTTTTTCGGGAATCAACTTGTAGAAAGAATATTGGCAACTCGCTCTGGTCGCGGCTCAAATGCTATCTGACGGGTGAGCGAAATTTGCCGAAAGTCGCGCAGGTCGTGCCCAAACATCAGCGCTGCCAGTGGGAATG
>Ga0308419_1001139_pt1 | contig 17859 bp, 12 predicted proteins | sample HotsprSampleMS50_FD_203674 | JGI IMG/M metagenome (GOLD analysis project Ga0308419, IMG submission 203674) | Hot spring phototrophic mat microbial communities from Mushroom Spring, Yellowstone National Park, Wyoming, United States - 20090730_MS50 ... | reverse complement strand
CCAGGCCATCTATTGCGTCGTCGATCTGCATGCCATGACCATGCCCTACGACCCCCAGGCGCTGCGCAAGAACACCGAGAACATGTTCATCGACCTGCTGGCAGCCGGCCTGGACCCGGACAAGTCAATTGTGTTTGTGCAGTCCATGGCGCCGGAACACACCGAACTGGCGTGGGTGCTTGGCTGCGTGTGCGCCTACGGCGACCTGACCCGGCAGACACAGTTCAAGGACAAGTCCGAACAACTCGAAGGCAAACAGGATGCGTTCATCTCCGCCGGCCTGTTCACGTATCCTGTGTTGCAGGCGGCCGACATTCTGCTCTACCGCGCCGGCTTCGTGCCGGTCGGCAAGGACCAGGAGCAGCACCTGGAACTGTCGCGCGACATTGCGCGCCGCTTCAACAACCAGTTCGGCGAATACTTCCCGGAGCCGGCGGTGCTCTCGACCGAGACGCCCAAACTGCTCTCGCTGGCCGACCCGTCAAAGAAGATGAGCAAGAGCCTCGGCCCCAGGCACTATGTGGGGTTGTTCGAGGACGAGAAGTCGGTGCGGGCGAAAGTGCGCTCGGCAGTGACCGACACGGGCGAGGCCGGCACAGAGATGGGCGCCGGCGCGCTCAATCTGATCGGCCTGTTGCGCGCCTGCGGCAAGCTCGACACCGCCCAGGCGTTCGAGCGCGAATACGCCGGCGGCGCGCGCCGCTATGCCCCGTTGAAAGAGGCCGTCGCCGAGGCGCTTGTGGAACTGACCGGCGGCATGCGGCAGCGCCGCGAGGCCATCGCCGCCGACCGCGAGCAGGTCAAGCGGTGGATGCGCGAAGGCGCCGAGAAGGCCCGCGCCATTGCCCGCGCCACGATGAAAGATGTGCGCCGCCTGACAGGGCTGCCAAAGCACAACGAGTGACGCGCCGCCGGCCACCCGCTCACAGGCGCCCGCCCCCGATGCCCACTCACATCCGCCCATCTGAATGCACGACGCGCCCCGACACGAGCCGGACGGCTCGCAAGGGCGCGTCGGCCTCCTCTCCCATTCGCTCTGTTTCATACGACGCGTTGCGTTTGGTCAGGTACTCGTCCAGCTCCGCTTTCAGGCTGGCGAGAATGGCGCGTTCCAGCTCCACCAGCCGGGCCTGATTGCCAGCCGGCGCATCCTGCAAATCGAGCGCCATCTGAAAGTGCGGCAGGCACAGGCCGGCCGACCGCTCGAATGCGCCGCGCAGCGCCGGATCGTTGATGTCGTTGACGAGCGCGCGCAGAACCACACCCTCCTGTCGCCGCTCGTACTCGCACAACGGACACATCCGGCGGGGCCGCACAGCCCGCATGACATTGCGCAGCACAGCGCGCAGCCCAATTGGAAAGGCGCGCTTCAGCGCGGACAGCGGGGCGTTCATGGCCCGGTCGATCTGCCGCGCCACGTCGTTGATGATGTCCTGATGCAGCGTCGCCGCGCCGAGCATCCGCCCGTGTCCGCCGACCAGCATGGCCCCGTGAATGGAGCAGAATCCGCGCGCGGCGCGGATTTCATCGCGCCGCGCGACGACCAGAAGTTGCTCGTAGAGGAACACGTCCACGTGCTGGCGCACGGCCTGGTTGACCAGCCGGCACACCGCACAGTCGGGCTGACGGAGCGCCTCAAGCAGATCGGTGTAGGTGGTGCGGTAGTCCTGGCCGGCGTGTCGCCGGGTCGATGCGCGGGTCATAACCAGCCCGCCACACTGAGCGCGCCGCACACGGCAAAGGCCAGCGCGATCAGCGCGCCCAGCAGCACCATGGGGCCGGTGTTGCGATACCGCAACAGCCACCACAGACCCAGGACGACAAGCAGCGGGATCATGTTCGGCATGATCCGGTCCAGCACCGCCTGCTGCAGGGCAATCTGAGCGCCGTCGATCTGGATGATCGCCCCGGCGGGCAATTGCAGCGGCGCATAGGTCAGCAGCAGCCCGCCCAGCACGAACGCGCCCAGACGCACCGCGCCAAACAAACCGGCGCGCAGCCAGTCATTCGCGCGCGCCCAGGCTGCCACACGCCGGAGCTGGGTATACCCAAACTGGAAGCTGGCGTAAGCGATGGACAGCACAACCGCCGCCTCGAACACGACGAACAGGAACGGTCCAAGCAGATTGCCCTGCCGGGCCAGGCTGGCACCGACGGCAACCGCAAAAGCGGTCAGGGCGCCTTGCACCAGGGCGTCGCCGGTGACACCCAGGGCCGCCATCGCGCCGGTCCTGGCGCCCACAAACTCGGCTTCGTTGATCGTGTCGCCCATCGCCCGCCGCTCTTCGAGCGCGACCGAGGCGCCGACAGCCGCTGCGCCAAGCGAGAACTCGGCGCTGAACAGCGAGAGGTGGCGGCGCAGGCACGCTGCGCGCTCCTCAGCCGTGACATACAGCTTGCGCGCGATGGGCGCCAGGGCTGTGGCAAAGCCGATGTTTTGAAAACGCTCGAAGTTCAGCGCGGCGTTGTGGAAGAACACCCACAGGATCAGCGACACGCGCAAATCGCCGGCAGTGAGCGGCGAGGGGCCGCGAGCGGCGTCGGGTTCGATCTGATCCGACGGCAGCGCGTCGGCCACCAGCGTGTCCTGGGCCGGCTCCATGCGTTTGCGCGCGACAAAGGCGTGAATGGTGGCAATGCTGGCGCCCAGCAAGGTGAGCGGTGCCGGCCCGAAGGCATGGGATGCAAGCCAGCCCAGCAGGAAATAGGCGGCGCTGCTCCCCTGCGCGAGCGCGCGCGCGCTCATGGCAATGCCCAGCGCCGCGAGCAGATACTGGCTCAAACGCAGGGCAGTTTGCACCCACAGCGGCAGCGCGCCTGCAACGTTGACCAGGGTCTGCGCGTCGAACCGCAGCAGGACAAAAGCCGGTATGAACGTGACAACGAACAGCCACACCTGAGAGGGGCCCACGTTGATGAAAGCAACCAGCGTCGCGTCGCCGCGCTCGGCGAAATAGTCTGCCCAGTGGGCCAGCACGCTGTTGAAGACGCCGCGCATGAACACCAGCAGCGCGCTGAACACGGCCAGCGCGCCAAAGATGGCCAGCGCCTGCGGGTTGTCGACGGTGACGCCGTTCAACAACAAGATGGGGATGCCCACGTAGCCGGCCAGCGCAAGGTCCGGCCCGAAGCGCAAGCGCAACTGACTCAGGGCGAGCGCGCTCAGATTCAACACGCCGCCCAGCGCAGCGCCGGCCAGCGGATCGCCCAGCAACAGGCCGACAATTGTTCCCGCGACGAGCGGTTGCGAGAGGATGTAGCCTCCCAGGCCGGCGTTGAAGGCAGACTGGGAGAAGGCGTAAAACAACGCGATCAGCGCCGCCTGGAAAACGCTCATGCGTCAGAGCGGTCCTTCTGCTTCGGCGCAGCCTTGTTGGGCTTTGCCTGTGTCGCGGCTTTGGCGCGCGGCTTTTTCGGCGCAGCCGGTCGCTGAGCTTGTCGAAGCGGAGCCTGTCGAACCGGCCTGGCCTTTGCAGGGCGGGCGGCCTTTTTCGACGCGCTTTTGCCGGTTGCTTTGCTCGATCGGGTGGTTTTGGGGCCGGCTTTTGCGCGCGGGTCTGTCCCGGGCGCCGCACTTTCCGGCGCCGGCGGCTCGGCAGCCGGAGCAAGCGCCGCCGTCAGACGGTTGTACAACGCCATCACATTGGCCTGGTGCAACTGAGTGACCACGCCGCTCAACAACACGCGTTGCAGGCCGCACGATTCGAGCGTGATACGACGGGCCTCTTCGCGCGTCCCGCCGGCTTCAACCAGTTGCCGCACTTTGGTCTGCAAGTTTTCCAGGTAGTTCAGGCTGCGCCGGAGGTTGTCCTTGATCTCGCCGCGCAGAATGATTTCGCCGTGCCCCTGAACGATGCTTTCCAGCGGCATGGCGGCCACCGCCTCGATGGACGCGCGCAACTGATCGATGTCACCCTCGCCGATGGTTGGGATGGCCATGATCGTGTCGCCGGCGAACAGGATTTTCTCTTCCTGCAGAATGACCGACACGGAATCGACCGTGTGGCCGGGCGAAGGGAAAATCTCCAATGTCTTGCCGGGCAACTTCAGGGCAAACACGCCGCTGGTGAACGTGATGGTCGGCAAGCGCAGTTTCACAATCGCCAGCTCACGGCTTTGTTGGCGAGCCGCTTCGAGCGCCCTGAACCCCCTTTCGATGAGAATATCGCGGCAGGCGGCGTGCGCAATCACTTCCGCCCTGGGAAACAGAAAAGCCCCATAGGTGTGATCCGCCTGGTGCTGGGTATAGATTACATAACGCACGCCATCTGGGCAGCGGCGGCGGGCGAACAGGGCGATCTGGGCTGTCTCTTCGGGGAAGGGCAGCGTATCGATCATGACGCCGACTGTGCCGGACACGATCAGGCTGGCCGTCACCTGAGCATAACGATCGCTGGTAAAAACGTAGACGTCTTCAGAAAGCCTTTCCCAGTGCATAGAGATGAATGTGAAGAGCCAATTTTCCGCATACTACTCCATAATTGGCTGCAACGCAAATCGCCAGACATAAATCTTAGCCTGTCGTCTGGATTTGCGCATCTCGAGGTTGAGCCTATAATCTGCTTTGTGGTCGCCTTGTGGCCACCCATCTTATGCTCGCTCAGACGTTCGGCGGGCGGTGATCTGAACCATGATGATTGGCGGCATTGTCGGTCTGGTTTTCGCACTATTTCTGCTGGTCAACGGCTTTGCGGCCCTCCGGCGTCCCCTCGATGCGCTGGTGCGGTATGACCCGGTCGGCAAGCTGCTGGTCGAAAAGCGCGGCGAGGCATTCACCCGGCGGGTCTATCGCCTCTATGGGTTTGGCATGGTCGTGATCGGCATGATCGTCGCCTACCTGTCACTGGGCCTGCTGCGCGGTTGACCTTCTTCCTTGTTCCTTCATCCTTCTTCCTTGACCCATGAACCAATCCGACCTGATTACCCTGTTTCACTCGCGCTACGCCTGCGCTGCGGCATTTCTGGCCCGCGCGCCGGGCCGTGTGAATCTGATTGGCGAGCACACCGACTACAACGAAGGGTTTGTCCTGCCGATGGCGATTGACCGCGATGTGACGATTGTCGGCGCCCCCCGGCAGGACCGCATGGTGCGGCTGTGCTCCGCTGACTTCGACCAGACCGCCACGTTTTCGCTGGATGCCATTGCGCCGGACCCGGCCACACCGTGGAGCAACTACATGCGCGGCGTCGCGCTGATGCTTCAAAACGACGGGCTGGCGCTGCGCGGGTTCGACGGCGTGGTGAGCGGGGATGTGCCGATCGCCAGCGGCCTGTCCTCTTCCGCCGCGACCGAGATGGCGACTGTGATGGCCTTCTGTGCAGCGTCGGGCCAATCGATCGATGGCGTGCGGGCCGCTCAACTCGCTCAGCGCGCCGAAAACCAGTTTGTCGGCGTCAACTGCGGGATCATGGATCAGTTCATTTCGGCGCTGGGCAAAGCCGGCCACGCGCTGTTGATCGACTGCCGCTCCCTGGACTATGCGCTGGCCCCGCTGCCCGCCGGCGTGACCGTGCTGGTGGTGGACACGACCGCGCCGCGCACGCTGGCCGGCAGCGCCTACAACCAGCGCCGGCGCGAGTGCGAAGAAGGCGCCCGTCTGTTGGGCGCGCGCAGCCTGCGCGATGTGAGCGCGCAGGACTTCGAGCGCCGGCGCGACACGCTGCCCGATCTGATTGCCCGACGCTGCGCGCACGTCATTCACGAAAATCAGCGCGCGCTCGACGCCGTGGCCGCCCTGCGGCGCAACGACCTGCCCGCCTTCGGCGCGCTGATGAACCAGTCGCACGACAGCCTGCGCGACCTCTACGAGGTGAGCAGCGCAGAACTGGACGCGGTGGTGGACATTGCGCGCGGCGCGCCGGGCGTGCATGGCGCGCGCATGACCGGCGCCGGCTTCGGCGGCTGCGCCATTGCGCTGGTCGATCACGACGCGGTGGCCGCCGTCAGCGCCCGCATCGCCGCAGAATACCCCCGCCGAACCGGCCGCGCGCCGAACATCTATCCGTGCGTGGCGTCCAACGGCGCCAGCTGGGCGGCTTTGTGAACCCGACACTACGATCCGCCCCGGCAAAAGCGCACCCAGCCGACCTCGCGTGGGTTATATTCTTTGAAAATTTGTAGAGACGCGCTGCCGCGCGTCCCTACAAAAAACGCGCATTGCGACTGGAGAAATGACATGCTGCACATCGTGATGGACGGGTCTGGCGACATGCCGCCGGAATGGGCAAGCGCCTATGACCTTCAGGTCGTGCCGATCGTGATCCACATCGGCGAGCAGACTTTCCTGCAGGGCGTCAACCTGTCTGACGAGGATTTCTATCGCTACGTTGACGAGAACAGGGTCATTCCCAAAACGGCCACGCCTTCGCCGGAGCAGTTCATCGAGGTGTTCCGCCGCATCGCAAAGGCCGGCGACACGATCCTCTCCATCAACCTGTCGAGCAAGCTGTCGGGCACATTCGCCTCGGCGCGCATCGCCGCGCAGGCTTTGGAAGGCGAGATTCCCGTGGTCGCCTTCGACTCGTGGTCCGGCTCCGCCGGCCTGGCCTACATGTGCCGCGAAGCGCGCATCCTGGAACGGCTGGGCACGCCGTTGCAGGGCATCCTCGACCGGCTGGACTTTATCCGCCGCAACACCAACATCATGTTCATGCTCGACACGCTGGAGTACGCCCGGCTCAGCGGGCGCGTGAAGGCGCTGCAGGCGGCGGTGGTGTCGCTGTTGAACATCAAGCCGATCATCAACGTGCGCGAGGGGGCGATGGAACTGGCCGATCGCGTGCGCACCCAACAACGGGCGCTTGCCTACATCGTGGACGCCATGCGCCAGCGCCTGGGCGAGCAACGGGTGAACGTCGCTGTGGTGCACGCGCGCGCGCCGGAGGTCGGGCAGATGCTGAAGGAGAAAGTGCAGGCCGCGCTCAACTGCAAGGACCTGATCATGACCAACCTGTCGATCTCGGTGGCGGCGCACCTGGGGCCGGGCACGGTGGGCATGATCGCGTTTCCAGCCGCGCCAGAGGCGTGAAAAGCGAAGGTGTCGGACTCCTCACACGAGTCCGATACCTGTGGCGCCTCGATACGCCGCCAGCGCCGCGTCCTTCACTTCCTGCGCCACCAGCGGAAACCCGCTCAGCACGTGGGCGAACTCCGCTTCCGTCAGCCCGTACAGGCGCGCAATCAGGCCGTCCAGCCCGGCGCGCAACGCCCCCCGCTCCGCGTCGGAGAGCGGCCGGCGCGGAGGTTCAATCCCCACCGCTTTCGCCAGGTCGTCGAACTGCGGCGTGACGCAGATCAGCCTGGCCGCCCGCTCCACAATCGGCCGGAATGCCGCGTCCTGCGCGGTCAGCCGGGGCACGGGAACGTTGTAGACAAAGAAGAAAGACAAGTGAGCAGTGACTCGATGCCTGACAAATGAATCAAACACAAACGAGTTGAAGACAGCGCACACGAAAACCCGTTCAAGATCGTCCAGTGAAGATTGCGCCCTGTCCTCCAAACTCATCGTGTGCGGGCAGAAAACACCACGGGGCAGAATAGCAGCTATCATTGTCCGCTCATTCGTGCTTGCCGCAACATCCCGAAATCCCAGCCGATAGCCCTGATAGTCCAGCGTCTGCCCCGTATCCGGCGCTTTGCCCAACAGCGCCCGGCGCCCCTGCTTCTCGTCCACCCAGTAGCGCGGCCCGGCAAAGTGCGCGTCGAACTGGTGGATCATCTTGCCTTCGTACAACGGCAGCCGGCCTGCGCCGGGCCGGGTCTTGAACAAATGGCTGTCGTTGGTCATGTCGAACTCGCGCGTCAACCGCAGGTTCCACACGCCGTCGATGCGCTGGCCCAGCAACGGGAAACACAGCATCTTCTCGGCGATGCGCGCGTCCAGATCGCTCTTGAACTCCATCACCGACAGCGAATCGGGCGACAGCCGGCGCACCAGATCGACCTCGATTTGCATATGCCCGGATCGCGTGTTGAGGAACTTGTCCAGTTCCTCTGGAGCCACTGCCTCGCGTGTGTTGATACGAAAAGCGACGGTGAACCGGTTTGTTTTGCCGCCTTTCTCAAATACCAGCAGGCTGAACTTGAATGCGTGATGCACACCCTCGAATATGTATCGCTCGTTGGACAGTCCAAACAATGTATCGACCTGGCCGGCGGTGAATAGCATTTCGCGCAGTTGTTTGGCCCCCAGGTCGGTGTAGATGCCGCTGGGCACGATGATGCCGCAGCGCCCGCCCGGCCGCAGCAGGTTGAAGCACTGCTCCACGAACAGCTTGTACAGGTTGATGTCGCTGCCGGCTTTTTTGCCGTTGACGATGGCGATCTGGTTGGCGAACTGCGGCGCGGCGCGGAACCAGGCGCTGACGTGCGGAAAGCGGCTCTGGTACTCCAGCCAGGCGTTGCGCACAGCCGCATTTTTGAGCAGCCTGGCCTGCTCTTTCTCGAACGCCTTGATCGTCATCTTGTTCTTGGCGACGAGGTCAGAGTATTCGGCAAAGAACTCTTTGGCCTGCGGCTTGAAGATTTCCCAGGGCGGGTTGGTGATGATGGCGTCAAAGCCGGCGCGCTCCCCGCTCCCGCCAGAGGCCGGGGCCATCACCTCGTCGAACTCATAGCCCCAGTGGAAGGGGCGCAGCGCCTCGATGTCGCTCAGGCGCGCGGCGCGCTTGCGCGGCCGGCCCGGCTGGCCCTTCTGCTCGTCCCACGTCGCCTGCTCGAACTGGATGCCCAGCGCGGTGAACTCGTCGAGCAGCAGCTCGTTCAGCGCCGCGATGGCCTGTTCGCGGTGGGCCTGAATCGCGTCGCGCAGGGCCGCCAGGTCTCTGGTGTAGCCGGCGGCGTTGCGATAGGCGCGCACCAGCCGGTTGCGCTCGGCCACCAGCTCGCGGTAGGGCTTGTAGAACAGGTTGCCCTGGCGGTGGCGCTGTTCATAGGCCGCCTCGTCCACGCGCAACAGGCCGATCAACGAATTGCCGGCCAGAATGTTGAAGTCGATGTTGGGCAGCGGCTCCAGATGATCCGGCCCCTGCGCCGAAGCGACCAGCGCCAGAAACAGGCGCAGCCGGGCGATCTCGACCGCCTCCGGCATGATGTCCACGCCGAACAGGTTGTTGGTGATGATCGACTTGCGGATGAAATAGGCGATGTTTCTGTGTTCGCGCTCGACGCGCGCCAGCCAGTCGCTCAGCGCCCTGTCGCCGAGCGCGGGGATGCGCCCGATCACGGCGGTGTAGATGGCGATCAGGGTCTTCATGGCCGCGACGAGGAAGGCGCCGGAGCCGCAGGCCGGGTCGAGCAGGCTGAGGCGCGGCAGCGTGTCGTGCAGCAGCAGCTTGCACAGATCGGCGTCCAGACCCATCAGCAGGTCGTCCATGCTGTCGAAGCGGCGCGGGGCGGAGGAGAGGCCGGCGGCGGCCAGCGCGTCCTGATGGGCGTTCACCGCGTCGAGGATGAGCGGGTGAATGGTTCGCTCGCACAGATAGCCGGTAATTTCGGCGCGCGTGTAATACGCGCCGAACTCCTTCTGGTTGATGTACTTCTCAAAGATGTAGCCCAGCACGTCGGGGTTGATCTCGTTGTCGTCGCCGCCGGGGGTGTCGTCGAGGTTCCACGAGTAACGCCCAAACAGGTCAAACAGCGCGTCGAAGGCGGCGTCGGGGATGGCGATGGCCGGCCAGCGCTCTTCGACAGGATGGGGCAGGAACAGGCCGCCGTTCAGATACACGATGTCGCCGATCAGGTGGCGCGCCTGCGCGCTGCGCTGTTCAGGCGGTTTGGCGAAGCCCTCGAAGAAGAGCGTCCTGAGGAAAGCGGTGTAATACTGGTCTTTGCCGCGCTGTTTGCTTTGCTCCAGCTTGCGCCGGGTGTACTCGGCGTCGCCGCCGTCCAGGTAGAACTTGCGCTGGAGGAAATACACGAACATCAGCCGGTTGAGCAGGACCGAGGCGTACCAGCGCCGGTCGCGCGGGTCGTCGATGCCGGTGATCTGATCGGCGAAGTCGATCAACAGGTCCTGGAACTCGTTGTAGAAGCGGCGGGTGACGCGCTCGACGTCGAGGGCGCGGCGCAGGCGCGAGGCGACCTCGGCGACAGGCAGATGGCCGGCCTCGTCCAGCTCGCTGATATCGACGACGATGGCGCTGAGCTTGCTGAGGAACAGATCGCCGGGCTGAGCGCGGGCGTAGTAGTGGCTGCGCGGGAAGCGTTTGCCGCCGTCGTGTTTGACCCACGACCACAGGCTTTGCTGGCGCGCGCCGTCGATGAAGATGAGCAGATGCTCAAAGTGGCGCTTCTCGATCTCGGCGTGCAGGGCGGCGCGCGTTTTGGCGTCGGGGATGTCGCCGGCGGGCGTGGTTGCTTCATACACCAGCGCGCCGGCCAGTTGGGCGATGGGGCGGCAGTGAAAGGCGACGCCGCCGGCGGTGATCGTGTCCGGCCTGCCGCCGGCGCGCGCCCAACCCAGCGCTTCGATGAAGAGCGTTTTGAAATCAAACTGTTGCAGCAGCGCGCGGGCGCGGGGGATGTTCAGGGTTGACATGGCGCTTGTCACCACACGACCCTGACCAGACCGCTATCGGCAATCATGGGATCGGCGGTGAGCACCGGCGCATTCATGCGTCGCGCCGCGACGACAATCATGCGGTCGTGCATTTCAGGCACAGCGGCGCACTGGTCAAAGCTGAGCGCGTCATCCGCCTCAAACGGCAACAGCGCGAACTGGGCCGCGCTGCGTATCTCGCGGCACACCCGCTCGAAATCCATCGGGCTTCCCTCTTTGACGTTGGCAAAGTACAACTCTGCGATGACAATGGCGGGCAGATGCAACAGCGCGCGTCCGGCGGCGGCCTCGTCGAACACGGCCTTTGCGCGCCGGCTCAATCTACGGCTGGCCGTGAGATACCACAGCAGGGCATTGGTGTCGACGACGTAGCTGCCCATATCTCAGCCATGCCGCTCAGGATCGTCGCAGATCGGCTCGGCGAGATCGCGCTCCCATGCCCGGCTGAGTTCCCGCCCAAAGGCGTCGATGTCGAAGTCATCCCGGAACGCGCCGCGCGCGATGCCGTGCAGGTCTTTGAGTTCCCGCTTTGTCCGGCTGAACCTGGATGTGGGAGGCAATGGGACATTGGGCCGGCCCGCTTGCAGCGCGATGCGCGCAGCAAGCCGCACAGCGTGCGAGAAAGACTCGCAGCCGTACAACCGCTGGATGGCGACGATGTTCGCCCGATCCACTTCGTCGAGCCAGATGTTCGTCTGCTTCATGCCCATGCCAGGAGTATACCGCTTCGGTATACTCCTGCCAGCGCCCCGGCTGGCGCTGTCTGCGCGTTGCCACTATCCTGTGAGTTACAATGCGGTCACTGGATCACTCCACTGTAAGCGAAAGCCGGCTTTGCATGCCGTGCGCTCGGTAACGAGCCTGGCTACAGTGGGGTGATCTTTTTCACTTTGAGCATCAGTTCAACGCGCCGGCTTACCTTACCAGTCCCAGCGAACACACGATGCGCGGTTCGGCGAGCGCGCCGTCGCCGTCCTCGCCGCGCAAAGACAGCCGGCCCTCCTCGCGCAATTGCAGCGCCAGTCGGGCCAGATCCTCATCCGTGATGCCGGCGCGCAACTGGCGATTCAGGATATCCACGGCAGTCTGGCGCAGCGGATAGCGATAAAGGTCGTCGATGACGGCGCGAAGCGCGTCGGGCGCCTCGAACAGTGCGCCGCGGCTGGCCTCGGCGTATTGCTTCAGGCGGGTGTAGGTCTTGAATCGCGCGCCGCTGGGCCGGCCCAGCGCGCCGCCGCTGGTTTTCTCTTCGTCCGCCACCCGGCGCGCGGCCTGATCCACCAGTTCGTGATGGCGCTCGTCGCGGGGCGCCGCCGGCGTGTCGGGCGCGCAGGCCGCCGCGTTCAGCACGTCATACTGCGATTCGGTCACGCGATTGCCGTTCGCGTCGAGCCACACCAGCGCGTCGTTGTCCTGCGGCGTGCGCAGGTAGACCAGCACACCCTGCCGGCCCTCGCCGCTGGCGCCGGGAGACGCGGGAAGCCGTTTCGCGGAGAACACCACGTTGGGCAGGGCGGGGATGCTCTTTTCGAGCCGGGGGTCGGCATCGACGGCATTCTTCCAGATCTGGTAGGCGTAGGAGGCCAGATCGACCTCGGTGTCGGCGTCGCCATCCAGGATGCCGGCCTTCTCGTTGTACAGATCGAGCACGGCCTGGTTGCTCGATTCGGCGGCTTCGTCTTCAAAGAACGCCTCGTCCGTGCCGACAACTTCGGCGTTCTGGCGCAGGCGGTCGCGCAGCCGGTCGCGCAGGCGAATGATGCGATTGACGCCCTCGGCCGGCAGGAACGAATAGCAGAAAATGTCGGGCGCCTGCTGGCCGATGCGATCGACCCGGCCGGCGCGCTGAATCAGGCGGATGATGGCCCAGGGCAGATCGTAGTTGACCACCACAAAAGCGTCCTGCAGGTTCTGCCCTTCGCTCAGGACATCGGTGGCGACGAGCGCGCGCAGCTCCTGATCGGGGGCGATGGATTTGCCGTTGCTCTGCGGGCTGAAGCGCCAGGCGTAGTCGGTGGGGTCTGGGACGTCGCCGGTGACGCCGGCGCACGCGCTCACGCCGCGCCGCCGCAATTGCGCGGCCAGGTAGCGCACCGTGTCGGCGAACTGCGAAAAGATCAGCACTTTGTCGCGGGGATGCCTGCGGGTCAACAGGTTGACCAGCTCGGCCAGCTTGGCGTCCTGATCCGGGTTCCATGCGCCGTTGCGTTGCAGGATGTCGAGCAAGGCGCGGGCATCAGCGCGCAGGTCGTCGGCCAGCGCCGGGCGGAAGAAGGCCGGGCGCAGCCATTTGAAGCGCCGGGCGTATTGCCGGGCGTACAGGTCATAGGCGGCGGCAGCGCGACGCTGGAACTCGGCCTCGTTGAAACGGGCGCCGGCAAGAGAAACCTCTTCCGGCTCAGGGGCCTCTGCGTCGCCGTCGTTGCCGGCTGCGTCGTTGCCGGCTGCGTCGTTGCCGGCTGCGTCGTTGCCGGCTGCGCCGTTGCCGGCTGTGTCGGCTTCCTCGTCATCGACCATGAACGACAGCGCGTCCAGCGAGTCGGGGTCTGCGTCCGATGCGCGCGGGTCGAGCAGGCCGGCGTCCTGTGTTCCGATGGGAATCGGCAGGTTGTGTTCGATGGCATGCAGGAAAATGTAGTTGCGCAGGATATGCCGTTCGAGAGACAGGATGAACGCCTGCCCGCTGCTCTCCAGACGCTTGAACAGGTTGGTGCGGCAGAAGCCCATCAGGCGCCGGCCGGCGCGCGCCAGATTGCGCAGCACAATCTTCTCAGCCGGTGTCGGTTCGACGCGGGCCGCCTTGCCGGCGGTCTGAATCACATAGTTGCCCAGGCCATAGCGCGGCAGCTTGAGCGCGCCGATGGCATCGACGACTTCGGGCGTGTAGAGCCGGGCGTACTGATCGCCGGGGTCGCCGTCCTCGATGCGGAACGTAAGCGTGCGCGGCACACGGGCGGGGAAATAGGCGCGCGCGCCGTCTTCCAACAGCAGATATTTGCGGCGGTTGGCCGGGTCGGTGAGGGCGTAGTTGGCCTGAATGAAACTGCGCGTGCGGCGCACCATGTACAACCGCATCAGGTCGCGCCAGTCGTCGGCGTGCGCGCTCTTCTCGAACGCGGCGATGGACCAGGGGTCGGCCTGAAACTGCGCCTGGAACGCGACTTCGCCCATCTCGCGCAGCAGGCGCTCCGGGCGGATCGGCAGCCGGTCTTCGTCGGCGATGAACAAGCGCAACTGGGCGGACAGGTCAAGATAGGACTTGTTATAGGGCGTGGCCGACAGCAGGATGCACTTGCTGTCGTTGCGGGCGATGTACTCCTGAATGGCGCGGAAGCGCCGGCCTTCGCGGTTGCGCAGGTTGTGGCTCTCGTCCACGATCACCAGCCGGTAACGGCGCAGGTCGGGCAGCTCGTTGATGACGCGGCTGAGCGGCAGCACGCGGCCGCGCAGCCGGTATCGCTCGCGGTAATCCTCCCACATCCTGACCAGGTTTTTGGGGCAGATGATGAGCGTCTCCAGGTCCTGGTCTTCTTCAAAGATGCGGGCGACGGCGGTGGCCATGAGGGTCTTGCCCAGGCCGACCACATCGCCGATGAGCACCCCGCCGCGTTTGTTCAGGTGATGCGCGGCGATTTTGACGGCCGCGCGCTGGAAGTCGAACAGCCGGGCGCCAAAGTCGCGCGGGATTTGAAACTCGGCCAGGCCGGCGCGCGCCTCCTGCGAGAGGTGATAGGCCATCTTGAGGTAGATGTGATACGGCGGGATCGGGTCCTCGCGCGCCCAGCTCTCGTCGATAATCTGCGCCAGCTCCTGCGAGATGTCCAGGCACCAGCGGTCATTCCAGCGATCTTCAAACCAGGCCGCCAGCTTGCGCGCAGCGTCGTGATCGACGACATCGACGTTCAGCTCGCCCTGATGCGACAGGCCGGAGAAGGTCAGGTTGCTGCTGCCGAGGTAGCCGGTGATTGGGTTGTTGTAATCGGAGCGGAACAGCAAATACAGCTTGGCGTGCAACGGATGGCGCAGGAACAGCTTGACCGCCAGCTTGCCGGCCCTGATCTGGTTTGCAAGCCGGCGCAGGCCGGCTTCGTCGGCATTGGTCGGCGCGCCGTGGGTGAGCTGGTCGCGCAACTCCTCGGCGAGCTTCTTTTTCAGGCGCAGCGCGGTGGGGTTGTCGATGCCGCTGTCATCCCCAGAGGTCAGGCTATAGGCGGCGCGCAACTCATCAGCCGGCAGGCGCTGCATGCCGATGAGCAGCCGGCAGCGTTGGCCATCGGCGCCGCTCCAGCGGTCGATGTGCTCGTCGATTTGTCTCCACCCGCGCAAGTTGAAATAGCCGACGCAGAAATCAGCCCGCTCAGAGACGGCCAGCGTCTGGGTCAGCGCAGGGAGCAGGTCTTGCTCGATGTTGTCAAAGATGCGTGGCATGGCAGTCCTTCCCGATCCGGTTCAATGTTGGCATGGCTGCCCTTTCGGGGCCGGCGCGCGTTTTGATTGTACCCGCAGGCTCAGGTGTCGGACTCCTCATCGCCGCGATTTGATATACTACGCGCTGGCAGCGTTCTGATTCATCCGGGCCGTTAGCTCAGCTTGGTAGAGCAGAGGACTTTTAATCCTTGTGTCGCAGGTTCGAATCCTGCACGGCTCACTTCCCCCGTTCATGACGCCTGTAGCGACGCGCTGCTGCGCGTCTCTACAAAACCCATCGGCGCAGGCGCAAGGGATGGTCTGCGCCTGGTCAGGCGCCTGGCGCGCGGCGGTCTGGAAGATGGCGCGGCTGCAGCACTCGAGCCTGGCAATCCGCTGGATATCTGCGCCGTGCTCGACGAGATCGCCCGCGCCCTGCGACCGAGAACCGTCTTGGGCCGGCGGTATCCACGACCGCCGCAAGACGGCGCGCGACTGAAGACCGACTTGCTGCTTCACGTGGCAGCAGCGCACAGCGGCAATGAAGCCGAAGCTCTGCGGAACAGCACCCATCATTGAGGTCGCTTTTCGGAATGCAGAGGGCCGGAGTGCCGAGAATCAGAGGTCTTGCCCTGAGCCAGCCGAAGGGGCCGAGGCAGGAGAGATGGGCGAGACCACAACTCGAAAACCGAAGTAGTCGTAGAAGTCGAAGTACGGGAAGAGCCTGAAGCGGAAGGCGCAGCGCGCGTCGTCCCGATCGATGATGAAAGACCCGCCGCGCAACACCCGGATCATCTTATCGCTGGCCTCGACATTCTCGCGCCCATCGTCCGCCACATACGGGTATTTGTAATCTGGCTCGCTCCAGCCGCTTCCCCACAAACTGCACGTCCATTCCCACACGTTGCCCGCCATGTCCAGGCAACCGTATGCACTCGTGCCCTGCAGAAAGATGCCCACCGGCGTGGTCTCGCCCAGCCCCAACTCGCGCGTGTTGCACCTGTCGGCGTCCCAGGCGTCGCCCCAGGGGTAGATGCGGCCATGCGTGCCGCGCGCCGCCTTCTCCCATTCCGCTTCACGGTGCAACAGGGCAAGTACGCCATCCACATCGGCGTCGCGCATGGCCTCGCCATCGGCGACCGCGCGCGCGTGGATGTGGGGGCCGGCGCAGCATCGGATGACGACGTTGACGACGCGAGCGATGACGCCGATGCCGGCGCATTGCGCGCGCGACTGTATGACGCGCTCAGCGGCGACCGGGTGTCGCTGGAGGACCTGGCTGATCTGTGTTTCCGCCTGGGCGTGGACTGGGACAACCTGAGCGGCGATGCCAGGCCCAGGAAGGCCCGTTCGCTGGTGCAGCACTTCGCCCGGCGCGGGGAGCTGCCCAGGCTGAGGGCAGCTTTGCTGAAGGCGCGGCCAGACTTGAAGCAGACATTACAGTGAGCGGGCCGCGGATATGTCATCAAAGTGTCTAGCTCAGAAGGGGCGTTCTCATATCAGGCAGGCGGAGTGGGTTGAGGAAGTGCCTTATTGCCAGATTGGCGGCGCCGAGCGCCGACGCCTTATATCCCAGTTCGGAGACGACAATGCGCGTCGATATGTGCCCATGACGATTGCAACATCTTTCGACTTGATCAACCACTGTTTCGATCAGAACATCACCTGCAAGTGTGAGCGGCCCACCCAACACCACCAGATCCGGATTCAGGATGCTGACCAGATTCGCCACAGCAATGCCAACAAATCTTCCTGACTCGATGATGACACGCCGCGACAAGCGATCGTTCCGAACAGCGCCAGCGCACAACATTTCCAGTGTGATGCCGTGCGGATCGCCGCCCGCGGCGTCAAGCGCGTCGGATGATGTGAAATCACCCTCCCGCAGCAGTTGCCTTGCTCGCGCAGTGATGGCATCGCGCGTGACCAGTGATTGCAGGCTGACCGGCTGAGTCAGATCAATCGATGAGCCATGCGGCAGAAAAGACATGCTGGCAATATTGCCGGCAAAGTAATCGGCCCCGGTGTACAGTTGGTTGTTCAGAATGATGCCGCTGGCAACCCCGCTGCCGAACCGGGCATAAACGATTGATTTTGCGCCGCGCGCACTGCCGAATGTGTGCTCGGCCCATGCCGCCGCCATGACCCGTTGCGTAACGAGTATTGGCGCATGCACCTGTTCCTGTATGATCCCGCCAAATGGCGCCGGGCCAGACCAGTTGAGCGGATTCGAACTGATGATCTCCATGGTTTCGGAGTTCACTACGGCCGGCACTCCAATGCCGATGCCTATGAGCCTGGGGCGGCGCTCCGCCGGCTGGTCATCGGCTCCGATCCGGCGTTCGAGATCTGCCAGGGCGCTTTTGACAGCTGCGGCCACACTGCTGGCTGCCCTTTCAGGCGTGGCAGTGTCGATCTCCCTTTCAATGCAGGATGGCGAGCCAACAATCGGCTGGGTAAGCAGATCGGTGATGATAAGCAGCGCCGATGACACATCCAGTTCAATCCCGACTGCATACCGGGCGCCTGGATTGACTTCCACCTCAATCGATGGACGACCTTGTCCAGATCTCTTGGCGCCCAGTTCCCGCACAAATCCGTCACGAACCAACTCCGACACAATCATCGACACCGTAGGCTTGCTCAGTTGCAGGTGGCGGGCAATCGCTGCGCGCGAGGTGGGGCTGTGACGCAAAAGGTGGTCGAGCACGACCCGCTTGTTGACGAGCTTGGTCATGTCCGGGGTCATCGTGATCCGCTTGTTGCTCATATCGACTCATTGTAACCATTGGTCAAGGAAGTCGAAGCTGCGCTCTCCAAAGACACGGTGCCCTCCGCGTCCCCACCACAGTTCAATGCGGTCTTCAGCCCCGTGCAATGCATAGATGCGTTT
>Ga0308419_1001138_pt1 | contig 17883 bp, 14 predicted proteins | sample HotsprSampleMS50_FD_203674 | JGI IMG/M metagenome (GOLD analysis project Ga0308419, IMG submission 203674) | Hot spring phototrophic mat microbial communities from Mushroom Spring, Yellowstone National Park, Wyoming, United States - 20090730_MS50 ... | reverse complement strand
CCTTTACAACCTGGCTAATGCTCTGCTCTTCATTCATTGTCGGGATGATAATGGTCACCTTTTCCAATTTGCCCTCCTATTTTTTAAAGCATCCTTTCCCCACCGTGCGCACAACTATATCGCCGGTCATAAAGGTCACTACATTCCGTCCATCCACCACAACGGGTGTGCGCATCGCAGACCTTATGTGCTCTGGCGTCAGGGCAAAATACTCCTGGTGTCTGGTCATAAGAACCGCACAATCGGCACCATTCAGTGCCTGATCCAGAACCTTTGTTAGAGGAACGTCATACCCGTCCCCTAACGCCCGTTGCCAGTCAGGCTCCCGTACATAGGGGTCGTGAGCCATCACTTGAGCATTGCGAGCCAGCAATAACCTGGCTAATGTCGCCGCAGGCGTATTCCTGGTATCATCGGTGTTCTCCAGGTACGAAACACCCAATATTGCCACTTTGGCCCCCTCCAGTTTCGGTTTCGCACCTTTTACCTGGAGTCCTTCTTCGATCAAATCTACCATGTGAGCCGGCATGCCATCGTTGATTTCACGCGCCAGTGGAATCATTCGAAGCGCAAACCTTTCCCTACCTCCTCCGTATGTTTCCAACCCATATTTCAGCAGCCAACTGTCTTTTGGCAGGCAGTGGCCGCCCACCCCAGCGCCGGGCAGGTGCATATGACGGTCAGGCCGGGCATTGATTAGTTCTCGCACTTTGTAGACGTCTACACCCATCTGCTCGCAGGCTAATGCCACCTCATTAGCGAAGGCAATGTTTACGTCGCGGTATGCATTCTCCACTACTTTTGCCATCTCGGCTGTCAGGATGTCGGTAGGGGTGATTTCACCCCTGACAATGGTTCGGTATAGTGTTACTGCTCGGCGGGTACTTTCCTCGTCAATACCTCCCACTACTCTTGGGAAGTTCACGATGTATTCTATTAATTTGCCCGGCATCACTCGTTCATAAGAAAAGGCCAGGCAAAAGTCACGTCCGGCTTTAAGGCCGCTTTCCTGCTCCAGAATTGGTTGTACCACGTTTTGCGTCGTGCCAGGGGCCACAGTGGATTCGACCACAACCAACGTGCCTGGCTGCAAATGTCTGCCGGCACCAACACACACCTCACGCAATGATTCGTAATGGGGCACATGGTCATCATCGGTCGGTGTCTGTACGTCAATCAAAATCGTATCGGCATTCCTGCATACTGCGATATCGTCTGTCACCCGGAATGTGCCCTGGGCCACGACCTTACTTATCAGTTCACTCAACCCTGGTTCATCACCCTCGAAAGGAGAGCGACCACTGTTCAGGCAGTCAATCTTCCAGCCCGAACGTTCTGACCGTCGTTGTACTCCGATTACGCTGTGTCCAGGTACGTCGGCCAGCAATACAGCACAGGGAATGCCCACGTACCCCATTCCAATTACCACAATACTTCGTGTGACCACTGATACCTCCTACCACGACCCTCGTATCCTGGGCATCGGTTCTCTTGAACCATCTGGCCTGTCCCCCCATAGATTTGGCAGATCAAGTATTGATGCAAATGGCAATCTTTCTGGCCGACTAGCCTTCGCCAGTGCTGCAGATAGTGCCACGATTAGCTGTAATAAGGGAATGGCCATCAATCATTATGGGTCTATCCTATATGGCCTCACACACTGCAACGATACAGCATCTTATCACTGCCCTACACACGCAGCCAGCCCTTCTTTGGCTCCAGCGTCATTGGGGTTCAGCCGCAACGCCGCCGAGAACTGAAGAATCGCATTGGCGCAGTCGTCCAGTGCAACATAGGCCTTGCCTAGGCCAACGTAGGCCGCCGTGTACCTGTTGTTTATCTGAATGGCCTGTTGATAAGGCTCCAGCGCCTGCTCGAACTGCCCCTGGGCCAGGTAGGCCTCGCCTATGTAATAATAGGCCTCCGCCCGCTGGGGGTCAATGGCAATTGCCGCCTGATACTGCTCCAGCGCGAGGGCTGTGTCTCCCTTGCCCGCATAACTCACCCCACACCACAACCTGGCCCAATAGTGATTGGGGTTGATCTCCAACGCTTTCTGGTGCTGCGCGATGGCCTCGTCCCAGCGCTGCTGCTCGCGGTACACCTCGCCCTGGTGATAGTAGCCCGGCCAATAGCTGGGGTTGATCTCCAGCGTCTTTTGGTATTGGGCCAGCGCGGCGTCATAGTTCTTCAGGCTGCGGTAACGGTGGCCCATCTCGAGGTAATACGTCACGTTCGCCGGACTGCTGCGGATCAACGCCTCATACTGCGCGATGGCCTCCTGGTGCCTGCCGGCGCTGCCGTAACTGCGCGCCAGGCTCAGGCGGTAGTTTTCATTTTGCGGCTCCTGCCGCACTGCGCGCTCCAGCACCGCGATGGCCTTGTCGTACTGTTTGAGCGCGCGGTACGTTTCGCCCACCCGCCCCAGCGTCGCGGCGTCGCGGATGCCTTTTTCCACCGCCTCATCCAGCACACGGACGGCCTCCTCGGTGTTGCCGGCAGCCTGGTACATCGTGGCCATCTCGATCAGGAATTGGGCGCCGGGACTGGCCTCGCGCGGCAGCAACACGCCCGCCACGCCCACCGCCGCCACCAGTATCAGCGCCAGCACGGTGGGCCACAGGCCCAATCCACCGCCCCTGGGCCGGATGGCCGCCACCTGTTGTTGCACCAGCGCCGGCAACGCCGCCACCGCCTGCTTCTGCCGCTCCAACTCCTGGCGCAGGTCGGCCACAATGCCGCGCCCCTCCAGTTCCGCCAGCATGTGCGCCGCCTCGGCCACGCGCTGCGCCACGGTCTGCTTCAACTCGGCGATCTCCTGCTCGGCCCTGGCCATGCGCTCGCGGATGTAATCTATCTCCTCCATCCGCTCGCGCAGTGGTCTGGACTGATCCTGGAACATGCGCCGCTCCTCCTCCTTCAGGGCCTCAACCTCCAGACGGATTGATTCGGCCTTGAACTCATAAATGCCATCGGCCACTTCCTGCAAAGCGGTCAGCGAAGCGCGGCGGCGGTCCTGCTGCTGGCGGGCCAGTTCGGCCTGTACCAGCCGGGCCATGTCCTCCTGCGCGCGGGCCAGTTCCCCCCGCACCAGTTCGCGCACATCGTCGAGTGTAAAGGCCGGCGCGGCGGGAACCTCCACCTCAGGAACGGGCTGGACGGCAGGGGGCACCTCCGGCGTCACCGCCGCGGGCGGGAACAGTTCTTCGAGCGCGACCGCTTCCGGCACCGCCACCTCTGGCAGGGCCATTTCCGGCGCAACCGCTTCTGGCGCGACCTCAGTGGGGGCTACTTCGCGCGCGGCCTCCTTCCGCGGGCGGCGGAAGAGCCGCTTCCACCACGGCACTTTAACCGGCGCTGCGGGGGCCTCTTCCGGTGCTTCCACTTCTGCCGGCGGCGGAGCCGCTTCCCCGGCCGCAGGCGCCACCGCTACTTCCTCGAGCGGAGCCTCTGCTTCAGCCGGCGGCGGAGCCGCTTCCCCGACCTCCGGCTCGAGCGCGGCCTCCTCGCCTTCTGCCATGGCAACCGGCACCTCTTCGGTGGTGGCAACAGCTTCAGCCACCTCGCCCGGCGCGGCCTGGCTCACCACAAGCCCGGCCATCTCCCCCTGGTCTGACTGTGCTCTGGAACGCTCACCTGTATCCTCAGTAGGCTGGAAAAGTTCACCCTGGCTCATAAAATGCCCCCTTAAAGAATCCTCTACTGCTGCGCGAAGACCGGATCGGCAGAGAGCTGCAGCGTCACGATCCCGTTCTGCGCTCCGTCCGCATCCCCCGCGCCACCATCCGCGATGAAAGTCTTGTTCCCCCATCGGTCCACCACGCGCAGCCGCCCGCCCGGAAAGGTCAACCGGCCACTCCCCCAGGCCACCGTCTTTTCGTGCCCGCAGGGGGTGGCAAAGACGTATCCCTCCACGTTGGGCACGTTCAAAGTGCGCGCATAGGCGTAGCCTCTCAACTCTGCCGTCATCGTTTTATAAGCGTAGAAGGCCGGCTTGGGCGTGAGGTCATCGAACAGCAACCCCTGATGGTAACTGTCGTTGGGCGTGACCAGCGCATACCAGGTGATGTTCTCCACACCCGCGGCCAGCCCCCGGGCGTACCCCCGGATCACATAGCGCGCCTGCTGCGCCAGCGAGTCGGGATTGTTGGGATAGCCGTGCTCGGCCAGTTCGGTCACCCAAACCGGCTTATTCAGCCCAAAGCAGGTCGCCATACGGTTGCGAAAATGGGTGGTCTTGGCGATCAGGTCAACCCCCCACGCCTCATAGGCCGTGCCCTGCCCGTCGAACAGGTCGCCGCAGGTGGGAGCGGGTATCCAGCCATAGCGGCGGTCTGGGCTCCCGGGATCCCATCGTTCCCACTCGGCGTGCCAGTCGGGGAAGTAGTGGAAATTGAGCACGTCAAAATAACTGCCGCCACCGGATTCCATCACGCGGTCGGGAAAGTAGCGATAGAACGGCCCCTCGTACTCGACGAACCAATCGTGGGCCACGCCGCCCATCAGTACCGTCGCGTCTGGATCGGCCCCCTTAATCGCCGGGTAGGCGGCAGCAAGCATAGCGGCATACCGGTCACCATAATAGCCCATACAGCCCAGCCCGCCGGCCCAGCCGTTAGGCCAGGTGCCATCCGGCTCATTAAACAGCTCCCAGTGGTGGATGTTCCAGGGCGGTTCTTTGTAGCGGTTGACCAGGTCGGTCATAAATTGAGCGAACTCGTCCAGCCGGTCGGAGTAGATGGGAGCACAGGGCGATTCGGCCGCCCAATCGGGTGCATCGGCCACTGTGGCGATCAGTTTTACACCGGTTTCGGCCACCAGGCGCAGTTTCTCATCGTGATAAGGGCCCCACACGTAGGATGCCGGTGGCGGCTCGGGCTGGATCCATCTCCAACTGATGCGCACCCGCGCCCAGCCGGCGCCGCTCTCCTTTAGCGCTTCCAGCAGAGTTGGAAAGGCTCCATCCACCGTCGCCAGCCATTCGGCTTCGCTCATTGGCCGCACCGCATAGCCTCCGGTCACCTTTGTGGCCGTCACCTGATGAAGGGCCGCGATCTGAAGCGCAAAAGGGGAGGGCAACGTCTCAGAAGCAGAGCAGAAGCCGACAGCGACGAATGGCATAAAGACCTGTGTCTGGCCGGCGTCAGTTGTCTGGTCAAACAACAGCCTGACGGCAGATGGTGTATTGATGGCAGCCTTCTGCTGAGCGGCCGTGGGCCGCTGGGCGGATATCGGAGTTACAGCACCGACGTTGGAAAGCGCTACTCCCAAAGAGACAAAGGCGACGGTAATGACCGTAGCGACAGTATGCCTGATGGACAACATTGTTCCATGATTCAATTGTGGGATTCAGCTCCAGCCACGGGCCTGAATCCTCACCGCCTGATAGTTACACAGATTGTGGCTACCCTGCAAAAAATCACCGCAGAGTTCTACAAAACTAACCTCTGTGTGCTCCGCGTCTCGGCGGTGAAAACCTTTGCACGCATGAGGGCAAAAGTGACACGCCTGCCAGCCGCCTGTAAAGGCTGCCCCACATGCGGTTTTTGCCACAATGCCTTGCTAAGAACTGGCTCGCCCAGTTCATGCGGTTGGAAGGCAGGCCCCCGCCTGCCAGGGGGTGTTGCACCAGACTCACATTATGCCCCTTAACCCCTTAATGTGACAGGCAGCCAGATGCGCCGGGGCATAATGCGGAACTGAACCTGCGCAGTAGCCTCCGGCAGGGAACCCGGAGTGGTGAGGTTGAACATTTCGGCCCGATTGGTGACCGTATAACCGTCTGCCAGGGCAGTGGTCGGGATGCCGGTCACCTGTGCCTGGAACTCAAACCCATAACCCAGTGTACCGACGGCCAACCTGCCCTCCCAAACGACGCCGTCAATGGTGGAGCTGTAGAACGCTCCACCTGTGATAGTACCTGTGAGGATTTTCAAATAATCGGGAGCCGGGTTGCGATCAATTACTCTTACATCTATGGGCTGCGTCGCCGTCTGGGCAAGGCCAAACATCAGCCTGAAGGTGAAGGTCTCACCTGGTTGCGGCAACGGATTGCTGGTCGTTTTGTTGAAGAAAACATCCTGTTGAGGAGCGGATGGGGCAGCGAGAGCAGCCGGGAGCATCAACAAAGCCACAGCCATTGCGATGCTCAGAACAATGAATCCGTATTTCATCGGTGTTCCTCCCTGATAATTCCCTGGCCAGCAGCTCGATCAAGCGGAGCTCACAACCACTCAGGCCGATCAAAATTGCCCGCTGTGGGGGCTTCGCGCCAGGTGTCGGTCTTGCAGGCGCAGTATGCAGGGGTGGCGCAGGCCGCTCAAAGGCCGCAGGCTGAAAAACGGTGCCCCTGTGGGCATATCTGGCTCCAGTCACCACCTGAATGGACACGACCGCCCTTCCCCGGCCTGGGCGCGGCTCCAGACCACGCCCGATGGCCCGGTCGGAGACCGGCTAAAGAGAAGTCCAGTATACAAGCTCCCGCAGCTCGCAATGATGCCGATAACCGTCTTCGCTGATCTGCCTGTCGTCGGGTCCGGGTAATAAGCCTATCCCGTAACCGACGCATCCCTGTGCGTCGGTACAGGCGGCACAAACATCGAGCCTTCCTTATATCTCACAATTCGGGTAGCATCGGCAGGTAGAGCTACAGAAGCCGACCATCGGCCACAGGCCCAAGAGGTAGGGACCGTCAGAGTGCAGCTACACTGCGCTCTGACTCACCCCTGCTGTCGAATTACTGATATTAAATTATACTCTGATTGGGCCGATTGTCAAACCAAAGTTCTGGACTGTGTCCGTCATATTTTTGCGTCCACCCGGCCCGGGCCGCTTTGTAGGACAACTGCGAGCAGTTGTCCTACGCTCGTGCAAAAAGTGACGGGCACCCACTCTGAGCTGTTAACCCACACACTCACAGAGGCCAGTGAGACACACCTGAGGCTATGGCACTTTGGGCTACTTCTAAAATCGGCTGCCCGCAGCGCTGAGTGAAGGAAATCGCGGTAGGAGCGCAGCGCGCTGCGCCCCTGCCAACGGTCAATGATCGGCCCTGCGCCGACCAGCACACCGGTGCAGGCTGATGCGCGGCACGAAGCGCCCAAAGAGGCCGATTCTATCAGGCGGTATCCGGGGCATAACTCAGAGTGTCAACCAATTATGCACCACCCCCGCGCAGTTTGCGAAACTACTTCACACCCAGCGCTTCGGCAACCTGGCGGTAGGTGCTCTCGGGCAGGGGTTTGAGCTTACCGGCTCCACGCAACCAGTTCTTTAGCTTTTTCCCGTAGAATGTCGGCACCGGCGCGTTGTCGGCCTGGAGCGTAACCTGAGGATTCACGAAAACGACCACCCCCCTCACCGGCACATTGACCTCAGGGAGCTGGCGACTCAACCAGCGCTCCAGCCTGCGCACCTGGTACTCCGCTTCCAGATGAGGCGATCCCACCGCCTCCTGGCCGGCAAACTGGCGGAAGAACTTCCCCCTTTGCCGATGCTTCCAGCGGCCTTCTCCCTGGTAGATCACTTCTCCTCCCTGAGCCTTGACAACGAACACAGTGAGGCCGCCGGGCTCTAACAGTACGTGGGAAGCAGGCAGAGTGTATTGGAACAACGCATACCGATCGTCAAGCCCCTTAAGCACGTTCGCCAGCGCCTCGTGGTGGGCCAGGGCTCCGACATAGCGGTCGAAGAAGAAGCCGCCCACCAGTGAGAGGGCGATCCCCACAACCAGGCTCGCCAGGATCACCCCAACCCACTCCATTTTGAAGAGCGAGAGGATGAATCCACCGGCCAGTACCAACAGCCCGGCTATCAGAGCATATTTACCGATTGAGTTAGAAATGCGGATGTGACGTTCGTTACGGATGATACGCATGGGTTACTCCTCGAAGCGACCCAGAACCAGGCAGGCATTCTGCCCTCCCAGGCCGAAGGAATTGGAGAGCGCAATGCGCACATCAACCCTGCGTGCGCCTTCGGGGACGTAATCCAGGTCACACTCAGGGTCTGGGTTTTCCAGGTTGATCGTGGGGTGCACAAGGCCCTGCTCGATGGTCAGCACGGAGACGGCAGCCTCGATAGCCCCTGCTCCCCCCATAGCGTGGCCGATCATGGACTTGGTTGAGTTTACCGGTATGGCGTAAGCGCGTCCACCGAAGAGGCGTTTGATGGCCCGGGTCTCGATCACGTCGCTGATCGGGGTGCTGCTGCCGTGAGCGTTGATATAATCCACCTCATCCGGCCTCACCCCTGCATCCTCCAACGCCCACTTCATAGCCCGGAAGGCCCCCATTCCCTCCGGGTCCGGCTGTGCGACATGAAAGGCATCGGATGAGGAGGCCTGACCGAGCACCTCAGCACGGATGCGGGCGCCACGGGCCAGGGCATGCTCCAGTGCCTCCAACACCAGGACAGCACACCCTTCACTGTAAACAAAGCCATCGCGCCCGGCGTCGAAGGGACGGCTGGCCTTTTCCGGCTCCTCGTTGCGGGTCGAAAGCGCTCGCATCGCACAGAAGCCCACAATAGGGGCAAAATGGACCAGTGCATCCACCCCTCCGCAGATCATCACGTCGGCGGTGCCCCGGCGGATAAATTCAGCGGCCTCACCGATGGCCTGGGTGCCCGTGGCACAGGCGGTGACCACCGTGCTGATCGGCCCTTTGGCCCCGCTCCAACAACTGACGTGATGAGACGGCATATTGGCCAGAGTTGCGGTGATGACAAAAGGGTTGACCCGTTCCAGCCCTTTGGTGCGATATGCATCTATCCCCTCTATCGCGCGCTCGAAGCCCCCAATGCTGCTGCCAATCAGCACTCCGGTGCGTTCCTCGTCAGGTAATGGCAGGGTCAGACCGGCATCTGCGAGTGCTTCCTGCGCGGTTGCAACTGCCACCTGCGAACAGCGTGCTATCCTGCGAGCTTCCTTGAAATCAATGTAGTTTCTGGGATCAAAGCCTTTCAACTCGCCCGCGATACGCACGGGCAGATCAGAAGCATCGAACTGGGTGATGGGGCCGATACCGGAACGTCCGGCCAACAGCCCGTCCCAGGTCTCGCGCAACGTCAGGCCCAGTGGGGTCATGGCCCCCATCCCTGTAATCACCACCCGTCTACGTTTCATCCTGGTCCTCTGCCATAGATGAGATGCCATCGCGAATAGCCTCCACCACGCCGCCCAGGACGGCCTTACGGGCCTGCCCGATAGCGTTTTTGATCGCGCGGGCGTCGGAGCGCCCATGTCCGATAATCACCACGCCGTTCACACCTAACAACGGCCCTCCCCCGACCTCGAAGGGGTCTACCTGCCGCGACACCCGTCTGAAGGCCGGCCTGGCCAGCAGCCCACCTGCTGCCGTGAGCGGGGTTTTCCTGATCTCAGCACGGATCAGTGCGCTCAACATCCCAGCCGTGGCCTCCAGGGATTTGATGAAGACGTTGCCGGTAAAACCATCGGTAACGACCACGTCAGCCTGACAGGCCATCGCCTCTTTAGGCTCGACGTTGCCCACGAAGTTGAGGCCGGAGGAGGTCAGCAGGCTGTAGCTCTCCTTCACCAGCATGTTACCCTTGCCCGGCTCCTCGCCGTTGGAGAGGAGCGCGACGCGGGGCCGGGCACAGTTCAGTACCGCCCGCGCGTAGATGTCCCCCATCATAGCGAACTGGAGCAGATGTTCGGGGCGGCAGTCGGCATTGGCTCCGATATCCAGTGCGATGAAGCGGCCGGCAGGGAGGGGGACGATGGTAGCCAGGGCCGGCCTTTTCACGCCCCGAATGCGGCGCAGGGTGTAGAGTGTGGCTACGGCCAGCACGCCACCGGTGTTACCGGCCGTGACGTAAGCATCTGCCTGGCCATCGCGCACCAGGCCCATCCCGACGTGCATCGAGGATTGCTGCTTCTCACGCGCCGCCCAGGCCGGTTCATCGTCCATCTCGATTACTTCAGGGGCATGTACGACATGGAGTTTCAGCCCGCGCGTGTCCATCCTGGACAGTTCGCGCCGGATAGCCTCTTCCTGCCCTACCAGGATGATCTCGTCAGGCCACTCGCGGGCTGCTTCGATTGCCCCGGCAACATCAGGCACCGGGTATTTATCAGAACCCATTGCGTCAACTACTATTCTCATTTTTTGCAGACCTTTCGTCCTGAACAAACTCACTTTGGTATGCGACGGGCAAATAACAGTGCCAGCAGGAAGATAGCTGTGCTTACCAGGACAATCGCTGCTCCGGAAGCGACCCTGACGTAGTAGGAGAGATACAGCCCGGCCACGCCAGAAAATGCACCGATCAGGGCAGCCAGCACCATCATCGTTGACAGACGTCTGCTGAACAGGTAAGCGGTGGCCGCCGGAGTGACCAGCATGGCCACCATCAGAGCCACTCCAACTGCCTGGAGCGCGACGATGGCGGTGAGCGCGATCAGCACCAACAGCAGGTACTCCAGAAAACCTGACGGTAGCCGGAGCGTCACTGCCAGGATGGGATCGAACGAGATGATCAGGAATTCCTTATACAACGCCAGGATGGTGAGCAGCACGATCCCTCCCAAGACCCCTGTCAGCCAGATGTCCCTGGCGGAGATGCCCAACACGTTGCCGAACAGGAAGTGAGCCAGATCAACCGCGTAGCTGCGCACGGTGGAGATCAGGGCGATGCCCAGCGCGAACATGCTCGCGAAGATGATGCCGATGGCGGTATCCCCCCGTACACGCGCCTGCTTCCCAACCGCGCCGATGCCGAGCGCCGTAAGCACGGCCGTGCCCAGCCCCCACCAGAAAATTACCTGGCGTTCCCCTCCGCTGAGCAGATAGCCGATCGCGATACCCGGTAGAATGGCATGGGCGAGTGCATCGCCCAGGAAAGCCATACCGCGCAAAACCACATAGGTGCCGCTCACAGCACATACCACCCCGACCATCACAGCCGCGATAAGCCCACGCACCATGAACGGATAGCTCAACGGTTCGATCAAGAAACCCAGCCAGCGGTCCACTACAATCCCCTCCCACAGCAGGTATCGCTCAGCAGCAATGTGCTTCCATCGGCCTGCACCATGCGCAGATGGTCTCCATATGCAGCCTGGAGGAGTGGCGCGGTGAAAACATCGCGGGGATGTCCAATGCCCACCAGTTGCCTGTTTAGCAACATCACCCGATCGAACCTGCTGGCAGCCAGGTTAAGGTCATGGGTTGCCATCATGACCGTCACTCGCCGCGCGCGCAGTTCATCCACAGTGCGGAGTACCTCCTCCTGCGCCGGGACGTCGAGGCCGGTCAACGGTTCATCCATCAGCATCAACTCCGCTTCCTGCGCCAGGGCACGGGCAATAAACATGCGCTGCCGTTCTCCTCCCGATAGCGCTCCGATCTGCCGGTTGGCCAGCCTGGTAAGTCCCACCGTCTCCAGGCAGTGATGGACATATTCCCAATCCCTGCGCCCCGGCCGACGCAGAAGCCCCACTTTACCGGCCCGCCCCATCATCACCACATCGGCCACGGTGACGGGAAAAGTCCACTCCACCTGGCTGCTTTGTGGCACGTAAGCCACGCAAATGTGACCGCCCGGATGGTGGCCGGCTATCTTGATCACTCCTTGCGTGGGCTTCAGCACGCCGGCGATCACCTTAAACAGGGTGCTTTTTCCGGCTCCGTTCGGCCCCACCACGGCGATGTGCTCGCCGGCGTTGAGGACAAATGTGATGTCCTCAAGCGCCGGTCGGTCATTGTACTTTACCGTCACCCGGTTCACTTCCAGGATAGGCGCCTCTGTATCGTGTTGGACGTGTCTGGGAGTGAGTTTGAGCGCTGATCTCATCACCTGGTTCAGGATAGCGGTACTACTTCCGCCCCATTGGTTGCGGCACAGACGTAGATATTGGGAGCTATGCCTGTGGCAGAGCGATAACATTCGGCGACGGAAGCGGCAAAGGCGTAAGCGTCCCCGGCGCGGACAAGCGCGACGGCACAGCCGCCAAACCCGGCACCCGTCATGCGGGCACCGTAGCAGGCGGGTTCCTTAAGCGCACACTGCACCATCTGGTTGAGCTCCTGGCTGGAAACCTCGAAATCGTCTCGCAGACTGGCGTGGCTTTCGTTCATCAACCGTCCCAGCGCGGTGGCATCGCCCTGCCGCATGGCCTCGACAGCCTGCAGCGTGCGGGCATTTTCTGTTACCACGTGGCGGGCGCGACGACGGGTCAGCTCATCAAGTTTATCGGCGTGGAGCGCGAACATCTCCACGCTCACATCACGCAGCGCAGGCACACGGAAGAGGCGGGCCGCTGCTTCACACTGCGCGCGGCGCTCGTTGTAAGCGGAGCCGACCAGCCCCCGCCGCGTGGCCGTATCCAGCACCACCACTGCCGTAGCGGGAGGCAACGGTACTGCTTCCGTATCCAGCGAGCGGCAGTCAATCAGCATGGCGTGTCCCGCTTTCCCCATGGCGGAGATCATCTGGTCCATAATGCCGCAGTTGACACCGACCCATTCGTTTTCGGCTCGCTGCCCCAGCCTGGCCATAGCGGGCGGATCCCAGGCCAGGCCTGATATTTCGGCGAAGATGCGGGCCGCAGCCATCTCCAGCGCAGCGGATGAGGAGAGGCCCGCGCCAATGGGAATATCCCCCGCCATAACCCCTTCCCACCCCAGGAGATGATAGCCCGCCTGCTGCAGGACCCAGGCGATACCCCTGAGATACTCAGGCCATCCGGAGCGTCTCTCAGGCACATGCCCTTTGACACCCTCCAACGAAAATTCCACCGCCTGACCGAAGTCCAGGGAGTGACATATCACCGATCGGTCCTGGCGTGGCCGCGCTGCGATCCATATCGCCCGGTCAATCGCCATGGGCAGTACGAAGCCCTCATTATAATCGGTATGCTCGCCGATCAGGTTCACCCGGCCAGGGGCCCTGACGACGATGGTGGGCAGGGTGCCAAAGCGCTGCTCGAAATCGTTGATCACTTTTCGCCTGATAGGGTCATCGTAGAGCTGCATCGTCATTTCGACTCCGATTGTCAGAATTTCTGTAGTGTAGCTCTGGCAGCGATCTCAGCCTTTCCGCCGCCTGTTCTGCGGAGAGGTCACGTTGTGCCTCGGCGAGCATCTCGTAGCCGACCATAAACTTTTTCACCGTCGCAGAGCGCAGCAGGGGCGGGTAGAAATGGGCATGAAGCTGCCAGTGGGAACAGTCAACGTTTGTGTAGATGCCGTAAGGTGCCCCATGCCATCCCATCGAGTAGGGGAAGGAGGTCTCAAAAAGGTTGTCGTATCTGGTAAGCAGGCGTTTGAGGATTTCAGCCAGGCTGTCCCGAGCCTGGTCATCCAGGTCAGGCAGACGGAGCACATGATGGCGTGGGAGCAACAACGTCTCGAAGGGCCACACTGCCCAGTATGGTACCACGGCCAGCCAGTGTGCATTTTCAACCACCAGGCGTTCCCGCAGTCTGGCTTCCAGTGTGGCGTATTCGAGTAACATGGGTGTCCCATGCTCTTCAAAGTAGGCTCTCTGCTGACGCTCCTCTTTCGCCGGTTCATTGGGAAGTGCATAACCTGCCCAGATCTGTCCGTGCGGATGTGGGTTTGAACAGCCCATGATCGCGCCCTTGTTCTCGAAGACCTGGACCCAGGTATAGCGCTCTCCCAGTTCGGCTGTCTGCTCCGCCCACACATCCACCACCAGCCTGATTTCCTCGACGGACATCTCAGGCAAAGTCAGATCATGGCGCGGCGAGAAACATATGACACGGCAGGTCCCCCGCTCGCTTTCGGCACGGAGGAGCGGGTGGGGTGAGCTTGAGGCGCAAGGCGTATCCGGAAGCAGTGCGGCAAAATCGTTTGTGAACACAAACGTGCTTTCGTAATGGGGATTGCGCACGCCCCCCGCGCGTTCGTTGCCCGGGCAGAGGTAACATTGCGGGTCGTAGCTGGGGCGTAGTTCCGGCTGGGGCTTCTCAACCTGCCCCTGCCAGGGGCGTTTGGTGCGGTGGGGCGACACAAGCACCCACTCCCCTGTGAGTGGATTGTAGCGGCGATGGGGGTGATCGGCCGGGTTGAATGTCACCTGGTTACCTTCCATAGTCATAGAATCACTGTGCAGGTAGCCACAGACCCAGGCAATATGGACAGGCAGGCCACAGATTTGTTCCTTACTGATATGAGTTACGCGGCTGATCCGGCGGGCTTACCACAAAGGCATCAAGACACGAAGAATCACCAGGAAAATCTCTGTGCCTCTGCGTCTGTTTTGTGGTGAAATGCCATCCATTACGTAAGTCCTGCTACTGAGATGGCCATACCTGGTTCAGGAACCTCACTTTCTCGACAGCATGGTAATTACCACCACCTTCATGCTCATTGTAGGTGTAGATTGTGATCTGTTTGGGACCGGCGAAGTGATTGTAGGCAGCGAAGACGGTAGACGGTGGGCAGATCATATCCATCAATCCCACCGAGAAGAGGGCCGTGGCTTTGGAGCGGGCGGCGAAGTTGAGACCGTCGAAGTAGGAAAGGGTGCGAAAGACTGTCTCGACTTTGTCCCGGTGCGTCTTGCAGAAGGCGACAATCTCATTATAGGGCGCGGTGTCCACCAGCTCCACGGCGCGGCGATAGTGGCACAGGAACGGCACGTCCGGCATGACCACCTTGACGGCCGGCTCCAGGCCGCTAACCGCGAGCGCGATGCCCCCACCCTGACTGCCTCCGGTCACGGCGATGCGCTCTGCGTCCACGCCGGGGAAGCTTCTGGCCGCTTCAACCGCTCTGACGGCATCGGTAAAGACGCGCCGGTAATAGTACGTCTCGGGGCTGAGGATACCCCGCGTCATAAAGCCCGGGTAGTGGGGATTGGAACCGTCAGGCTCGGGATCGGGCGTATCTCCCTGACGCCAGGAACTACCCTGCCCGCGCGTGTCCATCACCAGGTGGGCATACCCCGCGCTGCTGAAGACAAGCCAGTCTATAGGGAAGCCGCGGCCGCCGCCATAGCCGATGTATTCCACAACACATGGCAACGGCTCTGAGCGATGTCTGGGAACAAGCAGCCAGCCTTTAATCGGCTGCCCACCGTAGCCGTTGAAGGTGACGTCGAAGGTTTCCACGGTACGCATACAGTAGTCTACCGGCTCGAAGACGGCGTTGAGCGGGAACTGGCGTGCATGGCTCAGCGTCCTCTCCCAGAAGGCGTCGAAGTCAGCCGGCTCCTCGCGGGGCGGAAGATAGGTTTTGAGCTGCTCCAATGGCAAGTCGAAGAACATAGCGTAACCTCTGTGTACTCTGTTCGCACTTACAATCAAGACTGGTTAAGCGTTATGAGTATGTGGGCAACCAGTCACCGTGTGCCTCGATAAGATCATCCACCAGGCTCCAGATCTGATCAAGGTCCAGCTCAGCGGCGGTGTGGGGGTCCAGCATCGCGGCGTGATAGATATACTCCCGTTTACGGGTCAGGGCCGCCTCGACCGTCAGCGCCTGGACGTTGATATTGGTCTGGATCAGCGCAGCCAGTTGCGGTGGCAATTTTCCGATGCGTGTCGGCTGCACCCCATTTTTGTCAACCAGACAGGGTACCTCCACGATGCAGTCGGGGGGGCAGATTTTCGATCAGGCCATGGTTTGGCACGTTGCCGTAGATGACACGCGGTATGCCCGTTTCCAGGCTGTGTATAATGTAGGAGCCATACTCGCCGGTGCGTTCAACAGAGAGAGTGGTATCGGGCGCCTCCAGGTACTTGCGCAGCGCTTCCCATCCGGCGATCTGGACTTCACAACGACGCGGGTACTCGTCCAGCGGTATATTAAACTTTTCTATCAGGTCAGGGCGATCGCGCTTGATGAACCAGGGGACGTACTCAGCAAAATGCTCGCTCGACTCTGTGACGAAGTAGCCCAGGCGGTTCAGTACCTCGTAGCGTACTCTGTTCCATGACGGCACCCGCCCTTTCGCGACCACCTCCCTTAAACGCGGATAGAGGTCTTCGATGCCGTGCTCCGTCCTGCGCTCGAAGCGCAGGTAGAAGGCCATATGGTTTATGCCCGCGCACAGGTAGTTGATCTCCTCAAAGGGCACGCCAATGTCGTGGGCGAGTTGTTCAGCCGTGAGGAAGACGCTGTGACAGAGGCCAACCGTCTTGATTTTGCTGGCCCGGCTGATCGCCCAGCAGTTAATCGCCATAGGGTTGACATAATTCAGGAAAGTGACATCCGGGCAAAGCTCCTCCATATCGCGGCACATCTCCAGGAGCACGGGGATGGTGCGCAGGCCACGCATGATACCGCCGATACCCAGTGTGTCGCCGATAGTCTGACGCAGGCCGTACTTTTTGGGCACCTCAAAATCGGTAACGGTGCACGGTTCGTATCCTCCCACCTGGATCATGCAGATGGCGTAGTCAGCGCCATCAAGAGCTGCCCTGCGGTCTGTGGTAGCCTCGATGGTGGGGTGGGCGTTCAACGCCTCGGCTACCTTGCGGGCAACAACCTCAGAGGTACGCAGACGATCCTCATCAATGTCGTGCAGGCTGATGGTTGACTCGCTCAGCTCCGGGAAGCTGAGCACATCTCCGAGCAGGCTTTTGGCAAAGACGGTGCTCCCGGCGCCTATAAAAGTGATTTTGGGCACAGTGTTTCCTCCTGTGTGTGGTTCAGACCGATGCGCTTAGCCGACAATCCACGTCCGTGGTTTGTTGCAGAGATACATGCAAACTCAGCCGGATATGGGCTGGATAAACGATTTTATTATACAACTATGTCTTAATTTTGCCAGTATCATCCCCGGCGGGTGTTCTAAGCCAGGGGCTAATCCGTAGAATCCGCAGGGCGGGCATCCCAATGCCCGCCCCAAGCCCGAAAGCATTGCGATACGGGCCCAACTTTGCGGCGCGGGTCACAACTGTGCTGCGCGGGTCACAACCGGCTGCCGGACTGTGGTCCGGCGGACACAGGGTAGGAGCCGCGTGCGGATCCAGTTATGCGTATATCGCGATCGCATGCAAACCTGATGCTAAAGCCTCGACTCCGCTCCCGGATTGGAATTTGCTTCGAAATCCCGGGAGGAAGCAGGAGGGGGAAGGCAGGGGGCAGGAGGCATGGATGACGCGGATTTACGATTCAGTACCCCCGGCAGGATTCGAACCTGCGACCCTTTGGTCCGCAACCAAATGCTCTGTCCAGACTGAGCCACGGGGGCACATCAGCGGGGAGGCAGGGATTCGAACCCTGGGTAGAGTTTTTAGCCCTACAACCGCTTAGCAGGCGGCCCCGATCGACCACTCCGGCACCTCCCCTGGCGGTCCGCTGAATCGCTGGCTCTGGCGGAGGGAGAGGGATTCGAACCCCCGGTGACCTTTCGGCCACAACGGTTTTCAAGACCGTCGCCATAGTCCGCTCGGCCATCCCTCCAGATTCCAGGTAGCGACCCTCAGTAACTACCTGCGTGCCGACTAAAGTCGCCCGCCATAGGCATTCGGCCTGCGGTCGGCCCTCGCCGACCGGGGCGTCGGCACAGGCCGACGCCCGGCACAGCGTGCCCGGGAGGGCTGATTTCCAATCAGCACATAGCGGCAGGCCAGTCGGGCAGGTAGTTACGACCCTCAATTAATTTTACCATAGCGATGGTGAACTGTCAACGCAACGCACCTGGTGATTACCCACATGTAGTTTTTAGAGCCTATCCGAAAAACCGTACAAGCGGCATCCCTATGCCGCTTATACTCACGCATAGGGATGCGTCGGTTACGTTTTTCGGAGAGGCCCTTAGGGTTGAAAAACGATGTCTGATGTGGTATGCTTAATGAGCGTAAGCATCAAACAGTCAGGGGAGGTAGAGGCATGGTGAAGCAAAGCTGTGGAATTGACAACTTGCCGGTGGCAGAGCTTAACGGTG
>Ga0308419_1001130_pt1 | contig 18000 bp, 16 predicted proteins | sample HotsprSampleMS50_FD_203674 | JGI IMG/M metagenome (GOLD analysis project Ga0308419, IMG submission 203674) | Hot spring phototrophic mat microbial communities from Mushroom Spring, Yellowstone National Park, Wyoming, United States - 20090730_MS50 ... | reverse complement strand
CCGCTTGGGCGACATTGGCGACGTCGGAGACGATGCTCTGCGCACGCCCTGGCAGGGCGGCAAGCGCCGCGGCACCGGCAAGCAGCGCGCGTCTCGTTGCGGCCATCATTTCGCCTCCGACCCGGTCGCGACATCCACCGTCGGGGGAGGAGCATGCACCGTCACCGGAGGAAGCTCGCCCACGAACCGCTCGATCTCGACGAGGCAGGACTGCGCAACCGGCCCCTGGCCGAGGCGGGATGTGCCCTCGTCGCGCGTCACCACGTTCGGGTTGCCGTGCACGCAAAGCGCGCCCGGCGCGCCGGGAACGGCCGGGTCAAGCCACGCACCTGTCGCCATCGCAACGACTCCCGGCAGGATCCCGTCGCTGACCACCACGCCGGCGAGGCAGGCGCCGCGGTCATTGAACACGCGCACGACATCGCCGGTTGCGAGCCCGCGCGCGGCGGCGTCGCCCGGACTGATCAGGATCGGTTCGCGCCCGGCCACCTTGGAGGCTTGGCTCACGCGCCCCTGGTCGAGCTGGCTGTGCAGGCGCGTGGCCGGCTGGAAGGAGAGGAGATGCAGCGGGAAGCGCTGCGCGAGCGGTGCGCCGAGCCACTCCTTCGGCTCCATCCACACGGGGTGGGCGGGGCAGTCATCGTAGCCGAAGCCGGCGATCGTCTCGGAGACCAGCTCCACCTTGCCCGAAGGCGTGTTCAACGGGTGCGCCTCCGGATCGTTCCGGAAGTCCTCGAACAGGACGAACGGCCTCTCGGGGGCGGGAAGCTCGATGAACCCGCGGGCCCAGAACCCGTCGAAATCGGGCGTCTCGAGTCCCGCCCTGGACCAGGCGAGGCGGGCCTCCTCGTAGAGATGGCGCAGCCAGGCAGCCTCGTCGCGCTGTTCGGTGAAGGCCGGGCGACAGCCGAGCGCATCGGCTATGTCAGCGCAGATGGCGAAGTCGTCGCGCGCCTGTCCTTGCGCGGGCACGGCCTTCTTCATCGCCAGAACGTAGCGGTCGCGCGAGGAGGCGCCGATGTCGTTGCGCTCGAGCGTGGTGGTGGCTGGCAGGACGATGTCTGCATGGCGCGCAAGCGTCGTCCAGAACGGCTCGTGCACCACGATCGTCTCCGCCCGAGCCCAGGCGCGCAACAGGCGGTTGAGGTCCTGATGGTGGTGGAAGGGGTTGCCACCTGCCCAGTAGATCAGCCGCGTGTCCGGGTAGACGATCTTCCTCCCGTTGTACTCGCAGATGCCGCCAGGGTTCTCGAGCATGTCGGTGATCCGGGCGACGGGGATGAACAGCCCAGTCGGGTTGCGGCCCGGGCTCAGCTGCGGCACAGGAAGATCACGGCGCGGGTTGCCCACGCCGTTGATCGAGCCGTAGCCGAAGGCGAAGCCGGTGCCGGGGCGGCCGATGCCCCCCGTGATGGCGGCGAGAGCGACTGTCATCCAGTAGGGCTGCTCGCCTCGGTCCTGCCTCTGAATCGACCAGGTGGCCGTGATCATGGTTGGCTTCGCGGCCATCTCGGCAGCGAGCGCGCGGATCGCGCCTGCGTCGATGCCAGTGATCGGGGCGGCCCATTCCGGTGTCTTCGCCACCTGGTCCGCCTCGCCCATGATGTAGGCGCGGAGCTTCTCCCAGCCCACGCAGTGGGTGGCGAGAAAGGCCCTGTCCTCCCGCCCAGACGCGACGATCGCATGCGCAAGCGCGAGCATCAGCGCCGTGTCGGTGCCTGGGCGTATGGGCAGCCACTCGGCGCCGAGCCACTCCGGCGTGTCCTGCCTCAGCGGCGAGATGTTGACGACGCGCAAGGACGAGGCGGCTGCCTCGCGCAGCCAGCGGCGGTACTGCCCCTCCCCAGCACCGCCAGCGCAGACCTCGCCGTTCTTCAGCGGCAGCCCGCCGAAGCAGACCATGAGCCGTGCGTTCTGGATGATCGAGGGCCAGTCGGTCGCCGGCCCCTGGATGCAGTCGTTGGTGCCGACGACATGCGGCATCAGCGTCATGCCCGCGGCATAGCTGTAGTTGGTCACCTGCCCCGTGAATCCGCCTGCCGCGTTCAGCATCCGCTGCAGCTGGGTGCGGGCGTGGTGGAAGCGCCCCGCCGACGACCAGCCGTAGCTGCCGCCGAAGATCGCCGTGTTGCCGTGCTCGCGGCGCACGCGGTCGATCTCTCCGGCCACGAGCCGTATCGCCTCGTCCCACGAGACCGGGACGAAAGCCTCGTCGCCGCGCAACTTTCCAGCCCTCGCTCCCCTGAGCCAGCCGGCGCGGACATAGGGCCGGTCGATCCGCGCCCGGGAATGCACGATGTCCGGCACGCTCTCGATCAGCCGGCCGGGGAAGCGATCGCGGGCGAAGGGGCGGACTGCGACAACCCGCCCCTCCTCGATGAGCGCGTCGAAGGCGCCCCAGTGGCTTGCGTGGGGAACAGCGGTGACGGTCATTCTTGCCCTCTCTCTCCGCGGCGGGGTGTTACACCGGGAGGCCTTGCGGGGCCAACCCGCCAGATGTTGCGAGCCTTGCCATTTCCGTCAGTCAGCCGCGTAGAGCCGGCGTTCCGCGATCCCGGTCAGGGGGCTTAGGATGGCAGAGACGACTGAAGGAGAGTTCCATGACCCCGCCGCCACTGGGCAACAGCGCCGCCGCACGCGACATCGCCTCCGTCCTCCACCCCTATACTGACCTCAAGGCCCATCTCCAGAACGGGCCGCTCGTGATCACGCGCGGCAAGGGCGTGCGCGTCTATGACGAGTCGGGGAAGGAGTACATCGAGACGGTGGCCGGCCTCTGGTGCGCCGCCCTCGGCTTCGACAATGAGCGTCTCGTCGAGGCAGCCGTGAGGCAGATGCGGGAGCTTCCCTTCTACCACGCCTTTACCGGGCGGTCGCACGAGCCGATGATCCGGCTTGCCGAGATGCTGCTTGAGCGCGCGCCGGCCGCCTATGGCGGGCGGATGGGCAAGGTGTTCTTCGCCAACTCCGGCTCGGAGGCGAACGATACCGCGATCAAAATGATCTGGTACGCGAACAACGCCTGGGGGCGGCCGCAGAAGAAGAAGATCATCGGCCGCGTGCGCGGCTACCACGGCATCACCATCGCCTCTGCCTCCGTCACCGGCCAGGCGGCCAACCACAAGGCGTTCGACGTGCCGCTTCCGGGCTTCATCCACACGATGTGCCCGACCTTCTACCACGCGGGCCTTCCAGGCGAGACCGAGGAGGCATTCGCCGCACGCTGCGCCGAGGAGCTCGAGAAGCTGATCCTCGCCGAGGGGCCGGAGACGATCGCTGCGATGTTCGCCGAGCCGATCCAGGGCGCGGGCGGCGTCGTGGTGCCGCCGCGGGGATACTTCCAGGCGATCCAGCCCGTCTTGCGCAAATACGACATCCTGCTCGTGGCGGACGAGGTGATCTGCGGCTTCGGGCGCACGGGCAACTACTGGGGCAGCCAGACCTACGACATCGCCCCCGACATACTCGTCTGCGCCAAGGCTCTCTCCTCCTCCTACCTGCCGATCAGCGCCGTGATGGTGAACGAGCGCGTGTTCGAAGCGCTCGCTGCGAAGAGCCACGAGATCGGCACCTTCGGTCACGGCTTCACCTATTCTGGGCACCCCGTTCCGGCTGCTGTTGCGATCGAGACCTTGAAGATCTACGACGAGATCGACATCGTCGGCCACGTGCGCGAGGTGGGTGCGCATTTCCAGGCCGAGCTCCGCCGCCGCTTCCAGGACCACCCTCTGGTCGGCGAGGTGCGCGGCATCGGCCTGATCGGTGCTGTCGAGCTCGTCGAGGACAAGGAGGCGCGGCGGAACTTCGACCCGGTCCGGAAGGTCGGCCCGAGGCTTGTGAAGATCGCCGAGCAGCACGGGCTCATCTGCCGTGCGATGGTGCTCGACAGCATCGGCTTCTCTCCGCCTCTGATCATCTCGAGGGACGAGATCGACGAAATGCTCGACCGGTTTGGCCACGCGCTCGATGACCTCGCGGTCGAGCTCCGCCGCGAGGCGCTCGCACCCGTGGCCTGAGACGCCGGAGCGCGCTGGGCAGGCGTGTCGGAAAACTTTACACCCCTGCTTGTCGGGCCGGACAGGCAAGCCGCAAGAGGTTGAATCTACGACATCTCTTTCGGCGGCATCGGATTTGCTCACGGGTGTTGGCGCGTGCGACGGGCCTCCCGGCGCGGCGTCATCCAAACGCAGTCATGGAGATCAAGAATGCGATCGAGTTTCCGTGCCGCCCTGCTTGTCGGCGCTTTCGTCTTCGCCGGTCCCGTGTCGGCCTTGGCGGCGACCGTCTTCGCCAACAACCCAGCCCCGGGGGATTCGTTCACAAACCCGGGTTCAACGAATCAGGGCCAGGCCATCGGCACCACAGGCTGGCACTACAACAATGTCCGCAACAGCGCGACGGTCGGGATCAACACCACCCTGCCACGCAGTGGCAACGGCTCGGTGTTCTTCTCGAGCCCGACTGGCGCCGGCAAGGCAGACATCGAGTATCTCGCCAATCCGGTCAATCTCTTCGGAAACTTTGTCGCCGGCGGGTCGCTCGGGCCATTCTCGGCGCTTTCGGCCATGAGCTACGATTGGTATCGGGACTCGAGCAGCACCAATCCGGGCGTGCAGCACCCGGCGCTGAGGGTTCTGCTCGACGCGGATGGTGATCTCTCGACGATCGGCGACCGCGGCGGCCTCGTCTTCGAACGCGCCTACAACTCGTCTCTCACTCCGACCGGCACCTGGGTGAGCGACACCGTCACCGGGACAACGAACCTTTGGAGCTTCGGGCTTGGCCTGCCATTCGCCGCGGACATCGACAACAGCGGCAGCGGCTACGACGACACCCTGAACGAGTGGCAAGCCTTCCTGCCAAACGCCGTGATCCTCGGCTTCTCCGCCGGGGTGGGCAGCGGCTGGAACGGCGTCTTCTCCGGCGCTGTCGACAACATCTCCTGGACCATCGGCCAGATCACCACAACGAGCAATTTCGAGGTCACGGCCGTTCCTGAGCCTGCCTCCCTCGCGCTCCTCGGCCTTGGCCTCGCTGGCCTCGGTCTCGCCCGGCGTCGCCGCGCCTGACGCCTGCCCGCCGAGGCTCAGCCCTGGCGCTGCGGCAGCGGCGAGCACGCAGCCGCAGTCGCCAAGGCAAGCCGATACAGCCTGAACGCGGCAACGCCGGCACCGGGAACGGTGCCGGCGATCTCCTTCAGAACAGGCGTCGCCCCGACAAGGCCTTCGGCCGCAGCCTGCGCGATCAGGTCTGCCCCAGCCGTGGTCGCAGCGATCGAGATCGTGCGCGCGAGCAGCCGCCGCGTCGCTGCGACGCCCGGCCGCAGCCCGTGCAGCGCTGCGACCTCCCGCACGAGCCTCAGGCCACGCCAGCCGGCGATCAGGGCATCGAGCGAAGGGGCAGGGACGAGCGCGACCACCGCCCCGCCTTCAACCGCCGCGCGTCGGCCGAGCCGCGCTGCCTCAGCCTCAAGAAGCGAGACGACCCCGGAACGGAGATGCGCGCCGATCTCCTCGATCGAACCGGCGGACCCGATCGCGGGGATGGCGCGGCCTGCCTCCGGCACGCGAGCAGCGACCTCACGCACCCAGGCAAGCGCCGCTGACCGCGTCGCCTCGAGCTGGGCGTAGGGGTCAGCGAGCGCCTCGCGCAGCCGATCGACCCGCGCGAGCGAGGTGAGCGCGCGCGCCTCGCGCCAGAGTGCAGCGCCGATCAGCCCCGCGCCTGCCCCCACCGCGGCAGCGGAAAGCCAGCCGAGCAGAGGCGAGACCGCGAACTGCGCCGCCACCATGCCGGCAAGACCGAACACCGCCCAGGCGCCCGCGAGCACGGCAGCGCCGGCGGCTGCGAGGGCAAGCGTCCCCCACCCGCCGGCAGGAGCATCAAGCGGGCGGGGCGACCAGGCGGGAACGACCGCGCCTGCCTCCCCTGTCTCCGCAAGCAGGGCGGGGCGCCGCGGTTCCGGCGCGGGGACGGCTGGCGGCTCGTCGGCGAAGCCTGGGCGTCGGGGCGGTGCGGTCATGCGAGCGCATCCCCGATCACATCGTCGAGCAGAAGATCGAGGCCGAGATGGGGGATGCCGCGTTCGGCGGGCTGGTCGAGAAGCGGCGGCCGGAACCCGGCGAAACGGAAGGGTGGCGCTGCCCAGTAGACGGCATCGGGGCGGCGCGAGGGAATGGTTCCCGGGTCGAAACTGCGCCGCGCGTTCTCGCCGATCGGGACTCCAGAGACGGCATCGACCTCAGCCAAGCCTCGACGCACGGTCACGTCCTCGGTCGCGCGCAGGGCGGAGATGGCATGCACGGCCCTGACCTCGCCGTACGCAAAGTCACCCGCGAGATCCGCGAGCAGCGAAGCGAGAGCCGGTCGGGAGGAAGCAGGCACGTGGTCTGCCTTGGTCGCGGCGAAGGCGAGATGCGTCGGCTGCGCCCGGCCGAACAGGCGCGCCAGAATCCCGTCGCGCCGCAGTGCCTTCGCGATGGCGCCGATCGCGCGCGCGGTATCGTCGAAGGCCGCCTCGCCCCTGTGCAGCGCGTCGAGCACGTCGACGAGCACGATCTGGCGGTCGAAGCGGTCAAGTTTGCCGCGGAACTCCGTCGTCTGCATGTCGCGGCGATAGGCTTCATGGCGGTCTGCGAGCAGGGCCACAAGCGTGCCAGGTGCGGGGCGGTCCGGCACGTCGTCGAGCGGGAAGAAGTGCAGAACCGGCGCATCGCCGCGCGGGCCCGGGTTCAGGGCGCGGCCGGGCTGAAGCCAGCGGAAGCCCTGCTCGCGGAGCGCAACCAGAGCCGCGCGGTAGAGCTCGTGGCCCCGGCGGGCGACCGATTCGTTCGCCGGATCGGACGCTCTCACGCCGGAGAGCCACTCGAGGAAGGGCGCTGCCGCCTCCGCCCGCGCGGGAGAACGCAGCCCGGCAAGCGTCTGCCGTGACCAGGCGGCGTAGTCCTCCTCGAGCATCGGCAGATCGAGCAGCCACTCTCCCGGATAGTCGAGGAACTCGAGCCTCACCCGCCGCTCCCCGACCACGCGCCCGAGGGTGCCGGCGCGCACGAGCCTCAGCGTCAGCGCGGTTCGCGACAGATCCGTCGTCCGGTCCGGCCAGGCTGGTTCGCGGCCGGCAAGCGTCCGGAGCTTCGTCTCGAGATCGAAATGCGGAACCGTCGAGCTGCCGGAGGGAGCGAGCGTGACCGAGGCAAGCCTCTCGCCGCCGCCGAGCCGGCGCGAGAGCGCAGGCAGCGTGTTGAAGCGCCTTCCCATCGCGAGCAGGTTGGCGAGCACCGAGACGATGAACACGGTCTTGCCCGCGCGCGTGAGCCCGGTGACGGCCAGCCGGATCGTCCTCTCGTTCAGGAGATCCTCAGCCGCCCGGACCCCGGCCTCGGCGACCGACCGCAGCAGGGCGAGAGGCCGGCCCGGGAGCAGGCCTCGCCTAGCGGACGCGGGCGATGCAGAAATCGACGATGCCCTCGAGCGCCCGGCGCTCTGCCCCGTCGGGGAAAAGCGCGAGCGCAGCCTTCGCCGCAGCGCCGTAGGCCTCTGCCCGGCGGATGGTCTCGGCGAGCGCGCCGTGCCGCGCCATCAGCCGCATCGCCTGCGCGAGATCACCCTCGCGCTGGTCCTGGTCCTCGATCGTGCGGCGCCAGAAGCATCGCTCCTCCTCGTCCCCCGCCGCATAGGCGAGCAGGACCGGAAGCGTGACCTTGCCCTCGCGGAAATCGTCGCCGACAGTCTTGCCGAGCCGCTCCTGTTCCGCGGCGTAATCGAGCACGTCATCCACGAGCTGGAAGGCGATGCCGAGATTGAGGCCGAAGGCGTCGAGCGCCTCCTCCTCCTCACGCCCGCGCCCGGCTATGACCGCGCCGATCCTGGTCGCGGCAGCGAACAGGGCAGCGGTCTTGCAGCGCACCACCTCGAGATACTGCGCCTCCGTGGTGGCGAGGTCGTTCTGCGTCACGAGCTGCAGCACCTCGCCTTCGGCGATCGTGCTCGAGGCGGCGGAGAGGATTGCAAGCACAGGCAAAGACCCGTCCTCGACCATCAGCTCGAAACTGCGGCTGAACAGGAAGTCGCCGACCAGAACCGAGGCCTTGTTGCCGAACACCGCATTGGCTGAAGCAAGGCCGCGGCGAAGCTGGCTCTCGTCGACCACGTCGTCGTGCAGCAGGGTTGCCGTGTGGATGAACTCGACGCAGGCGGCAAGGTTCACGTGGCGGTTGCCGCGGTAACCGGCAAGCCGTGCCGCGGCGATCGTCAGCATCGGGCGCAGGCGCTTACCGCCGGCGGCGACGAGATGTGCAGCAAGGCGAGAGATGAGCTCGACCGGGCTTTGCATCCGCGCGACGATCACGCGGTTGCACGCCTCCATCTCCTCGGAGACGAGCGCGGCAAGGACCCCAAGCGCATCTTCCGCGCCGGTTGCCGCTGGGGCAGGCCCGCTCACTCTGGCCGTCTTCTGCGCAAGGGCCCGCACGCGACTCCCCGATACCTTGACCACTCACAAGGCCCAGCGAGGATATTGGCCGGCGGAAAACCCGGTCAAGGCAAGAGCGGCATGCGGGAACTGCTGAGGACCAACGATATCGTGCGGCTGAGCTTCCTGCAGGCACTGCTCTCGCAGGCAGGGATCACGACCGTCGTGCTCGACCAGCATATGAGCGTGCTCGAGGGGAGTGCCGCGGCGATTCCGCGCCGGCTGATGGTGGCGGAGGAGGACGAGCGCGCCGCGCGCGCCCTGATCGCTTCGGCGGAGCCGGGCATCTCGGCGTGAGTGGACCTATCGGGCTGCTCGGCGGCAGGGTGGAGCTCGACCAGACGGGCGCCGGTCTGCCCGCGACGATCGACCCGGTTCTTCTCGCCGCGGCCGTGCCTGCGCGGGCGGGCGAGAGCGTGCTCGAGGCCGGCACGGGCATCGGCACGGCTGCGCTTTGCCTGCTTGCGCGGGTGGAGGTGGCGCGGGTGGTCGGCCTCGAGCGGGACCGGGATCAGGCGGAGCGTGCGGCTGCCAATGCGGCGCTGAACGGCTGGGGCGAGCGGTTCGCGGCGATCGCTGCGGATCTTGCGGATCCGGAGGCCGGGCGTGCCGTTGCGGCTTTCGGCCCGTTCGACCACGCGATGGCGAATCCGCCCTGGTTCGAAGGCGGAACGACGCCGCTTCTCGCACAAAGGCGCTCAGCCAAGCACGGCGCGGGCGCGCTTTCGGCCTGGATCGACTTCCTCGCACGGCCGCTCGCCCGGCACGGGTCTCTTACCCTCGTCCTGCCGCCGTCGCTCCTGCCTGCGGCGCTTGCCGGGTTCGCCGGCGCCGGCATCGGCGCGCCGGTGATCTTCCCGCTCTGGCCGCGGGCAGGCGCCCCGGCACGGCGCCTCATCCTTGCCGGGAGAAAGGGCCGCTCCTCCCCCTGCCGAATCCTCGCTGGGCTTGTGCTGCACGAGGCGGATGGCCAGTTCACCGCCGCCGCGGAGGCCGTGCTGCGGCAGGCGGAGCCGCTGCACCTTGCGTGAGGCGCTCCGTCGAGGGCGGCATCATGGCAAGGGCCGACACGCAATCGCCGAAATCGCGCGCGAGTGTCTCTTTGCTGGTATCGGGCTCGGGCTCAGGCTCAGGACCACCACCGGCACAACGGGCCCACCACCGGCACAACGAGCCCACCACCGGCAGAAGGAGAAGGACGATGCGGGATCGTCGCCTGTCGCTTGGTGCCCTTGCGGTCGCTGTAGCCGCAAGCGCCTTCGCGACCTGGCCTGCGGAGGCGGGCAACGGGTGGAAGCGCCGGGGGCCGCCGCATGCTTACGGCTATGGCTGGCATCCGCCGCCTCCTCCCTGGCACCGGCCGCCGGTCGTCGTCGTGCCGCCGCCCGTCTATCGCCCGCCGCCTGTCGTCGTCATCCCCGGCTATTCGGTACCCTACGGATACGGTCGCTACTGGGGCTACGGCCCGTATGGCGGCGAGGCGGAGTTCAGGCTGAGGCTGCCCATCCGCTGAGAGGCCGAGAGCGGCGCGGCTACTGTTCTCGCGCCTCGGGGTGGCGGAGGTGCCAAAGCCGCTCATGCGCGGCGACCAGGCTCTCCATGTTCTTGCGCCGGTTCGTGTCGGGGGAGAGAGGCCGGCGTGTCAGCATCATCTCGAGGATGTGCAGAAGCTGTTCGGCGACCTCGAAGTCGCCCTGGTCGCAGGCATGGTGGAAGGCGATGAGGATCTTGTCCGACAGGCGCCGACTGTAGCGCGGCACCGTCCGGTTCGCCTCGCGCGCGGTCGCCTGCGTTTCCGCATCATCCCCAGCCATGCCACACCTCTCTCGGCGCCGGCTTTGCGCGACGCCCGTTCTTGTCCGGCCACCCTCAGGGTCAGGATAGCGCGGATTCGGCCGAGGACAGAACCCCCGAACCAAGCCCGGCCTGCGCGGCGGGCGAGGCATCCGGCCTTCAGGCGGGAAGGATGGCGCCGGAAGGCTGCCGGTCGGCGAAGGTGGTCTCGGCGAAAGCCTCCTCCCAGGTGCCGGAGGTCGAGGCCTTCGAATACTCGGTGGCGCGGTTCTCGAAGAAATTCGTATGCTCGATGGCGTTCAGCATCTCGTCGAGCCAAGGAAGCGGGTTTCTCTCCACGCGATAGAACGGCTCGAGCCCGAGCTGCACCAGCCGCCGGTCGGCAATGAAGCGGATGTAGCGCTTGACCGAGGGCGCATCGAGCCCTTCGACGCCGCCGAGCTCGAAGGCGAGGTCGATGAAGGCGTCCTCGTGCTCGACGATGGTGGTGCAGATGTCCACGATCTCGCGCCTGAGCTGGTCGGTCCAGATCTCCGGGTTTTCCTGCACGAAGGTGCGGAACAGGCGTATGACGCTGAGGCAGTGCAGAGTCTCGTCCCTGACGGACCATGAAACGATCTGCCCCATGCCCTTCATCTTGTTGAAGCGGGGGAAGTTGAGCAGGATCGCGAAGGAGGCGAACAGTTGTAGCCCCTCGGTGAAGGCGCCGAAGGCGGCGAGCGTCTTTGCGATCTCGGGCCTGCTGTCGACGCGGAAGGTCTGCATGTAATCGTACTTGTCCTTCATCTCCTTGTATTTTAGGAACGCCTGATACTCCGTCTCCGGCATGCCGATCGTGTCGAGCAGGTGGCTGTACGCGGCGATGTGCACGGTCTCGATGTTGGAGAAGGCCGAGAGCATCATCAGCACTTCCGTCGGCTTGAACACCTGGCTGTAGTGCTTCATGTAGCAGTTGTTCACCTCGACATCCGCCTGGGTGAAGAAGCGGAAGATCTGGGTGAGCAGGTTCCGCTCCGCCTTCGTCAGGGTGCGATGCCAGTCCTTCACGTCGTCGGCGAGCGGCACCTCCTCGGGCAGCCAGTGGATTCGCTGCTGCGTGAGCCACGCGTCATAGGCCCAAGGGTAGCGGAAGGGCTTGTAGACAGGGTTTTCCGTCAAGAGGTCTAGGCGGGGCGGCGCGTTCTGCACAGCGGCCGTCCGTTGCCCGTTCATTCCGCTCACGTGGCGCTCTTCCATCGATCGCTCCTCCTAATCCGCATCCCTCGCCGGGCCCTTGAGCCGGAGCCCGCCCAACCCGCTCGCGCAGCGGCACGCCCTACTGGCAGGCGAGGCATTCCTCGTAGGTGCCGGACCCGGCAGGCTTCGCGACAAGCGGCAGCGGGGCGGCGGCATGATTCGCTGGCGCGTGCGCCGTGCCCACAGAGATCTCGGCCTTTTCGCTCACCGTGTCGGCGCGCTGGATCGAGAGCGACCGGCAGTAGTAGAGGCTCTTGACGCCCTTCTTCCAGGCCTGGAAGTGGATCTGGTGCAGGTCGCGCTTGTGCACGTTGGCCGGCAGGAACAGGTTCACGCTCTGGCTCTGGCAGACGAAGGGGGTGCGGTCCGCCGCATGCTCTATCACCCAGCGCTGGTCGATCTCGAAGGCGGTGCGGAACACGGCCTTCTCGTGCTCGCTGAGGAAATCGAGATGCTGCACCGACCCCTTGTTCACCGTGATCGAGGTCCAGGTGTGCTCGTCGTCCCGTCCCTTCTCGGCGAGCAGTTCGGCGAGATGGCGGTTGCGCACGACGAAGCTTCCAGAGAGCGTCTTCTGCACGAAGACGTTGGCAGCGATCGGCTCGATACCGGGCGAGGCGTTGCCGGCGATCACCGAGATCGACGCGGTCGGCGCGATCGCGATCTTGTTTGAGAAGCGTTCCATGATGCCGAACTCGGCAGCGTCGGGGCAGGGCCCGCGCTCCTCGGCGAGCAGGCGCGAGGCGGCGTCGCAGGCCGCTCTGATGTGGCGGAAGATCCGCTTGTTCCACACCTTCGCCACAACCCCCTCGAACGGCACGCGCCTCTTCTGCAGGAAGGAGTGGAAGCCCATCACGCCGAGGCCGACGCTGCGCTCGCGCATCGCCGAGTAGCGCGCGCGTTCCATCGTGTCGGGGGCTCGGTCGATGAAGTCCTGCAGCACGTTGTCGAGGAAGCGCATCACGTCCTCGATGAAGCGGCCCTCTGACTCCCACTCGTCCCAGGTGTCGAGGTTGAGCGATGACAGGCAGCACACGGCCGTACGGTGGCGGCCGTACTTGTCGCGGCCCGTGGGCAGGGTGATCTCGCTGCAGAGGTTGGACGTCTTCACCTCGAGCCCGGCAAGCTTCTGGTGCTCGGGCCTTGCGTTGTTCACGTGGTCGGAGAAGACGAGATAGGGCTCGCCCGTCTCGATCCGGGCCGTGAGGATGCGGATCCAGAGCGAGCGGGCGGACAGCTTGCGGACCACCGTGCCGTCCTTGGGGCTGATGAGCGCCCAGGCATCGTCCGACTCGACGGCGCGCATGAAGGCATCGGGCACGAGCACGCCGTGGTGCAGGTTCAGCGCCTTCCGGTTCGGGTCGCCGCCCGTGGGCCGGCGGATCTCGATGAACTCCTCGATCTCGGGATGCCACAGCGGCAGGTAGACGGCCGCAGAACCGCGCCGGAGCGAGCCCTGGCTGATCGCCAAGGTGAGGCTGTCCATCACCCGGATGAAGGGGATCACGCCCGAGGTCTTGCCGTTCTGCCCGACCTTCTCGCCGATCGATCGGAGATTGCCCCAGTAGCTGCCGATGCCGCCGCCCTTGGAGGCGAGCCAAACATTCTCGTTCCAGAGCGCGACGATACCCTCGAGACTGTCCTCTGCCTCGTTGAGGAAGCAGGAGATCGGCAGACCGCGAGTCGTGCCGCCGTTCGACAGTATGGGGGTGGCCGGCATGAACCAAAGTCGCGAGATCGCATCGTAGAGGCGCTGCGCATGCGCGGCGTCGTCGGCGTAGTAGGAGGCGACCCGGGCGAACAGGTCCTGGTAGCTCTCGCCGGGCATCAGGTAGCGGTCGGCCAGGGTCGCGCGGCCGAAATCGGTCAGTTTCAGGTCACGGGACCGGTCGATACGCACCGGATGCCTGCCGGCGAGCTGCACCGTGTCGAGACCCGCCGCGTCGAACGGGATCATATGCGTCAGTTGCATCGCAGGCACCTCCGCCTCCTGCCGGGCCGGGCCCAGGAGGATGCCCATCTCGCCCCGAAACGATCAAGACCTTGTGTTGAAGACGCTTCGACCATCGATATCCTGTGGATGTGCTGTGTCACACAGGACACAGGGCGAAGCCGAATCCGCCCGCCGGCGGGCGCGTTTCTCCGCCGATCGAGGTGCAGGGCACAGCCTCCCCTCCGCCTTGGAGACCCGGGCAGCCCTGGCGCGGGTGGCGGCGTGCGGCAGGCTCAGCCCGCCCGCCCTGCCTCTCCCTCAGCGCGGCAGAGTGACGAAGCGGCCGGACGGCTTCCTTCCAGCGCCCTCGCGGGCGGCATCGCCGACGCGCCTGCCTCCGAGAAGTCCGGCGAGGGCATAGACGCCAACGATCGTGCCGACCGCGCCGGCGAGGAAGATGAGCCCGACCAGGACCCAGTCGATCGGCCCGCCGATATCGCGGAAGCCGGAATGCGTCACCGCCTGAATCAGCAGCACAGTGCCTATCCCGCCTGCCCCGCCGGCGAGCTCCGACCAGAGAAGTCGGGCAGGGACGAAGCCGCGATCGCGCAGCACGACATGGACGAAGCCGAGCGTGGCAAGCAGCGCGGCCGCGAGACCCACCCAGAGCCAGACTCCGAGCATCTCCTGGAACACCGCGATCAAGGTTCCGATGTCCAGACTCTTCATCGCGCCCTCCCTCAGGCCAGGCCTCGCAGCATCGCGAGACAGGTCGGCTTTAGGCCGACCTCCTTCATCATCCAGGTAACCCAGAGCTCCTCGAGCGGCGCGATCACCCCGGGGAATGACGGCACGAGGTTGTCGTTGTAGTCGAACTCGACGAGCATCGCGCGGCCGACGCGCGTGATCAGCGGGCAGGAGGTGTAGCCGTTGTAGGTCTCGCTGCTCGTCGTGCCGGCGATGTCCGCGACCAGGTGATCGACCGCCACTGGCACCTGCCACTTCACCGACGCAGCGGTCTTGCCCTTCGGCACGCCAGCGACGTCGCCCAGCGCGAAGACATCGCGGTAGCGGCGGTGGCGCAGCGTCGCGCGATCGACCTCGACCCAGCCATCCGCTGCCCAGGGCCCCGACTGCCAGGCGAGCGGCGAGCCGCGCACCGCCTCGGGCGCACGCATCGGCGGCACCACGTTGATGAAGTCGTACTTCATGGGCACGAGGCCGGAGGGCGTCCGCCAGGTGGAGACGCGTGCGCTCGGGTCGATCGCCACGAGCTCGTGCTCGTGGTTCACCCTGATGCCGCGCTCGAGAAAGAGCATCCGAACCTTCTCGGCAACGATCGGCACGCTGAAGAGCGATCGGGTGGGGGCATTGTAGATCAGCTCCGCCCTGCCGCGGTTGCCGCGCCGGCGCAGAGTGTCGTCGGTCAGGAAGGCGTATTTGAGGGGGGCTCCAGCGCACTTAATCTCCGTCGAGGGGCGGCCGAACAGCGCCACGCCGCCCCGGTCTGCGAAGGCCGACATCGCCCGCCAAGTGGCCGCCGCCGCCTCCGGCCCGGCATGGACGGAGCCCAGCCCGTCGCGCCCGATGCGCGAGACATCCATCCCCTCGATCGCGGCATAGTCGAGCGAGAGCCCGGTCGCGACAGTCAGGTAGTCGTAGGAGAGGCTCTCACCCGAGGTCGTGGTGACGCGCCGCGCGTCAGGATCGATCGCGTACGCCTGCTCCTGCACCCATCGAACGCCGGGGGGAACGAAATCGGCGGTCGCGCCGATCACGTAGCCAGGGCTCTTGAGCCCGGTTGCGACCAGCGTGAAGCTTGGCTGGTAGAGATGCTCCTTGCGCGAATCGACCAGCGTGATCTTCGCCCCCTCAAGCCGCCGCGACAGGCGCCCGGCCGTGGCGAGGCCCGCGGCACCCGCGCCGAGAATGACGATCCGCGCCCGGGTGCTCACCGCCGCCCGCACCGGGGCGGAGGAACCGGCAGCAGCCAGCGCCGCAACCGAGGCGAGCAGGGCCCTGCGGCCAAGCCTGCCCGATGAACAGTCCATGACCTCCCTCCTCCCGACCGGCGCGAGACAACGACCAGTCGCTTCTTCGAAGGCTCGAATATACTGATCGTGCCCTACAGGCCGGCCTTGATCTGGATCAACGGGCCTTCCCCGTGCCGGGGCTGCGAGGCCGAGCACACGGGTCAGGGGCTCAGACGATCTGGTTCCTCAGCCTTGCCTCGCCGCGCTGGAGACGGCCGAGATTGTCGAGCAGGATGTCGATCACGTTGTCCTCGTAGGCCCGAGTCTCCCCCCCTGTGTGCGGGGTGATCAGCACGTTCGGCATCGACCACAGCGGGCTTTCTGCGGGCAGCGGCTCCGGGTCCGTCACGTCGAGCGCCGCACCCGCGATCCGGCCCGCCTCGAGTGCGGCGACGAGAGCCTCGGTGTCGACCACCTTGCCGCGAGCGAGATTGACGAGGATCGCCCCGGGCTTCATCCGCGCGAGCGCCTCCGCCCCGATCAGCCCGGTCGTCTCCGGCGTCAGAGGACAGGTCAGAGCGACCACATCGGCGCGCGGCAGAAGCGCGGGCAGTGCCTCGAGCCCGTGCACCTCGTCGGCACCCTCTCCGCCCGCTGCCGGGTTGCCGCGGATGCCGAGCACCGTCATCTCGAAAGCCTTGCCGAGACGGGCTAATCTCCCGCCTATGCGGCCAAGCCCAACGACGAGCAGCGTCTTGCCGCAGAGCTCGTCCTCGCGGCCTGAGAGATCGCCGATCATGCCGCGCCAGAACCGCCTGCCCTGGTTTGCGCAAGCTTCCGGGATTCGTCGGAACAGCGCGAGGATCAGAGCCATCCCGTGATCGGAGACGGCACGCGCGTTCGCCCCTTGGGCGGAGGCGAGCCGGATGCCGTGCGCGGCGAGCACGGCGCGGTCGTACTGGTCGACGCCGGCGCTGATCGACTGGATGAACCGCAGACGTTTCGCGGACGCGACGAGATCATTGCTCCAGAAGCCGGAGACCACGAGCACATCGAGCTCGCCGATCCCCTGTGCCAGCGCCGCGCGCGTCTCGAAGGTGACGAAGGGAAGCCCGGTGCTGCGCAGGGCGAACCGCTCGCCGAAGCGGTAGGCGACGTGCGCGAAGCCGATCAGCGGCTTCTCCGGCAACGCGGTCATGCCCTGGCCTCCAGACCGAACGGGTCGTCGACGGAATGCGCGGGTTCGGTGAACCAGGCGGCACCCCGTTCGGTGACGTGGATGTGGTCCTCAAGGCGGATGCCGCATTCGCCGTAGATCGCGAGCGTCGGCTCGATCGAGCCGCACATGCCGACATCGAGCGGCAGCGCGTTGCCCTTGACGAAATAGGGGTCTTCGTGCCCGTCCATGCCGACGCCGTGGCCGACGCGGTGGGGCAGGCCTGGGGTGGCATAGCCCGGGCCGAAGCCGGCGGCGACGATCACCGCCCGGACAGCGTCGTCAAGCGCGCCGCAGGGAACGCCAGGGCGCGCGGCCGCAAAGCCCGCCGCCTGCGAAGCCTTCACCGTTTCCCAGAGGAAGCGCTGGCGCGCCGTCGGCTCGCCGAACACATAGGCGCGGGTGATGTCGGAACGGTAGCCGTGCAGCGACGCGCCGCAGTCGATCAACACCATGTCGCCTCGCTTGAGTGTCTGCACATGGGCAACGCCGTGCGGATAGGCGGAGGCCTCGCCGAACAGCACGATGTTGAACGCGCAGCCGCCGTCGAAGCCCGCCTTGCGATGGGCCGAATCGATGAAGTCCTGCACCTCGGTCGTGGCGATCCCCTCGCGCAGGATCCGTGCTGCGCGTTGCTGGATCATCAGCGTGGTCCGCATCGCCTGGCCGATCAGCGCGATCTCATGTGCGCTCTTGCGCTGGCGCAGGAAGGAGGCGATCGGCGCCGAACGCCCGTAGCGGTAGGCGCCCCCGCCCGCGGCCTGGATGCCGTGCGCTGTGAAGAACCGGGCGTGGTCGTCGATCGCGATGCCGCCCGAAGTGATCTGCATCTCCTTGAGCGTCTCGATGAGGAGCGCGAATGGATCCTCGTCCTCCTCCCAGACGCGCACCGGCGCGGGGATCGGCAGCATGGTCTTGATCCGCTCCGCCTCGAAGGCGGGGCAGATGACGGTGATCTCGCCGCGCCGCGGCAGGATCGCCCCAACCATGCGTTCGCTCTGCCCGTGCCTTAACCCGGTGAAGTAGGCGAGGTTGGTCGTGCCGTCGAGCCACATCGCCTCGACGCCTTGGGCCTCCATCAGCGCTCGCGCGGCAGCGACGCGGCGGGCGATCTCCTCCGCCCCGATCGGCGGCACGACATCGCGGATCGAGGTGATGGCGGCAAGCTCCGCCTCAGCCGAGCTGCCGCCGACACCGATCGTCATCTCTCGCCTCCCGCGGGTGAGATTGACCTCTGCCCAAGGCTGCTACAGGAGACGGCGCGGGTCCAGACCGGCCGGACCTGGAGCGCAAGCCGCTTCACCTCTGCCCGGGCGCGCCGGTGGTCACGCCAAAGCGCCATCAGCTCCGCGATCTGAGGGATCGGGGACAGGCGCGC